>SDBS01001274.1_pt1 | contig 25650 bp, 21 predicted proteins | sample 2277091 | NCBI WGS metagenome assembly SDBS01 (sample SAMN10404972, study PRJNA504765) | marine sediment metagenome | isolation source: marine sediment core GS10_PC15, 163 cmbsf | place: Arctic Ocean: Southern Knipovich Ridge | collected 2010
TTCCCATTGTATTTGCAAAACGTGGCGGAAATCCGGGCAATCCTTCAAGAATTATTGATAATGACGGGGTGGTAGTAGCCGAGTCCGCCGACAAGTCAGCTTTTATTTCTGCTCCTTTGGACCTGAAAAGTAAACACTATATGTGGAACAAGTCAGAATATTCGAGAGCCTATTATACCAGTAGGAGGCTCGAACTTTACAAAAAGTTAGTGAACGATTCCATATTATTATATAGGAAAGGTCCATAGAAGTGTTTCTAAATGAATATTAATTAACAGGTTTCATCTGCCAGAACGTGCCCTGGTAATAATGCCATATGGTATCGAGTCCCCTGGGAAGATAAAACTCAATATAGTTTGGCTTTAGGACCGTCCGGTTATTGAATATTTCCTTCTCGTACAGCTTCTGTATGATACCCCTTGAGTAGGCAAATACATATAGTACAGAGGAACCTTTATAATCATTGACCACGATCAGTTCTTTATCACCATCCCCTCCAAAATCATATTCCCAGACCTGGGCGATGGTTATTCTGTCCCCAATGGGAGCTGTTACCTTGCGTCCCTTGTAATCTATGGTGACATAGCACATTCCCTGGTAACATTCAGTTGTTACTGATTCTCCGGAAGAAAGTGATCCCGTAACATCGGCTTTCATGGATTTCGAGGTAACAATCTCTACTGCTTCTCCTTCAATTTCAAGTTTATTGATCTTTGTCTGGGCATTCAGCTGAACGGAGAACAGGACAATTGAAAAAACAACAAGTACTTTGGTGATGATCGTTTTCATTGCTTTATTGGTTTTTCACAAAACGGTTATTAAATCATGATATTGCAAAGCTGGTGAATTTTACGGACAATCTTTAATAAAGTTCCCTTACCTGAATACTGCTGGCAACTGAACAACACAAAAATAGCCAAAAACCAGGAAAGCAATGATCAGTCCGATGCCCAGCACCCAGTTGGGTCGCAGGATCTTACCCACCTCCGGCCTGTAAAGCCTCGGCAGGACAATATATAATCCGATCCCGATCCATAGTGCCTGCAAGGGAGTAAGCAGCAATCCATCAAGCAGGGCTCCAAGTTTCACCAGGGCAACAGGCCGCAGGTTGAAGCTGTAAACTATGATCATATTTGAAAGGAAAAAGAAAGTCAGGAACAGACGGAATTGCATCAGCCATTTAAATTTTCGGTTAAAAACAGGGATGCAGATGCGCACACAATCCGCCAGCAAGCGCGGCCAGCCTGCCAATTGCCCTACAAGGGTACCTACGAGAGCTGCCGTACCACCCAGCAGGAAAAGGAATCCCCCGGCACTACCCCACCGTGAAGAAAATAGCTCTGATAATTGCAGTGCCACATGTTCACCACTGGGAGCCAGTTGTTCTGGTCTCAATACACCCGCACCCGCGACCATGAACCCGATAGTAATGAGGGTGCCCAGCACAATCGCCACGGAAGAATCATAATATACAATGCGGCTCCATCCCAACAGCTTTTTGGCTTCGTCTATGGTAAGTTCCTTTAATCTTACGATATCTGCAGGCTTTCCGTAGACATCTTTCCGTGTAGCGCCATAACCCGCACCGATCACCCAGTAACTGTACCAGACCTGGCTGGCAAAACCGCCAGCTCCCCAGCCCAGCAGAGGAAGGATCTCCTTCCATGGATTTTCACTTACACCCTGGGCTAATGCCCAATCCGGCACAGCGGGGATCTGTGGTATGAATCCGCGTAAAAATTCGGGCCAGCCGGGAAATACAACGACTGCCACCCAGAATACTCCCATGATCATGATCAGTACAAGGAAACTCATAACCACCTTGATCCAGTTGAATTTCCCAACCCAGGCAACCAGGAATGCAAAAAGGGTAACTATCCATCCTCCCATGGAATGGCTTATGGGCAGGATGCTACTGAGGAATACGCCAGAGGCGGTAGCTATGGATCCTACAGCAATGGTGGCGGAAATGAACTGGGCAACCAGCACGATCCAGACGGCCCAGTTCTTCGGACCCGGCATCCGGGCGAACATATCGATCATCCCTTCTCCTGTACAAACCGTATACCTGGCACCACTCATGCCTATCCAGAATTTAAGGAATATGCCGCTGACGATCACCCACATGATCCCGGTCCCGAAAATGGCACCATTTCGTGTGGCCAGGATGACTTCACCTGATCCTATATACTCCGAGGCCCATACGATGGATGGCCCCAGCACAGCAAGAATGGCAAGGCCTGTAAGGGGGGTTTTAATGGAATTTTCCGGAACCATCCGCGAAAGATAATAAAAACAAAGTTTTCATTTGAACTGATATTGTTTAAACGACGCTGAATTTTGTGCGTAACACAAAATATAGGCCCCTACTTTAAACAATATCAGTTACAGATAATAACCTATAATCATTCACAAATGTAACCGGGAAATTGGATAGGGAGGAAAGTAAATATTTGCAGGCCAATCAAATAATAAATCTCAATCTGCAAAGGGTATTAAATTAGTTGCCTACATTTTGCAGTTAGTGCGCAAAATTCAGCAACGGTTTAATTATCCTTTGCAGATTGATTAAACTTTATTTAATTGAATTACTGAGGATTATTTCTTTTTGGTGTCACCGGATCTGCCGGTGGTCCTGGAAATGGATTCCCTCATATCCGTATCGGCCTGGATGTTCTGGAATTTATAGTAATCCATGATGCCAAGGTTCCCCTGTCTGAATGCATCTGCCATGGCCAGCGGGACCTCGACCTCGGCTTCAATTACCTTGGCCCTGGCTTCCTGTGCTTTGGCAATCATCTCCTGCTCGAGGGCGACGGCCATTGCACGGCGCTCCTCAGCTTTGGCCTGGGCAATATTTTTATCCGCCTCAGCCTGGTCGATCTGCAATATTGCGCCAATGTTCTTTCCAATATCCACATCGGCAATATCAATGGACAGGATCTCGAATGCTGTACCGGCATCCAGTCCTTTTTCAAGCACCACTCTCGAGATTGAATCGGGATTTTCCAGCACGGCTTTGTGGGAGTCAGCTGAACCGATAGAAGAAACAATTCCTTCACCTACCCTTGCCAGTACGGTTTCCTCGCCGGCACCACCAACCAGTTGTTTGATGGCTGCACGCACCGTAACCCTTGCCTTGGCGACCAGCTGTATACCATCCTTGGCAACAGCAGTCACAGGAGGTGTATCGATCACCTTTGGATTAACTGACATTTGAACCGCCTCAAGTACATCACGGCCGGCCAGGTCAATGGCAGTTGCCATCTGGAATGTCAGCTCAATATTGGCCTTAGAGGCCGAGACAAGGGCGTGGATAACTTTTTCCACATGCCCGAGAGCCAGATAGTGTGCTTCGAGTTCGTCCCGCTTGATCTCACTTAATCCCGCCTTATGGGCTTCGATCATGGCCCTGACTATAACGTTGGGCGGCACTCTTCTCCAGCGCATCAGGATCAGCTGAAGCAGTGATATCCTTACCCCTGAGATCAGGGCTGAGAACCAGAGTCCCACTGGTATGAAATAAAAGATGATCCATAAGCCAATGATGGATCCAACAATAATGACAACATAAATTCCTACAGGTCCCATATCTATTCTTTTTTAATTGGTTTAATAATGACTTGTGTGTTTAATACCTTAATGACTTCCACCGGGGTATGCTGGTCCATAAAGCCTCTCTGGGATTTTCCTTCCACCACCAGGCCGTTGATCAAAACTTTACCGACAGGTGCCATGCGGGTTATTGACTCTCCCCTGTCCCCGACTTTAATGGTTTCCTTTTCCAGTCCAACCTCTACCTTCCCATCGATATCCTTTTTCAGCATCAAGCGGTTCCATGTCTTGGCCCTCAGGGCGTATACAAACATGCCAATGGTCAGAATCAATGTGGCGATCAGGGTATAATTACCGACGGTATTGCCATGTGTCTTATAGGACATGTACACTGCAACACCCATAAGTATTGCCCCGCCTATGCCAGCAATAGTAACCCCGGGGATCAGCAGGAACTCTACAATGAAAAGCAGTATCCCGAGGACTATTATAATGATGATTGCTAATATAGACATGATAGATGAATGAAGATTTCTTAATCAATTGTGGCTTTCAGTCCCTTTCCCACCAATGCATGCCTCATGGGACGGAGGAAATCAAAGGAGCCATTTTTCACATCACATTTTCCCTTATAATGAATCAGATAAGTACACTGTTCTGCCTGCTCGGTAGAATGTTCACAAATATCGATAAGTGATTCAATCACAAATTCGAATGTATTCACATCATCGTTATGCAGGATCAGAGAATTCTCTTCAGCCCCATCCACATCATAGAATTCCTCAAATTCCGGAAACTCTCTCGATTTCTCTTTTTCAGCCATGCTTCCAAATCGCTTATGTGACAAAAATAAGCATTTCTTTCCTAATTCACATGCATGGATGCTTAAGGATGCCGTTCCAGTTCCTGCAGTTTTTTAAATGTCCCCTTAGTTCCGTTATAATATCCGATGATAAAGGCATCCTTGTGTCCATAGGCCCTGACCTTTACCAGGGCCTGCCTGGCATCTTCGTACCTGTAAAATTTTCCAACGAAAAATCTTATCAGGTTCTTATCAGGTATTTTTTCAGTGGTGATGGGGGAAAGTCCCTTAAAATGATCCGGAGCCAGCCGATTCTTGTATACGGCCAGCTGGATCCGGTAAAATACACCGGCAGGAAGAGGATAATCATATTCGAATATCTGTGCTGCACTGTAAGGGGTTTGATTGTATATTTTAAAGTTAAACCCGGTGCCGGATTGGTCAGGCTCATGCTCATCTGATATAGACAAGGCTTCCGTTTTTTCATTCAGTTTGGCCAGGAAATCATCACTGAGCCTGTATTGATAAACGGTTATGCCATCCAATACGGTATCCTTTACGAGATAGGGACTCCGTTGCTTTTCAACAGGAAGCCTGCTATTCATGTATGCAAAATGAACCCTGGCCATTTCCCTGTAGATCCCGGTACTGTCCTCTGCCTCGGCTATCCTCCTCTGCAAAGCTGTACGCTCCGCAGGATCATCCATCTTCATGACTTCCTTCCTCCATTCAATGGAAAGCTCATACAATGAATCTGCCCGTTGCTGATATATGATCGCCCTGTCAAGGAAACCATTTAAGGTCTTGTCTTCATAAAAGACCTGGGTGGTATCCGCCGGATTTGCGGACAAGCCAGCCTGTGAACAGAGGACCAGGATAATCCAGAGCAAGCCGTATCTTCTAATTGTTACCATGTAACATATATTTCATCCCGGATGCTATTAAGATATGGTAAAAATATTAACAATTTGTTTATAGAAGAAGAAGCAGGGATGGAATTTCTCTCAATCTTTGTAATTTTACAATCACTATTATAAGCAAATCATAATGAAAGAACTGGTAGAAGGCATGAAGGCACCGGATTTTTCCGGCAAGGACCAGTCGGGAAATGATATCTCTCTGCAAGACATGCAGGGCAGGAAAGTGATTCTCTACTTTTACCCGAAAGATGATACCCCGGGTTGTACTACTGAATCATGTAACCTGAGAGATAATTACAGGGAGCTGATAAAGAAAGGGTTTGAGGTAATCGGAGTCAGTGCGGACAGTGAAAAATCGCATCAGCGCTTTATCGATAAGTATGATCTGCCCTTCAACCTGGTTTCTGACACAGGCAGGGAGATACTGAAGGCCTATGGGGCATGGGGACTTAAAAAATTGTATGGAAAAGTATACGAAGGCATCCTCCGGAAAACATTTATCATTGATGAAGAGGGAGTGATCCTTAAGATCATAAACAAGGTCGATACTAAAAACCATACTGACCAGATACTGGATGCACTTGAAGGCTGAGATAACAGGCCGCCCGGCATAATAACATTAATCCAATCATAATGAGCGAAGAATCGAACGGCAACAAAATCAAACAGGAGAAACTAAAAGCATTGCAGCTAACGCTGGATAAAATTGAGAAGGGCTATGGCAAGGGCGCCATCATGAAAATGGGTGACAGTGCCATAGAAAATGTAGCCATTATTCCCTCCGGGTCCATCGCCCTTGATGTTGCCCTCGGGGTCGGGGGATATCCCAGGGGAAGGGTAATTGAGATCTACGGCCCGGAATCTTCTGGAAAAACGACCCTGGCTATCCATGCCATTGCAGAAGCCCAGAAAGCCGGAGGTATAGCCGCATTTATTGACGCTGAACATGCCTTCGACCGCTTCTATGCTGAAAATCTAGGAGTAGATGTTGAGAACCTCTATATTTCCCAGCCGGATAACGGGGAACAGGCCCTGGAAATTACTGATCACCTCATCCGCTCCGGCGCCATCGACATTATTGTGATCGACTCGGTGGCGGCCCTTACCCCGAGATCGGAGATCGAAGGTGAGATGGGTGATTCCAAAATGGGCTTACAGGCAAGGCTGATGTCCCAGGCCTTACGCAAGCTTACAGCCAATATCAGCAAGACCAATACTACCTGTGTTTTTATCAACCAGCTGAGAGAGAAGATCGGCGTAATGTTCGGAAACCCCGAAACCACTACAGGCGGCCATGCATTGAAATTCTATTCATCTGTCCGCGTTGATATCCGTCGGATCGGGCAGATAAAGGATGGTGATGAGGTAAAAGGAAACCGTACGAAGGTGAAGATTGTCAAGAATAAACTCGCCCCGCCCTTTAAAAAAGCCGAGTTTGATATCATATACGGAGAAGGCATATCCCGGACCGGGGAGTTGATAGACCTGGGCGTTGACCTGGAGATTATCAAAAAAAGCGGATCATGGTTCAGCTATGCTGATACCAAACTAGGTCAGGGAAGGGATGCTGTTAAAAACTTAATGCTTGATAACCCGGAACTGGCGGAAGAAATTGAGACCAAGATCGTAGAAGCCTTTAACGTGGCTAAAAAATAGACCCGGGTTCTTGTCCACATAAAATTAATGCTATGAATCGTTATTTTCTTTCTGTCCTGCTATGCGCAGGTATCCTAATATCCTCATGTACCCAGGCTCCTGAAGAAGAAGCCGGCATTGTCGGTGATTTCTCAGGGGTTCTCACCCAGGAAGAGATCGCCGGGGGCGTACTGACCGCTGAGATCCTTTGGAAGTTCGGCAGGCTTGGCAGCATGAACCTTTCCCCCGATGGAAAAGAAGTCCTCTATACCGTTGCCAGGTATGATGTGGGAACAAACAAAAGCATCAGCGATATTTTTAAAATTTCAACAGGAGGCGGTGAACCAACCCGGCTGACAGACGGAGCAGGGAAATATTATAGTCCCAAGTGGTTCCCGACCGGAGATAAGATCGGGTTCCTCACCGGTGGTCAATTATGGGAAATGGGACCTGATGGCAATGGGAAAAAGCAGGTATCCTTCATCGGGTCCGATATCAACAGCTTTGACTGGTCACCCGATGGCTCCAATATCCTGCTTACGATGGATGTGAAGCTTGAGGAGACACCCCGGGAGGTCTATCCGGATCTGCCCGAAACCAATGTAAGGATCATCGACGACCTGATGTACCGGCACTGGAATGCATGGCATGACTATGCATATAGCCATATTTTCGTCGCCACTTATGATGAAACAGGGCCTGGGGAACCACTGGACATTATGGAGGGTGAGCTTTGGGATGCCCCGCTGGCTCCTTATCATGATGATGCTGAGATCACCTGGAGTCCCGATGGGAAGCAGATCGCCTATACCTGTAAGAGAATGAAGGGCAGGGAGTATGCCATGAGCACCAACTCAGATGTATATCTTTATGACCTGGCATCCGGTGAAACAAAAAACATGACGCCAGGAATGCCCGGATACGACAAATACCCATCTTTTTCGGAAGATGGCAGCAAACTGGCCTTTCAGAGTATGGCAACACCCGGGTATGAAGCGGACCAGGTAAGACTTATTGTGATCGACCTTGCAAGTGGACAGATGGAATACTGGACAGAAGGTTTTGACCAGAATGTTGACCATGTCATATGGAAGGGAGATAAACTTTATTTCATCAGCGGTATCCATGCCACCTTCCAGCTATATGAGATGGATGCGGAGAGCAAGGATATCAGGCAGATCACAAAGGGACATCATACTTATGGATCCTTTGCCCTCGAAGGGGATGTGATGGTAGCAACCAGGCAGGATATCGCCTACGCTACGGAGATTTTCCTGGTAGATCCTGCCAGCGGCCAGGCGAGCCAGCTGACGAATACCAATGAAAATATCTATGACCATATCAAAGTTCCGAAGTACGAGGAGCGCTGGGTAAAAACAACCGACAATAAGGATATGCTGGTTTGGGTAGTTTATCCACCAAATTTTGATGCCAATAAAAAATACCCGGCCATCCTGTTCTGTGGCGGCGGTCCCCAGAATGCCATTAACCCTGATTTTCACTATCGCTGGAATTTTCAGCTTATGGCAGCCCATGATTACATTATGGTGATACCCAACCGCAGGGGACTCCCGACCTTTGGCCACGAGTGGAACCTGCAGATTTCGACTGATTACGGAGGACAGAACATGAAAGATTACCTGAGCGCCATTGATGAATTGAGTGCTGAGCCCTATGTTGATGAAGAAAGACTCGGCGCCATCGGGGCAAGTTACGGGGGGTATTCGACCTTCTACCTTGAAGGCATACATGAAGGAAGGTTCAAAACTTTTATTTCCCACTGCGGGATCTTCAACCTGGAAAGCATGTACACCGCCACAGAGGAGACCTTTTTTGTGAATTTTGACAATGGTGGCCCCTACTGGGATAAACCTGAACCGAGGAATTACCAGTTCTCACCCCACAGGCATATAGATAAATGGGATACCCCCATCCTGATCATAACAGGTGAGATGGACCTCAGGGTACCCTATACCCAGAGTCTGGAGGCATACAATGCGGCCAGGTTAAGGGACATCCCTGCCAGGTTACTGGTATTCCCTGAAGAATCACATTTCGTGACTAAACCCCAGAATGCCATTCTCTGGCAACGTGAGTTCTTCGGCTGGCTTGACAGGTGGCTGAAATAGCGATCTGTGAAACAAGAGTGTTCCGTATGCCATCTTTTTTCTTAAATTGCAGAAACAATATTCTACGGCATGAATAATTTCTTTCAGTTCCTGCTGCATTTCATTTTTATCGCCACCTTCCTGTTTGTCTACGTCATTGCCATTATTCTTCTGAAGCCATTCAGGCTTCACCGGAAGCGAAAGGTATCCACCGTTATACTGAAAATATCCTACCTTGTATACCTGGCCTTTTTTCTGGCCTTTGTATACCTGGTCCTGTTCTTTGCAGATAGCGAGGTGAACACTGAAGAGATTATGGATGACGGTACATCGGTTATTTATTACATTATCGTACTCGTCTCGTTTTTCATCCCCAACATCGGGATAATGATCAGGAGGCGTTTTAAAAAGAATCGTAAATCCTTTAATTACCTGATCGCGGCTTTTAATTTATTGATCATTCTTGCCCTGGTTTTCATGATGAGCCAGGTGCAATGGGATTTCTAACCTGCCTGGTGGTCTTCCGCCTGTTGCACGGCTCGTGCTAACCATGGCAAAGTTTAACAGCTCTTTCGATCTTGTCGCTTAGCGGTTGATATCCGTCGAACCAGTGGATATTTATGCCGTTACGTTCCATTTTCCTGAACCATGTCATTTGCCGCTTGGCAAAGCGATGGATGGCTGTCTCAAGGTTGGCGAACATTTCTTCATAAGTGGTTTGCCCGGCCAGGTGCTCTGTTATGTATTTGTATTCCAGGCCATAATATATCAGTTTTTCGGGAGTGACACCTTTGTCAAGGAGGGACTGAACCTCCAATATCATGCCCCGGTCAAGCCTCTCGGCCAGCCGTTGACTGATCCTCTTTCGACGTGTGAGCCTGTCGAACTTGATCCCGAGGATCATAGGCTTTATTACAGGCATCTGTTCATCCAGCTCCGGGTGCTTCTGGTAATAAACCTCGATCTCCAGAGCCCTTATCAGGCGTTTCCTGTCCACAATATCCGTCTTGTTATGCAGTTTCCTGATCCCGGCCAGTCTTGCTCTGAGGTCATCCATGCTATCCTGCTCAAACCCTGACCTGAGTTCCTGGTTCACCGGGACCCGGATCAGTCTGTAACCTTTCAGGACAGCCTCGATATACAGGCCGCTGCCACCACATAATACAGGTAATGAGCCTCGCGCATGTACTTCCTGGAATACCCTGATAAAATCCTTCTGATATTCATAGACATTATATTCATAGCCGGGTTCCAGAATATCTATCAGGTGGACAGGTACCTGCCTGCCGTCAACCAGATAATCCTCATAATCCTTACCTGTGCCCAGATCCATGTGGCGGTACACCTGCCTGGAATCTGCGCTGATCACTTCACCCTTCAGCTTTTCGGCCAGACATGCGGCAAATCTTGTTTTCCCCCCGGCTGTATGTCCCAGTACCGTGACCAGGTTGTATGGAATGTTTGCAGCCATCCCGGCAAAGGTCGCAAAAATTCTTATTAACTTTGCAGCCTGATGAGAAGGGATGGATAACAGGATAAACATAAAGAACAAGAAGGCTTATTTCGATTATGAGATCCTCGATAAACTGGTGGCAGGCATGCAGCTTACAGGCACGGAGATTAAATCCATCCGCATGGGTAAGGCAAGCCTGTCAGATTCCTACTGCCTGTTCAAGGAAAATGAGCTATGGGTAACAAACATGAGGATCTCAGCCTATGACCAGGGAAGTTACAACAATCATGAACCTTATCGTGACCGCAAGCTGTTGCTGAACAGGAAGGAGCTCAATAAGCTGGAGAAGCAAACCAGGGAAAAGGGACTGACCATTATCGCATTGCACGTTTTCATCAATGATAATGGTTACGCCAAACTGGAAATCGCACTTGTAAAGGGCAGGAAAAAATACGATAAGCGCGAGGCCATCAAAAAGAAAGACATGAAGCGCGATATGGAGCGCCTGGGAAAACTGACATAAGCAAAGGTGGCTTATTGGGCAAAGAAGAAATTGATGACCTCGTAAACCTCATCTGTCAACATAAAAGATTTAAAATCAAAGAAGTCATCAATTGCCAGGAGCAATTCGTCAAAGCTCAGGTATTTATTTCCATCCAGATCGAGGCCATGGAATTTTTCATCTAACTGATCGAAGGTCATACGTTCTCTTTGTTCAGATGGGACCAGGTACAGATCGAGTTCGCTCCTGGAAATGGCATTTGGTGTCGCCAGCAGGCTTTCCAGTTCATTCTCACTCATTTCAACCCCCCGCTCATTCACGATGGCCCCGGGAGATGAATCCTCATCATCCATATAGTCCGGAACACCATCCTGGTCATAATCCCAGGGACATCCGGAGGAATCTACATCCACGCCGTCAGGTGTCCCGAGACAGTCATCAACCCCATCCACGATACCATCTCCATCCTCATCCTCAAACATCAGGTAATCAAAATCATCCAGTTCGGCAAACAGCAATTCCTCGGTCCTGACCTTGGGTTCTGAGAAAAGATCCAGTTGCAGGCCGACATAAGTGAAGGCGAAATGATCATTGGTGCTATTTGCGGTGATGCCCTCCCCTTCCCAGCTGACATTATCTACCAGGTCTGTAAAGGTGAGATAAAATGTGGTGCCGAGTCTCATTTTCATCCGCTCACTGATGTTAAAATCAAGACCGAAATCAATGGGAACTGTAAAGCTGAACTGGCGGTAATTCCCCAGTCCGTAAAGATCTGCTTCGCGAAGGTCTGTTTCAAAGTCCCAGTCCCTCATTATTACATCACTGCGCATGACACCACCGTCAGCTTCAGATATATTCCTGATGGTTCCATCTGACCAGTAATGGTATTCTACGTTCCCCCTCCACAGATCGCCTTTGGCACTGAAAAGGAAAGGTTCAAAACCGATGGATACAAAAGGCTTCAGAACAGGGGCTTCATTTTTAATCAGATGACCGAAATTATACTCCACACCCACACCAAAGGCATTGATAGTGGAATGAAAATTCAGGTTCCGGTCCAGGTTTACATGCGAACGCTCATTGCCGGTCACTTCTGCGAATAACAGGGAAAAATTTACAACGAATGTCCTTTGCCTGTCAAAGGGAGGGGATGAAATATTAACCTTGAATCCAGACCTGTCACTCAAAGGAGTCGGAAAACTATTCCGTACGTCTCCGAAAAAGTGCATGGTCCCGAATGCTACACCTATCACAGGCATATAGGTAGGATTCTCAACTTCTACCCTTCTGATCAGGAGTGAATCATAGTCGATTTCCTGTGCATCTGCCCGGCCTGGTACAGTGAGCATTGCTGCCAGTGAAAGAAATAACGCTATGGAAAGCCTGGATCTCATACGGGTGTATCAATCAGCCTCCCGTTGCCCTCTTGGCATCAATTACATTGATCCTTTTACCATTCCTGTAAGCGACAACAAATGCCCCCCTGATGCCCCTGGACAAAACGGTGTTTCTGAAATCATTCGCCTGGTCGTATGTACTGAAGGAGCCAATAGTATATTTATACAGGCCATTGTGTCGTTCCACCAGGACCGGCCTCGATAAATTGTTGGCAGCAAATGCCTTGTTGGCATCGCTGAACCTGCTCGTGGCTGCCAGCTGAACCCTGTAATATATACCATCCTGAACAGGCAGGCGTTGCCTTTCAGGAACACCGGATAATCCTGTGGTTGCTGTGCGGGTTTCCCTGATGACAGGTTTTTCTTCCTTGACGACAGGTTTCTCTTCTTTTACTACAGGTTTCTCTTCCTTCACGGGCGGAGGTTTGATTTCCACCTGCTCAGTCCGGACCGGTTTGCCTGCAGGTAATTCCTCCCCGCTTTCGAGGGAAACCATAAGAGCCTCAATGTTCGCATTGCTGATCCCGCTCAGGTATACGTCCTTCTGGGCAATGTCGACAGAGATATTCCGCCCCTCCAGAATATAGGAAAGGGTACCGCTGATCTGAAGATCGTCGATGCTTTTCGAAGCTTCCGGGATCAACCTGTAACTGACTGTGAAACCGGGTTCTTCGGGCAGGTTCATCCATACAAATTTGGCAACCCCTTCTTTATATGTAAAAAGCCCCTCCCTTGATTCAACTGCGATGGCCTCGAATCCAGTCGGGATCTGCTCCTCAATCTTGGCAAACTTATTCATGTTCCTCTTGTACACCAGCAAATTCACCATGATATCATTGCCCGTTCTGGCTTTGTAAGGGGTTTGCCGGATACAGGTAACATTACTGGTCGAGGATGTGCTTGCCTGTTCCGTTGCAAGGACAGAGGTATATGAGCCGATATCAATTTGCCTGTCCGCACTGACAGAAGGTGATGGAGTTATGTTGATACTCTCGGGTCGCAGGTTAACCGATTTCCTTTCATTGTTCTCTACATAAGAAAATTCTCCACCAAGCGTAAAGGTCCCTTTGAGCCTTTCATTCACCAATACCTTGTAGTTTAGTAGTATTGGGCTTTCTGAAGGCAGTTTTAACCAGATAAATCTTACTCTCTGGTTATCAAAACTATAGTCAGCTGAGCCTGAATTATCCTGCCTGGCCACCAATCCCGAAGGTAGCTCCTGCTGTAACCTGCTGAATTCTTCAAGTTCCCCCTTATCGATTGTGATGGACACACGAAATTCCTGGCCGGCTCCAACTACTGAGGGGACTGTCATTTTAACAGTAACCGGGTCCTGAGACAGCAGCATAGCAGTGCCCAGGAACAGCAGCAAAACTGCAATAATTGATTTAATCATAAGATTATCAATATTTTACATCAAACATGTAAATATGAGAAATATTTGGTAACAATTCAAAATAATAAATTAACAATGTCTTAATGCTGTTAAGCTTTGCTTAACAAGCATATACGATAAAAACGGCGGTGAGGTTACTAGAAATTGGGACTGAGAAGGTATTTTGAATAGAACAGCTCTATATGGTTAACCGCCTCTTCGGCTTCATCCACAACGATGAAAAGATCCATATCTTCCTTGCTGATATTTTTTTCTTCTTCCAGTATCACATCTTTAATCCACTTGAGAAGGCCTTCCCAGTATGACTTCCCTACCAGGACGATAGGGAACTTCCCGATCTTGTCAGTCTGTATCAGGGTAAGGGCTTCAAAAAATTCATCGAGTGTGCCGAATCCCCCGGGCAGGACAATGAAGCCCTGGGCATATCTCATGAACATAACTTTCCTGACAAAAAAATGGTCGAATGTAATGAGCTTGTCCTGATCGATAAACAGGTTGGCTTCCTGTTCAAAAGGCAGGTCGATATTTATCCCCACTGATTTCCCCTTTCCTCGGCTTGCTCCCATGTTTGCAGCCTCCATAATGCCCGGACCACCACCTGTAATCACACCATATCCCCGCTGGGTGAGTTGGAATGCGATATCTTCGGCCAGTTTGAAATACTTTTTGTCAGGCCCGGTCCTGGCTGAACCAAAAATGGAAACACAGGGCCCAATCCTGGCCAGTTTTTCGAATCCTTCAACAAATTCAGACATGATCTTGAAGATCCTCCAGGAATCGGCTGCCTGGATCTCATTCCAGTTCTTTTCTTCAAAGGCTTTGATAACTTTTTCTTCGTTGCTGCTCATGGTTGCTTCTTTAGATTTAATACACCGGAAGATCGTTTCAGTTCTTCTTTCAGGAATCCCGCTGTATAACTTGTTTTACACTGTGCAATCTCTTCAGGGGTCCCGGTACACATCACCTCGCCACCCCTGATACCTCCTTCCCTGCCAAGATCAATAATATAGTCTGCCACCTTGATCACATCCATATTATGTTCTGTCACGATCACCGTATTTCCACGGTCTACCAGCTTATTCAATACCTCGAGAAGGATACGTATATCATCGAAATGAAGTCCGGTTGTCGGTTCATCAAGGATATAAAGGGTTTTCCCGGTGTCTTTCCGGGCCAGTTCCGCTGACAGTTTTACACGCTGGGATTCACCGCCGGACAGGGTAGTTGACGGCTGTCCGAGAGTAATATACCCCAATCCGACATCCTGCAATGTTTTCAGTTTGTTCGAAATGGCCGGGATATGCTGGAAAAAGTCAACAGATTTATTGATGGTAAATCCCAGCACTTCGCTGATGGAATAACCTTTGTACTTTACTTCCAGGGTTTCCCGGTTATATCTTCGACCGCCACATTCCTTACATTGTACATAAACATCCGGCAGGAAGTTCATCTCAATTGTCTGCAGTCCGGCTCCCTTGCATTCATCACATCTGCCTCCTGCTACATTGAAGGAAAACCTTCCGGCCTTATAACCCCGGATCCTGGCTTCCGGAGTCTGTTCAAACAACTTCCTGATGTCAGAAAAAACACCGGTATAGGTGGCCGGATTTGATCTGGGTGTCCTTCCAAGGGGGGACTGGTTCACTTCGATCACCTTATCTACCAGCTCTGTACCATGGATTGCCTCATAAGGAAGTGGGTCTTTCACTGACCGGTAGAATCGCTGGCTGAGAATGGGATGCAGAGTTTCATTCACCAGCGATGATTTGCCGCTGCCCGAAACTCCTGTTATACAAATGAATAAGCCCAGTGGGAAAGGCACAGAAATATTTTTCAGGTTATTTCCACTTGCACCTGTAATGATCAGTTTCTGACCATTGCCATTTCGCCGTGTGGCCGGAACAGGGATCATTTTTTTATTGTTCAGGTAATCTGTCGTCAGTGTGGTTTTTCGGCTGATCTTATCGGGTGCTCCGCTCGCAACCACTTCTCCTCCATGACGACCTGCTCCCGGTCCAAGGTCAAGAATATGATCTGCCGCCAGGATCATTTCCCTGTCGTGCTCCACTACGATAATTGAATTACCTGTATCCCTGAGCTCCTTCAGGGCATGGATCAACTTCAGATTGTCTTTCTGGTGCAAGCCGATGCTTGGTTCATCCAGGATATAGAGGACATTCACCAGTTGTGAACCGATCTGTGTCGCAAGGCGGATCCGCTGGCCTTCCCCCCCCGATAAACTCCTGGCACTTCTGTTGAGGGACAGGTAATCCAAACCAACATCCAGCAGGAATTTCAAACGCCCTCTCAATTCCTTCAGAATATCCCTGGCGATGGCAAGCTGACGCTTGCTCATCCGTTCCTCAATACCATCAAACCATCTGAAAAGTTCAATGATGTCCATGCCGGCCAGGGCGGCAATGTTTTCCCCATCCAGACGGAAATGTAGGGCTTCCCTGTTCAGCCTTGCACCCTGGCAAACCGGACAGGTAACCTTGCGGATATACTGATCTGCCTGTTTCTGGGCACGCTTGCCATTGCTTTCAGTGCTCAGGTTAAGGTAAATATGATTTACTATGCCATCAAAAGTCAAAAAGTAATTCGATGATGTTCCCAATGGTGTATTCTGCAGCTTGAAACTCTCTTCTGACCCATACAGGATCTTCTCAAAAGCTTCTGCCGGGATCTCCCGGATTGCTGTCTCAAGCGTAAAACCATATTTTTTAGCGACTGCTTCAAGTTGCCAGAAGATCAAGGCATTCCGGTAAGCACCCAGGGGTTCTATGCCGCCTGACCTGATACTTTTGCCTGCATCCGGAATAATTTTGGATATATCCACCTCGTTGATCTCCCCAAGACCGCTGCACTTATTACATGCCCCCTGGGGAGAATTGAAGGAAAAGGTATGAGGGGCGGGTTCATTATAGGAAATACCACTAGTCGGACACATCAGCTGGCGGCTGAAGAATTTTACTGTGTTTTCCTCCACATCCAGGACCATCATGATGCCCTTTCCCTGGTTCATGGCAGTCGTAATGGATTCCCTGAGTCGTTTGCGGTCGTCCCCTACCTCCAGTTTGTCAACAACCACCTCAATATTATGTGTCTTGTACCGGTCCACACGCAATCCATGTGCCAGCTCAGTCAATTCACCATCTATCCGGGCATAGAGAAATCCTTTCCTCCTGAATTGCTCAAAAAGTTCCCGGTAATGTCCCTTACGCCCTTTGACCATTGGGGATAGCATCATGACCCTTTTTCCATTGTATTTCTCCTGTATGAGATGCAGGATCTGGTCATCTGTATACTTTACCATTTTCTCGCCGGTAACATGGGAATGGGCATCCGCTGCCCGGGCATACAAAAGCCGCAGAAAATCGTAGATCTCTGTGATTGTTCCAACCGTTGAACGGGGATTGCGTGAGGTTGATTTCTGTTCTATCGAAATCACCGGGCTAAGTCCGGTTATCTTATCTACATCCGGCCGCTCCATGGTACCAAGGAATTGCCGGGCATAGGCAGACATGGTCTCCATGTACCTGCGTTGCCCTTCTGCATAGATGGTATCAAAAGCAAGTGAAGATTTGCCGCTTCCGCTTAACCCTGTAATGACGGTAAGCCTGTTCCGGGGGATCTCCACATCTATGTTCTTCAGATTGTGGACCCGGGCACCCAGCACACGGATGTACTGATCATCCTCCAAAAATTCGTTATTTAACTCATCGGCCATCACTTAATCCATACTTTGGCTGAATTCACGGTATCCCTTCCTGGGTATAGATATCTGGTATGTTTTACCCCTTGTATTGCTCAGCTTTTTTTCCCTCAACCAGGGATTGAATATCTTAAGGACTTTATAGTTGATAGAATACCTGCTGGCAAATATGGCAAAATCCTCGACGGCTGTGTCAATGGTTACATGGTAGACAGGGATAGGCGGGTAAAGTTCATCTTCGGCGAAGATGAAACCATATTTCTCTGGCTCTGACATGATCAGTTTCAGTGCCAGCAAGCGGTAAACATAACGGCCCGTTTCCTCATTCAGCAGGATGTCGTAATAATACCTGCTGTCCTGTCTTTCAATCTGCCGGTTCAGCCCGGTCCTCCCCACATTATAGCTGGCGGCCGCCATTGTCCAGTTACCATAAAGCTCATAAGACCGAAGCAGGAATTTACAGGCGGCTTCGGTGGATTTTTCCAGGTGATACCGTTCATCTACCTCGCTGTTTACTTCCAGTCCGTATTCTTGTGCTGTTGCTTTCAGGAACTGCCAGTAACCGACCGCCCTGGCTGGTGATGTCAGGTTCATCAGGTCACTCTCCGCCACAGGCAGGTATTTAAAATCCTCCGGGATCCCATGTTTCGCCAGGATCTTCTCGATGACCGGTAAATACCTGTTAGACCGCTTAATCAGCAGCATGGTATGGGATTGCCAGTAAGTATTGATCAGTAATTCACGGTCAAGGGCTTCCAGGACATCAAAATTTTCCAGTGGTGTCCGCTCTCCGGCAAAATCAAGTGTTTCAGGAATGGGCACTGAAGTTACTACATACTTACTATGATTTTCTATGTCTTTCACTCCCTCTTTCTCATCCGTTGCCCGGATGAATAAAACCACTACCAATGCTGTTATGGAGGCCAGTCCTATGAGTGACAGAACAGTCCTTGTTTTTCCTGATTGTAACATGCTTACATCGTTTTCGAAAAAACACAAAAATACGGATTTTTTATGTAAGAAATAAGAGTCCGATGTCTGAAAAACAGGAACGGGAGGTTAAAATGTATACAGGAGACCTGTATAAAACCCAATGGTATATGGATGCGATTTGATAATTGATCCTGTGTTGATGGAATTCAGGTAATAGCGAAAGGTGGGCTCAAGATTTACATGGAATCTTTTCGAGATTGAATAATCCACTCCCAGTCCGACTATACTACTGTAGTTTACGGGCCTGAGGTTGCCGGTTGTCCCTATTTGTTCTTTGTCCCCGCCATCCAGGTAGTAGGCCGAATTCCCCACCAGGAAATTGCTGCTGAGTCCGCCGAGAAAATGAAAACCAAGCCTCCTGTCGATTACCCTGTATCTGAGGATCAATGGTAATTCGAGATATTCAAATTGCTGCAGTATCACACCTTCCGGGGTATTCAGGCTATTTGCCCTGGCGTATTGGGAAGTAATTTCCAGGCCTGCCTGGGGGACAGTATTGGCCGCATAGACATTATCCAGTCCCTGTTGTGTTTCAATGATCCCGGTAGAATTATTGATGGAAGCCTGTATGCTTGAGGTCTCGTCCAGGAAGCTGATTTTGCTGTCTAAACTGGCATAATATGCATTCCCTACTTTCATGCCCATACTGGAATAATAAAGTCCGGATTGAACGGACAGACGTTTCAGTATGGCATAATGAACATTCACTCCGCCGGCATAGGATACGATCCCGTCTTCAACATCATTATAGTATGAGGCGCTGGGGGCATTTCCGTCTGAGACCTCCAGGTTACGGTAACTGTAAATCGGCGATACCTGGGTTCCAACTCCCCATTTATCATGTGATGTTATTCTGTCATCACCCCATTCCTCGAACACATCTATCCCCTCACTCTCATCAGGTACAGTTGAAGGATTAAATACGGCAAGTAAGGTCCCGGGATAATCCGTCTGAAGACCTGTGGCGGATCTGGATGGGACAGTTTTGAGCTGATCCATGTAAGGCCGGTCACCGGGGACCACTTCAGCATCTGCAGCATCTGCAAAGTTCACCTTCGTCTCCCGGACGATAAATTCTGTGCCGGTCGTCTTGTCATTCATTTCCCTGGTAATTTCAGGGACTTCCGCCCTTGTATCAGGGACTACCGCCTTGGTTGTACCCTTCTCCTCGCGGGTTCCTGCTTCCTGTGTTTCCCGGGTGACCAGTTGGGTTTCCGGTGGTTCCCGCAATAAAAACCAGGTGGTTCCAAGTGCCAGCAGAACTGCTATGGAGGCTGCAATCCGGCTTACCCACAGGACCTGCCTCTTTCTTTTATCTGAATGCAGGGCAGAAGCAATTCCATGCCATACCTGATCCGGGGGGCCCGCTTCAAAATGCCTGAGCTGGTCCCTGAACTGCTGATCTGTCTTATTTTTCCTCCTGCTCATTTCTCTCTAATGATATGCTCACTCGTATCAAAATATTTTTTCACTTTTTGCTGCAGAATATCCCTTGCCCGTGAAAGGTTCGATTTTGAGGTCCCTACCTTAATACCCATCATCTCTCCGATCTCCTTATGTGAATAACCTTCAATGGCATAAAGATTGAATACCATCCGGTAGCGGGGTGGCAGATCCTGAACCAAACGGATCAGATCAGAGGCAGATAATCTTTCAAAAACCTCCTCATGTACCATGTCATCCTTTTTCACCGTATTATCTGTTAACGGGTATAAGCGAACCTGGCTGCGGTAACGTTCCAATGCCGTGTTGATCATAATCCTCCTGATCCAGCCTTCAAATGATCCTTTTCCCCCGAACTGTTCGAGCTTACGGAAAACCTTGATGAATCCCTCCTGGAGTATATCCGCGGCATCATCCTGGTTATCTGCATATTGAAGGCATAGACCAAACATCCTCGTGGAGAACATTTTGTACAACTGTTCCTGGCACTTCCTGTCACCCTTCAGGCAGCCATTAATTATATTATCTAGCTGGTCCACCAACTAATACCGTGAGAATTTGACAGTTAAAATTACTACAATTTGGTGGACAAAAACTCTGCCACAATTATTGTCGCTGTTCAGACAATAGATGAATGAAAGTAAGAGAAGGTTGCGTATGATACCTATAAATGAATTACCTCGCCATAGGCAGCGGCAGCGGCTTCCATCACTGCCTCCGACATAGTGGGATGTGGATGCACGGATTTGATCATTTCATAACCCGTGGTTTCCAGCTTCCTGGCCACGACAATTTCTGCGATCATTTCTGTAACGTTTGCACCTATCATATGGGCTCCCAGGAGTTCACCATATTTTGAATCGAAGATCATTTTTACAAAACCGTCTTTTTGTCCCGCTGCATTTGCTTTGCCGGAAGCTGAGTACGGGAATTTCCCGACCTTGATCTCATAGCCGGCTTCCTTTGCAGCATTCTCCGTCAACCCTACAGATGCGACTTCCGGACTTGTATAGGTGCAAGCAGGTATATTGGCATAATCAATAGTTTCGGTATGATGGCCGGCAATTTTTTCGACACAGAGGATGCCTTCGGCAGAAGCTTTATGCGCCAGTGCCGGTCCGGGTACAATATCCCCAATGGCATAGATCCCTTCCACATTGGTACGCATGTACTCATCCACTTTGATCTTGCCGTTCTCTGTTTCAATTCCAAGATCTTCTAAACCAATGTCTTCAAGATTGGGACTTATCCCGACTGCAGACAGTACAATATCGACCTCAATCTCCTCTTCCCCTTTTTTCGTCTTGATCTTTACCTTGCATTTTTTTCCTTTCGTATCAACTGATTCAACGGTGGAACCGGTCATGACCTTCATCCCTGCCTTTTTAAATGAGCGCTCCAATTGTTTGGAAACTTCTTCATCCTCGAGAGGTACAACATTGGGCAGGACCTCCACAAGGGTCACCCTGGTACCTATGCTGTTATAGAAATAAGCAAATTCACTTCCTATGGCGCCCGATCCGACCACTAACATACTCTCCGGAAGTTCTGTCAGGCTCAGGGCCTTGCGGTAGCCGATTATTTTTTTTCCATCGATCTTCAAATTTGGCAACTCACGAGACCGGGCCCCGGTAGCAAGAATAATATGATCCGAGTCTATGCTGGTTTTCTTTCCATCCGGATCTGTAACTTCAACTTTATGCTGACCTGTCAGTTTCCCTGTACCTGTCAAAACCTCGACCTTGTTTTTCTTCAAGAGGAACTGGACCCCTTTGCTCATGCCGTCTGCTATCCCGCGGCTCCTTTTAATGATGGCCATAAAATCAGGTTCGGCCTGACCGCTGAGAGAGATCCCGTAATCCTCTGCATGCTTGAAATAATCATAGACAAGCGCACTTTTCAGGAGGGATTTAGTGGGTATGCATCCCCAGTTCAGGCAAATGCCACCAAGATTTTCCCTTTCAATAACGCCTGTTTTAAGACCAAGCTGGGCTGCCCTGATCGCTGCTACATATCCACCCGGTCCACTGCCGATTACAAGAACATCAAATTTCATATATTGGATTTTTTCAGAGTTATAAGTCTTTTATTTCAATCTGACAAAATTAGGAGAAAATCCTTTGATATTAAAATAAATGTTTTGTTCATAAAAAGGACTTCACGGTGCATAATATGTTGATTTTAATATTTCTGTAACTGCCCATATTTTTGTAATTATGCATGTTGGTTAATGTCATGAGGATCCGTCCACTACTAATTATATCAGCGCTGTTCTGCCTGATCCTGCCCGGCGAGGTAACTGCACAGGAAGAAGCTTCCATTGACAGCCTGGTGTCACTTCTTGAATCGACCGAAGGGGAAGAACATTTGGAGATCCTTTACGAACTCTCGGAAAACAGATGGCTTACATTCAAGGACAGGCTATCTTATACTGAAGACGCCCTTAATTATGCTGCCAGGTCAGGGGAAGTCAGGTGGTTGTACGATGCCCATCTTCACCAGGGCAAGGTCTTCAGCCGTGAAGCGATGGACAGGGAAGCCCTTGAATCATTTGAAAAAGCCCTGAAAATCAGCCAGGGATCCGCTGATGATGATGGTATCGTCACTTCCCTGTTCTGGATAGGTAAGACATACTCCTGGCTGCGGAACCCGGAAATGGCCTCTGAATACCTGAACCGTACAAGGAGCATGGCTGCGGAGAATAAAAATGACCTGATGGAGACAGATGCACTCTATTCGCTGGGTGAATTAAACCGCCGTATCCGGGAATATGAGGGTGCGATGGCATATTATGATACAGCATATGCCATGGCGGAAGCATCCGGATCCGGAAATATGATGGCAGAGATCAATGCTTCCCAGGGAATGGTCATGTACTACCAGGGGGAGTTCCTTCAGGCCGTCGGGTATTATGAGAAAGCCATTGAAATCTTTAATGAGCTGGGTGAAGAGGACAGTGAGTCACGCAACCTGCTCCGTTTGGCCAATGCCAATTACCAGCTTGCCAGGTACGATATTGCCCTGGGGCATTATCATCAGGCCCTGTCCATTTTTGAAAGAATCAATCATGAAGCCGGCATGATTGCCGTCCTGAATGGTATGGCGCTGATCTATTTCAGCCAGGAGCAATTTGATAAGGCCCTTGAAACCCACCTCACATTGCTCAATATGAACCGCGCAAGGCAAAACCATGAGGAAATTGGCAGAAGCCTGCACAATATCGGAACGGTATATAATAAGATGGCCGGAGATTCACTTGTTGCCAGGTTCGGGGATTTTTATATGGATTCCATCAAGACCGAGCCTTCAGACAAATACCTGGACCTCTTCAGGGAAGCACTGGATTATTACGAGCAGGCCCTTGCCATGTGGGAAGAAGATGATTACAAAGAGGGTATAAAAGGTTCCCTCCATAATATGGGCATCATCTATGTAACTGCCGGAATGCCTGATATGGCTTTACCTTACCTGCGGCGGGCCCTGGCCATTGCCCAGGAGTTGAATGACAGGGCGGTTGAATCAAGCATTTACCTTCGCCTGGGACAGGTATACCTCCTGTTTGAAAATTTTGGCAGGGCCTCGGAATACCTGAACAGGTCACTGGAACTTTCCCTGGAGCTGGATACCAAGGAAACCCAGATGGGAGTTTATGAAGTTTTGTCAGATCTATACATTAAACAGGGACGATACAGGGATGCGCTGAATTATTTCAAGCTCCATTCTGCCATAAAGGATACTCTGACCAAAAAAGAGAGACTGGATCAAATCACGGAAATGCAGGTAAAGTATGAGACCGAAGCCACTGAAAAGGAAAATGCACTCCTGATGGCCGAGTCGGAACTGGCAGATACCAGGCTGAGGTGGACAAGGATCATTCTAACGATAACCATCATCGCCATTGTGATCTTTCTCATCATGGTGGTCCAGTTGATCCGTGCAAACAACCTGAAGAAAAAAGTCAACATTGAACTGGCAGAGAAAAATACCCTGATCACCGAACAGAAAAAAGAGATCACAGACAGCATACAGTATGCCAGCCGGATACAGAATGCCATGCTTCCGCCCGGTGATTATCTTGACAGCGTGCTCCCTGAGCGTTTTATTTTATTTAAGCCACGGGACATTGTGAGTGGTGATTTTTATTATATCACGGAAAAGGACGGAAAGGTCATTTGCGTGGTAGCAGACTGTACAGGACATGGTGTGCCGGGTGCATTAATGAGTATGCTGGGAATTTCCTTCCTGAATGAGATTATCAGTAAGCATCGGGACCTGCCCCACAGCAACGAAATCCTTGAGGAACTCCGGTCCCATGTGATCAAGTCACTGCATCAGACAGGAAGGGTTGGGGAAAGCCAGGACGGCATGGACCTTGCTTTATACATTATCGACATGAAGTCCGGGAAGATGGAATTTTCAGGGGCCAATAATTCACTCTGGCTGATCCGCGATGGCGAACTCATCGAGAAAAGTGCTGACAAAATGCCCATCGGCATCTACAGCTGGGTGGATGATTCATTTACCAGGCAAGAGGTAGACTTGCAGAAGGGAGATCTGGTCTATTCATTTTCTGATGGCTATTACGACCAGTTTGGCGGTCCCAGCCAGAAAAAATTCATGATTAAAAATTTCAAGAAAATGCTGCTGAAGATCCACTCCAAATCCATGAAGCAACAAAAGAAGATCATGGTTGAGACACTGGAGCAATGGATGGCAGATACGAGCCAGGTAGATGATATCCTGGTAGTAGGCGTCAGGGTGTGAACCGGAAGAGAGAGATCTTATTAAGGCAGCAATTTTTCCAGCGCTGAGTGCAGATCCTCTCCCCTGAGATTCTTCTTTATGATCAGGCCTTCCCGGTCAAGCAACAGGTTACTGGGGATGGAGCTTATCCCGTAAAGGGCTGCAATCTCATTCGACCAGTACTTCAGATCTGATACCTGGGCCCAGGTAAGCCCGTCATCTTTCACCGCCTTCAGCCATTTATCCCTTGAATTATCCAGCGAGACACCAAGAACTTCAAATCCCTTGTCAGTGTATTTCTGATAGGCTTTAACCACATTGGGATTCTCCGCCCGGCATGGCGGGCACCAGGCTGCCCAGAAATCGATCAACAGGTATTTACCTCTGAAAGAGGAGAGACTCACCGGGTTTCCCAGGGAATCATTTTGTGTAAATTCCGGTGCCGGCATACCGATGGCTACCTTCTTCAGGATCTCCACCCTGCGGGTAATATTTCCAACCAGGCTGGATCCCTGTAGTGATGGATCCAGTTTTGCCAGCAGGGCCTCGATCTCATCTGCTTCTTTCCCGTAGTGTAGGTTTTGAACAATGAATGGGGCAATGAAGGAAGCAGGATTTTCATCAAGGTATGCTTGCTGAAATTCCTGGACTTCATCATCTACTGCATCCATTTCCTTTTCGAGTTTATTGGTTGTCTCTTCATCACCGGCCTGATCCGCTTCCCGGTAGCTGGCATAAAGTTCCCTGGCTTTACCATAGATCTCCATGAGTGATTCCTGGAAGGCATTATATTCATCATGCACTGCTGAACCAGTAATAACAGGCTTCCAGAGCGTATCGGCATGTGCCGTGAAACCGATCTGGCTGTTTTCAAGAAAAATCAATGCCTTGCCTCGTTTGCCAGGCACAGTGACATAATAAACATCAGGTATCTCAACGCTGCCTGTAAATTCAAATGTACCATCAGGGCTTGTAACAGAATCGATCT
>SDBS01001275.1_pt1 | contig 25637 bp, 55 predicted proteins | sample 2277091 | NCBI WGS metagenome assembly SDBS01 (sample SAMN10404972, study PRJNA504765) | marine sediment metagenome | isolation source: marine sediment core GS10_PC15, 163 cmbsf | place: Arctic Ocean: Southern Knipovich Ridge | collected 2010
AATACGACAAATGCTCAAGGTACTTTAGGAATTTTCTTATTTCCTACAGATGCAGCTGTAACTGAAGGAATTAATGGGACTGCTGTAAATTTAACATTTACATATCAGGATAATGGTTTCTTACAAGATTCGGGAGCAAGAAGTATTTCAGCTTTGATAGTAATTATATCGGCATTGGCGATGGTAGTATTCGTAATTGTTGTCCTTTGGCAAACATCTTTGAAAGAATTACTTACGAATAGGAGATTCAATGGATGAGCTTCTTTGATTGGATCAAAGACGGCGTGAGTAATCACTTCGAGAAAAAAAAGCAGGATCAAGAATTAGTAGATCGGATAAGAAAAGAAACTGCAATTCAGGAAAGGCAAATCTTTGAAGAACAAATGAGAAAAGATGCCTTAGAAGTTGCCATAGCTAAAGCAAAGAGAGAAGCTGCCGAACTATCTGGGTTAAAGAAAATGAGAGCCGAGAATAGACTTAGGAATTTAAATAATCCACAATCAAGGGAAGGGTTTCTTGGGAAAATGAGGGAATACACGCAAAGAAATATTGCGAGAAGAGAGGAAAACTTAAGAAGGACTGCTGAGATAAAAGCGTCTCTGCCTACAGGAAATCAACAAGTTCCAGTGGCCAGTCAAAAACCCTTCTCCACATCACTAAACCAAAGAAGATGGTCTTAAAAGCATATACATTCGCAAGTGAAAGAGGAAAGAGTTTCAAATCCAAAAAGAAAAAAAGGGTGGTAAAGAAACGTGGCAAAAGAAGGTCCTAAGAGAAAAAGTTTTTTAAAAAGGATAATGAAAAGAAAACCGCCTGGAGTTAAGTTAAAAGGTTTTGGGAAAAATTTTAATGTAAAAAAAGCAAAATAAAATGGTATTAAAATCAACCAGATTAATTCAACTGAAAAAAAGTAAGAGAAGAAAAATGCCTAGAAGGAGAACTGCCACAGGTGATATAATTTTGGGGGGAGTTGGTGCTTTGATTGGAGTTGCTTTATTATCAGAAGTTGCCGGATTAATAAATTAAGATGGTGAGGAAAAAAAAGAAGTTAACCAAGAAAGAAAAAAAAGTATTAAAAACAAAACCAACACTTCTTGGATTTTTTAAACCGGGGGTGAATGCAAAAGCTTCTGGTGCCGTTTTAAAGAAAAGAAGAGAAAGAACTGCCATGAGGATATTAGAAAGTCGTGGGGCCTCTGTATCTACGAAAGTAAGAGCAAGGAGATTGTTAGCATAATGGTATTAACAAAAGTAAAAGAAGTGTTTAAGGTTCGTGGGAAAAAACCCACAAGATTCAGGTTCAAAGGTAATATTCGTTTGGGTTTCCGAAACAACCAGGTGGTTGAAGTAACGGAATTCAGAGAAACTTCGAGGAGGAAAAAAAAGTAAAATGGTAAATGGTCCCGTAAGGCGTAAAGTTAGGAGAGCAGTCAGAAGAAAAGTTAGAAAGAAAGTTCGAAAAGCTGTGAGGAAAGCAGTTAGGAAGAGAAGAAGAAAATAATTCGGTTCAACGAATAACTTTTATAGGAAAACTTATATAGTTTAACCACTTTGAAAAACGATGAAAAAAGTGGTTTTAAATAAATTCTTTATTATTTTTGCTAGTATTTTAATTCTTTCTGGAGGTGTCCTTGCTTTTTTTATTTTCGATTATAACAAAACAGTAAATTATCAAGTTATTGGAGCCAAAGGTAATTTAACCGTTACATTGGATTTAACAGATCAAGTTCTTAATGTCAGTGAAAATTTATCATCCGCACAAGAACTTATACTACTTAATCAGAATGGGGCCACAACCTTTCTTTATTTATTCACTGAAAATGTAACTGGCGTTGAACCAGGTTGTAATCCTGCCGGGGATATTTCATTTGAATTAGAAAAAGAATCTGTAATAGATGATGGAACAAACTTTACAATGAATCCTGCATTCAACATTTTTAATTTTACAATAACTGCGGTTAACAATAGGGTATGCCCTCAGAACATAACTGTAACTTTAGATTTCACTGAGATTTAAATTTTCTAGTAGTGACTATGTTTTAAATAGGAAATAGTTTTTAGTTTGGTCATGACAAACGAAATAGGACAAATTAATTATAGAAAACTTCTTTATTTTTTTGAAAATCAAATTAAAATTCACTTCAAAGATCTTGACGATATTTTCTATAATGGTTTAATTCTTGATTTGAATGAAAAAAAATTAACGCTTGTTATTAGAGAGAGAATTAAAGGAGAGATACCTTTTTTACTTGAAAATATAAAACCAGATTCTATTGTTAAATTTAGGGATGTGGGGGAATGAACATTCATTTAAAACACTGTAAGAAATGTAAGAAGGCCTACGATTATCCGGAGTGTCCTTATTGTAGAAAAATTAAGTTTAACAAAAAAATTTGGTTAGATCAATTATTTTATGATATTGGAAAACAACAATATGATTTTAAATTATGTGGATTGAAAAAAATGTCTGATGGTTCAATCAAAGCTACTAAATGGAGAAAATATTCTGAAGTTTGTTTTGATTTTGAACCATGGGAAACTTGGAAGATTCAATGGATAAATAATAGACAAATATTACCTAATGAAATTGTTATAGATATTGAAGATAAGAATAGAGAAAATTTATTTCAAATTTGTGAAAAAATAGAAGAAAAGGGTTTAGTCTTTACCGTTTATGATACTGGTTCTAAAGGTTATCATATTCATATTTTTAGTAGTGAAGAATTAACTAAGGAAGATAAGTTAAGATGGGTTAGAGGTTTTAAAGCAGATGAATTGAAGGTTCATGAATCAACAATGATTGCTTTAGAAAATACACCACATTGGAAAACAGGAAAATTAAAAGAGGAGATAGGATGGAGGAAAAAATAAACCCTAAGATCTTAATTAAAGAAAAGGGAAAAGAATTAGAATTTGACGAACTAAAAATAAAGCTAGGAGAGATCTATGAAGATATTATAAATATTCTAAAGAAATTCTGTGATATAAAAGAGGAGTATTACCCTTTAGTGGCTATATGGATTATTGGAACTTACATACATGATGAGTTTGAAACCTTTCCTTACTTATTCTTTAATGCTATGAGAGGTTCAGGAAAGAGTAGAATGTTAAGATTGATTGCGGAATTAAGTCATAATGGAGAATTGCTTGGAAGTATGAGTGAAGCTGCTTTATTTAGAACAGCTAAAGGAAGAACTCTTTGTATTGATGAATTTGAAAAAGTTGGAAGTCAAGAAAAACAGGGATTACGCGAGTTACTTAATGCGGCATACAAAAAAGGTTCTAAGATTAAAAGAATGAAAAAAATGAAAGAAGGGTATGAGGTTGAAGAATTTGAAGTTTATTCTTCAATCGTGATGGCTAACATTTGGGGGATGGAAGAAGTGCTTTCAGACCGTTGTATTACGATCATAATTGAAAAGAGTGGAAGGCCTGAAATTACGAAATTAATTGAAAATTTTAGTAACGATTCCCAAATCAAAAAGATAAAAAATGACATAAATGATGTAGTATGTAGTTTGTGTAGTATAATAAGTATAAGGAAAATAGAAAAAGAGTGGAATTCTTACATTTTAGACAAGTACTATACTACATTACATACATATACTACACAAACTACACTAGATATACATACTACACTAAATCAGGATAAAATTTCTTTATTTAATAAGATGGATGATGCAGGAATTGATGGTAGAAATCTTGAGTTGTCTTTCCCAATTTTCATGATTGCTAACCTTTTGAATTCTTTTGATCCTATATTAAAAACTTTAAAAGATATTATGATTGAAAAAAAATTAGAAGATATAACAGAAAGTAAAGATGTTCAAGTGTTTGATTTTGTTTCAAGACAAGAGCTTTTGAAAAATTATGTTTCAATGATTAAGTTAACAAATCAATTTAGAGATTTCTTGGGTCTTGAAGGAAAAGAAGAAGATTGGATTAATTCTCGATGGTTAGGCCGTGCTTTTAAAAGATTGGCTTTGACTAAAGAAAAAGTTAGAAAAAGTGGAGGTATTGAAGTTATTCTTGATGTTTATAAAGCCCAAGAAAAGATAAAAATGTTCAAATGAAAATAATATACTTAAACAAACAGAAAACACATCAATGTCCTGATTGTAAACTATGGTTTAGATTAAAGATGACTTTGAATACACATAGGTGTGTAAAGAAACATTATAATCTAAATAAATCACGTAATTAAAATGGAAATCAAAAAATGCTTAAATTGCAAGAAAGAAGATCAGAGAACATATAGCCATTTCTGTTCTTTTGAATGCAAACAGGCTTACATGCAAATAAAGGAGGATAGTGGAAATTTAAAGGGGAAAACCACTTAAATTTAAACATCACAGAATCAACATGAAATCAAATCAAATCATAGGTACTTCGGGACGAAACGGATTTTTTTCCAGGCAAGGTTTTAAGCACCTCTTTTTACCTACTTGGAGTAAAGCCCATCACCTCTTTTTCAACCTAGTTCCGGGGTACCGCTTTCATATTGGAGGTAAATGACGAATGGGCTTATTTTGTAAACACAAGTGGAAGGAAAAGGAAAGGCATAAAGTTACTAGAGTATATTATGATGGATATGAAATTGAGAATTGTTTTATGATTATTCAAGAATGTACCAAATGTGGAAAATTAAAAAAAGTTAATTTTCCTTAGAGGTAAATGACGAAATGGGAAAAAGAAGTAAAAGACCAAAATGGATTAAAGGAGAAGGGCCTCCACCAGTTGGAAAAGGTTCTGATAGGCCAATGAAATTTAAAAGTGGAAGAACAAAAAGGCCTGATACAGGAAAGAAATTAACTAAATTACATCATACACCAAACCCAAAATGAAGATTCGCATTAGGGATAAAAAATGAATATAAAAGAAAGCGACAATAGAGCAACACCAAAATGGTTGAAGAAAGTTTTTGAAGGTTGGTTTGATCCTTGTCCACTAAATCCAAACCCTGAAATAGACGGATTGGAATTAGAATGGAAAGATAAGACTTATGTTAATCCACCATATAGTACTCCTTCCAAATGGATTTATAAAGCCATAGAAGAAAACAAGAAAGGAAAAACTATAGCTCTTCTCATAAGGTTTGATCCAACAACAAAATATTTCAGGGCATTAATTGAACATGGTTGTCACATATTTTATTGTGGAGAGAGGTTAGCTTTTACAAACCCAGAATCAACTATAAATTATAAATCTCCATTTCCATCAATTTTAATAATTTTAGATGGAGATTCGCAAAAGGAATAAAAGAAGTAATGGAAATAAATAAAATATATCAAGGGGATTGTTTGGAGTTGATGAAACAACTTCCAAATAATTCAATAGATTTAGTTGTGACAGATCCTCCTTATAATATTGGAAAAGATTTTGAGAATGATAATCTTCCTAAAGAAGAATATCTTAAATGGTGTTGGAAATGGATTAAGGAGCTTAACAGAGTTACAGATGTTGGAGGAGCGATTTACTTAACTCTTGGTTGGCAGTGTGTTGCAGAAATAAAAGTTCTTTTTGATAAGATTCCTGATTTGAGATTGAAGAACTGGATTATTTGGTATAGGCAAGATGGTTGGAAAGGAGATAAGGGGTTTGCACAGTCCCATGAACACATTCTTTATTTTATTAAAGATAATTATTTGGTAAAAGATTTAAGGAAGTTCGGAGAACATATTAAAGAAAAAAGAATTGAGGCAGGATATAAAACCATTTCAGAATTAATGGGTGCGATGGGATTATATAAAAAAATTAAAAGGAAAGATGGAAGTGAAGATTATTTTTCTGGGATAGGATGGTTCGAGTCTGGAAAGAAACAACCATCATTGAGAGAAATTATTCGGCTTAATGAATTATTAAATCTTGATGAAGAATATAAGTTAAAAGGTAAAAAAGAGGAAATAAAACAATTTTGTGAATACATCAGAAGTAAAAGAAAGGGGAAGAAATATTCTGTGCAAAAAATTAAATCTTTAATTGGAATGCCTAATATTTATGCTAAAGATGATGGAAGAAATATTGACGGAGGATATAATTATTTTGAAACTGGATTCAGACTTCCAACACCTGAAATTTATTCTAATCTCAAGAAAGTTTTAGAATTAAATGACAATTTTGATAGGTTAATTCAAAGCAATTATATTAAATTTAATAAAATAGATGTTTGTGATGATGTTTGGCTTACACCAAAATCAGAAAAGAAAAGACTAGGACACCCTACACAAAAGCCAGTTAAACTTTTTAAAAGAATAATTACTGCATCTTCAAATAAAGGAGATTTAGTTTTAGACCCTTTCATGGGTTCAGGAACTACAGCGGTCGCTTGTAAACAATTAGGTAGAAATTTTATAGGTTTTGAAATCTCAAATGAATACTGTAAAATTGCTAATAAAAGATTAGAACAATCAAATTTAAATGAGTGGAGTTCGCATTAGGATAATAAAATGAAACAAATAATAAAAATTAATGAAACAGATTATCAAGGAGATTACCTTATCTTTGCCGAAACAACGGAGGGAATTTATACTATAGAAAATAAAGAATATGAATCTTTAGGACATTTGGAAAAATTAAGAGTTGGAGCATGGATGTCTTGGTGTTTGTTTTTAAATGAAGAATGTTATCTTTCTGCTGGGTGTGTTGATGAAGTTAGGGAGATGATTAGGAGATTAAATTCGCTTAAGAAATAAAGTCTGAATACTAATAGCTACTAATAGCTACTAAATTAGTAGTTAGATTATGGGAGGTAAGGATGTAGCAGTGGCTTGATAATGCCCAGCTATTCCCCAAGGTAATTATCGGGGGTTCGAATCCCCCACTTCCCACCATATTCGCATTAGAAACAGATAAGGAAAGGTTTATATACCATAGTATACTATAATATCCATGAGTATAACAACAATAAAAGTAACAAAAGAAGTCAAAAATTTATTAGACGTTTTGAAAGTTCACCCCCGAGAAACATACAATGATGTTCTAAAAAGATTAATTAAAATAGTGCAAGAACAAAATGAATAACGAAAAATTAATTTTAGAATCTTGTGAATTAATATTACAAGTGAGTGTCGAAAATCAACCCAATGCAGAAGAAAGAGAAAGAGCCATTGATTTGAGAAATAGGATTAGAGAAGCACTAAACCCAAAAGAAGATGTGCCTTATGCAGAAAGTTTGGCCGTAAATTCAAGCTCGGAGGAATCAAATGAAAGAAAATAAGAAATTAAAGATTTGCCACAATAAAGGATTTCATATAACCTTTGATAATGGATGGACTGTTTCAGTTCAATTTGGACCGGGAAGTTATAGCGATAATTATGATAGTACGGATTATTCTTTCAAAGAATCGGCTCAAAGTAATACTGCTGAAGTTTGGTGTTGGAATGAAGGTGATAAACACTATCCTGAAGATCCAATAAATCGCTCAACTCCTGAAGAAGTATTAGAAATTATGAACAAAGTCAGCAAGTTCGTAAAATCAAGCAAAGGAGAAAGGCAATGAATAAAAAGAATCTTTTAAATTGGATTTCAGATGTAAGAGAAGGTTGTAGAAGAATAATTGAAAAAGATACTGGAGAAATTATTGATGTTTATAATAAAGGTAATTGGGAAAATCAAAAATTTGCTTTGTTACTCCAAGAAATAAGAGATAATGAAAGAGATGATGCCTTGTTAGAATTATTTGAAGAAAAACTTCGCAATATAGGAGGACGGAGTAATGGGTAAGGGAAAGGAATTTTTGAAGCAAAGAATACTTGCTAATGTTGAAAGATTGTTAGACGAAGGATTCCAAGAAATAAATATTAGTGTTTCTGGAAGTGGTTTTATAATCAATCCTACTAAGAAAATACGTAAATCTGGAGATAAACGAAATGGAAACTGAAGAAAAACTGCAACAATTAAGGGAACAAAAATGCACTGTTAGAGATTGTGATAATAAACAAGATTTTTTTCAGGATATGGGGATGGGAATGATGATGCCTTTTTGCATGGAACATTTTATGAAATTACAAGAAGTAAAACATACTTGGGATAAACCTGCAAGATTAGTTGAGAAAGATTTAAAGAAAAATAATGGAAAAATGGTGGTTATAAATAATTATACAGAATGGAAGAGGAGAGTAAAACAACATTTTCAAGATATAACAACACAAGGATTAGTTTTAACAAAAGGAAAATGTTATTATTGTGGGAAAAAACCTATTGGTTGTAAAAGTTATTTTACAGCAGTATGCGAAGAACATTCTGAATTTCCATTAAATGTTTTGGAGATGGCAATTCGTAAGTCAGATGAGGTGCGAACATGAGATATGTATTTAGTGTTTTAACTTTATTGATAGGAATTGGTGCAATAGTTACACAAACATTATTGGGAGATGCGATTGCTATTTTGACAATGGTTTTTATAATGGGATATTTCGCCTTACAAGACGATGGAGAAAAGAATGGAAAATAAACAAGAACCAGAAATAAACGTAGGTTTTGATTCAATAAAAGAAATGACGGTTGAAGAAGTAAAAGAACTTTCAAGACAAGCCGGAGGAAATGAGGAATGATAGAAATAGGAATAATGATAGAAATAGGAAGAACGGTCGTACTTTTACTAACTGGATTTATACTTGGATGGATTATTGGAACTGCCAAGACAATTAAATCGGAGGATAAAAAGCTAAAATGAGTATTAACTATGAAGAAGAACAAAAAAAGCTAGAAGCTTTTGAACCTGGCGATGCGTCTTTTTATTGGAGACCTTCACCCGGACAACATAAAGTTAAAGCTTTAAGTGAACTCGAGGAAGCTGAACCTTACAAGGACAAACCCCAACGACAACTGAAGATTTCAGTTGATGGCGAAGAAAAGACTTGGACGTTTGCTGTAGGCGTTTCACCAGCTTCAACTTACGGCCAACTCGTGAAACTAGCAACGACTAGGAATAACGTTTTGACCGATCAAGAGTTTACAGTAGTTGTTGTTAGTGATGGAAAGAAGAACAGCTATACGATAGTAGGTTAAATTTAGTGGGGGCGAAAGCCCTCCCTTTTTATTTTAAAAATGAAAGACAAATACAAAAAAGAATATGATAAATACATGAGTGAACAATTAGCACTCTTAACAAGACATTTTAAAACAATCATGTTAAGGATTCATAATAAATATATGGAGTTAAGTTTGAAATGAATGAAGTTAAAACTAAAGATTGTATTATTTGTGAAAAGAGTTTTGAATACAATACTCAATCAACAACAAAGAAGAGATGGGTCAAATCTTATAGGTCAAGAAGAGATTTAACCTGTTCTAAGCTTTGTGCTAGAATTCATAAAAGAATTTATGGAAGACTTTATAAAATAATTAATAGAAAATTTAAAAAGGAGGATTTAAAATGACCTCAAAATCATCTGTCGAGAATACAGATAAACCAACAGACAGACAAACAGATAAATGCAAAACTTGCGGATACTTTGAACAATATCATAAAGACCATCCAATAATTTCTTACCATAAAGATAATTATTTAATGGAGGTTCATTGCAAGAAATTCATCGCTGAAGATGATGAAGTTTCAATTAGTACTATGGTGAAAGAGAAAAAAGGTTGTGGTAAACGAAAGATGTATGATTTTGTTCAAGATGACGGTTCTGATTATTATAAGTGTGGAGAAAAAAATGTTTATGGGGAAATAGATTTATGCCCATCATGTTTAAATCAAAGTCCTTCGCGAACTGAGACGTCTGTCAATCCGGAGGACACTAAAACTTTAAGTGATGAAACTTTAATTATTGGATATAGGGAAGGAGATGCCTTTAAAGAAGTTGGGAAACTTGATGATTCCATTGCGAAGTTGAAGAAAGAATTAACTGAATGGCAATGTGATAAAAATTATAATTTACCTTTAAATTATGGAGATGTTATTGACGAAATCTTCGCAGAACGATTGACATCGCAGGAGAACGATTAATATGACGGAATTAGTTTTAAATAAATTTTATGAAATTGAAGGACAAGAAGCTCTTTATATAGCAAGAATACCAAATCTTCAAGATCAATATGCAACTCGTGCTTTGTTCTTATCTGTAACAGAAGGATCGGAGGAAGAATCAAGAATGGCAATGACAAGGTCTGTAGAATTTAGAAATTTTCGTCTTGAAGCAAACGAAATTAAATTAAGAACACTCAACGGAATTTGGAGAGAATGTTATCGAGAAGGATCTTGTGATCCTGAAACAATACATACTTTTACAAGATTACAAAAACAATTCAACATTGCTTTAGATGATAAGGTGAGGAGTGGGGAATGACATTAGGTTTAGAAAAGATTGTGAAGTTTTCATTCCCCATTATAATTGGGGCCTATGTTGTTTATAGAATTTATGAAAATCAAACAAAGAAAGAATATATAGATTTGGAAAGGTTAAGGGAGGCCGGGTTATGAAAGATAAAAAACATTTGTATTGGGTAATTGGATTAGTTGTAATAACAATTATCCTATCGGCCACTTTAATATGGTTAAATTGGCATTCTTGGACATTAAGATTTGAAATGGATTCTAACACACTTGAAGCAATTAAATCTGTTAATTGGAGTCAGTTAAAACCATGATAGAAAAACAAAAACGATTATTAGAAAAAATAAATGGGATAAATCATAGATTGGTTCAGTTAAAATTACAAGGAGAAAAATCAAATAAAAAAACACTTAAGAGTATGAGAACCAGAAGAAATAGACTTATTAAAGAACTTGTCGAAATTCTACAACAACATACTTCTTATTATCAGGAAGTAAATGAACCTTCGTCTTCCATATAAAAAACGAAGGGTTTATAAATATTCTTTCGTTAATTAAATTAGAAACTTTCGTAAAATGATAAAAAAATTTGGTCTAAATGAAAGAGTTGAGAAAAAAGTTTTGAAACATCATAAAAAGTTTTCTAATATTATGCCAGGGCCTTGTGATATTTGTATAAAGATGGCCATTGAGGAAACCAAAAAAGAAATGCAAAAACAATATGGTAAAAGATTGGAAAATATTGAGAAAAGAATTATTAAATTAGAAAAAATAAAATGACAAAAGAAAAAAAACCTGGAGATGAACTTTTTAGATTACCTTATATGATGACCGATAAATTTTTCATACATTTATTTATCTTATGTTTTGGTCTTGGATTATCTTTTTTATGGTTGGTGTTAAAATGACAAAAAAATTTAAAAAAGTAGTTAGGCATCAGGACTCTTTTTTTTTAGCCATATTAGTTAGTCTTCTTCCAGCATCGCTTTTTTGGCATGTATTATTTAACATAGAAAGAATTCCTAGTATAAATTCATATTTGTTAGGGATCTTTATAACACTGTTTTATGTTTGGAGTTTCAGTTTTATCAAAATGTTAGTTGAAGAAGTGGAAGTTCATTGGGAGGAAATAAAATGAAAACCCTACCTGTAGCAATTAACGAAGACGAATTCACAGAGCTAATCAAACACACAAAGAAAGACCATCACAAGTTGGCCTTTCTACTTGGGTTTGGTTCCGGCCTAAGAGTTTCTGAAGTTGTTAATCTCCATCCAAGAGAAGTTATATTAAAAGAGAAAAAGATATTCGTTAGACAGGGTAAAGGTCGTAAGGATCGTGTTGTTCCTGTTCCAAAAGGATTCAAGACAAAACATCTTTCTTTGTTGCCTATGAAATGCGGTGTGAGAGCATTACAATATGCTTTCAGAAATTCTGCAAAGAAGTCTGGACTATTAGATAAGAAACCTACCTCTCACTTTCACTCTCTCCGACATGGCTTTGGATCGAGATGTGCAAGTAACGGAATGCCAATTCACGATCTAAGAACTCTTATGGGACATACAAATATTTCTACAACAAATGTTTATCTTGAAATGAATCCAACTCAAGCGTTAAAGAATTATGAGGAGTTGTTCTGATGAGACAGTATTATATTGAAGATAATGAAAGAAATTTTTGGTGCGAACATGATTTTGGATATTGGAGTAAGTTTGAAGATTCTTTAAAATATAGATTTGAAGGAATTTATTTATGGGTTTTGCCCTTGTTTTTAATGATGAAATTATTTGCAGGGGATTTAGAACCAAGAATAAAAGGAGTTGTTTTGAAATGAAATTGATAAGTCTTTTATTGAGCTTAATATTTGTTGCAATTATTTCTTTAGTATCTTATCTTGTAACTATTTATCCTCTTATTTTAACTGTTATACTAGTAATGTGGGTTGTTGGGATAGTTTGGATATTGATTGATTATAATTTAAAGGAAGAGGATTCGCCTGGGGTGTTTTGAAATGAAAAAGTCTTTTCATGCATTGTTATTGGTTTTATTTACATTAGCTTTATTTTATTTTACTGATGCTTCACGTGTATGGTTTATTTTCTTATCTGCTTCGTGGGGTGTTGCCATAGTTCTTCTCACTTGGTTACTTGAAATAATTCAACAAGAAAAGAAAGGAGTTGTTTTGAGATGAAAGAAGAATTCGGGGACAATCAAATTTTAGGATTTTTTATACTTACGTGGTCTTTAACTTTAATTACCAGTGTTAAATATCCTGCAAATTATATTTTTGGGGGATTATTTATTGCTGTTGGTTTGTTTTTGATTTTTATCAATCCAAAAAACGAAACTTCTAAATCAAAGGTTAAAGGGAGGAAAAGGAAAACTATCGTATAAGATAGAAAAAGCGAAATGAATGATGGGTAAAATAATAACTTTTATTAGTGGAGCAATAATGGGTTTTGTATTTGGATTAATATTTGGTTCAGAGATAGGAAGATGGTTTGTAGATCAAGTAATAAATTTTATACAATCAAAAATTTAAAATGAAAAAACTACAAGAACTTAAAGAAGCAATACATACCCCACCACCTGAAAGGTTGGCCAAGATAGAATACCAAAGTCACTTCATGACTATGCTTGGAGTGAGCGTCGTGTGTGTTGTTTTAATTATGAGAGGTTTTTGGTATATTATATTTGCATTTATATTTAGTCTTGGAGTTTCTTATAGTCAGGGAATGACGTCCTATGCGAAATATAAAAACATTATGATGTTAGTTAAACCAGAACATCCCTCGAACTATGATAAAGACATTTCACCGACAAGAAGAAGAAGTAAAATAGTTAATCATGTATTCGGACAGAATCCTAAGTGGTCATCAATTATAACTTCTGTTATTGTTTCATTTATGATCATTGGTTCTCCAAGTCTTGTTCAAAGTTTAGCCTATCTTATTTCAATCCCGGTGATTTTTACTTTGATGTATTTCTTTATTTTTTATTGGATGGCCTATCCTATATATAAGAAGGAGATGAAGATCAAATGATTAACGACTTTTTTATGAGGGTCGTAGGTTACTGGGCTGTTTTATTTTCAGCAGTTTATTCTATTTCTTATGGAATTTTAAATGAAGTCGACTTCATGATATTGGGAGGGTGTTTTATGTTATTAGCCTTTTCTATTTTATTAAACTTAGAGATTGAGAATGATTAATTTTAAAAAAGCGTTCACTCCAAAAGACACAGAAGAATTAAAACCAAACTTCTTTGTTAAGAAAACTAGCGACGGTTATAAACAAGTTAAGCCGTTAGTCTGGAATGGCCAATGGAGATTGCGTGGTCAGATAGGATGGAGAAATATTTTAACGGTAGTTTTAATTCTTGCATTGTTTTTTTCAGGTTCCCAATATGTAACTTTCTATGAAGACTTTCATCAAGACCCAGAAAGTTTTTGTAAAGATTATTCTCTTATTAATATAAGGGGTGTGAGTTATGAAGATACCAGTTCCATATCAGCTGATTTTGTCGAAGGTCAATGGCCATTGTCCTGAAGAATTAATAGAGGTTAAAAAATTCAGGAGGTTGATAGTAAGAACTCTAAGATGTAACAGAGGTTTTGTAAATCAAATGTTAAATGAAATGAGGGAGTTAGGAATTATTAAATATAAAAACCATAGGTTGATTAAGATTTTAATAAAAGTTGATTAAGAAATTCTATGTGAATCTTTTTTCTTTTGTATTAAATAACCGTACGTTTCTAGGAGATCCATTATTTCTTCTTGATACAAATCATACAGGTAAGCTTTGGCCCCTGACTTATTAATATGCTTTCTGAATTTCTTTTCCAATAGTTTTAGATTGTTTCTTTCTTTCTCGTCAAGGCTTTGAATAAATCTAAACTTTACAGCCTTCAATGTCCAGAAGGCCTTAGTAATATTACCGGCCAGGTATAATCTAGTGGCCGTTCCAAGTAGCTGTTGGATCTCTGCTAATATAGCAGCGGCTAGGTTCCAGTCTACTTGTTGGTTTGATAATTTTTCTTCCATTTGTTCATAAATATTATCTTAATGTAAGTATTACATTATATTCGCTTTTGCATTTGCCTAATTTATTCAGGTTTTTCAGTCTTTTTCGGACCTAATTAGTATTCTCCTGATGGTACTTTGGTCTACCATAGCCATCTTTGCGAGTTCTTTTTGTTTAAATTTGTGAAACTTCACTAATTCGTAGATTAAATTCTCATATGACCGTTGTCTTTTAGTCTTGGGTTCTTGAAGTAGGAATTTATTGACGGCCTCTTGTTTTAATACCTCATATTTGGATTCATCGACCACAAAATCCTTGACAAACTTACATCTATAGTTGGGTTTGGGTTCATAGTAGCTATAAAACTTCTTACCCTTCAAGTATAGGTCCTTTAATCTATCCCATTGATCCCCACTAGACTTGAAATATACAGCAAACCTACCCCTATCCACAAGTCCTAGGCCATATACGTGCATTAAAGCATCCGCCCTCGATAAAACAAGGTTCTTGTCTAGGTCAAATATAGAATTAACACAGAAACCAACGTAAATTTTCTTACTTCTTATCATTGACATGGCCTGAATCATCATTTTATTAATTAAAGATGTTGCAGAACGTGAAGAAAGTATCATTGCTTCATCAAAACCAAAGTAATCTCCAGGTTTTGATTCTGCTAAGCCTTTTAAAAAAGTTTCGGGATCGTAATAAATATTTTTTAAACCAAAATTGGGGTCTAAGTAATCACCAGTTTGATTAGAAAGAGTTGTTTTGCCTTTTCCAGATTTACCGTCGAAGATCATGACAATAGAAGTGTTATGTTTCTCAACGGCATTCTTAAAGTCGTCAAGAAGTTGTTTGTAGTATCCATCAATGTATCTTTTTTTCTCTTGTTTTATCATAACACGCTCCCCATTTAGATAAACTTAAAAAGCTATTTAAATTTTACCTTTATTTCAAAATCAGACAAAGTTTAAATAGTTTATTTCATTTGATAGAATCGAGGAGGATACAAGATATAATTTTGTTTACAAAATATGGCATTAGGAAGATTATTAGAAGGTTTTATTACAATCCTTATAGGTGTTAACTTGATTCCTTCCGTAGCTGACCAAGTCGTTGCAGCTCAAGCTGGAAACGTTACTGGATCGGCATCTACAATTTTAGGCCTAGTAACATTATTCTTTGCACTTGGAATAATGATTGCTGGAGTTAATATTGCAGTAGGAGGACTTCAGGATGTTGGCCTTATATAAATTTGAATTTTTAAATATTGGAGAGGAGATTTTTACTAGATGAAAATCTCCCCTACTTTACTTTTTTTCTTTTTATTAGTTCTTACTCCCGTGGCTTCTGCACAACCACCACAAGCAACTCAAGTTGTTTTAAATCTTAATAATGGTTTTAATATAGAAGTACCAAGATTAAATACTTTTGAACAAAGTCAATCAGTTAATCTTTCTTTTCACGTTTTTAATCTTTCAGATGGAACACGCCTAGATAATAATTCAATTAATTGTTCTTTTGAATTATTTGATAACCAGGGTTTTCAAATTTTTGAGGATACAAATCTTACTTTTACAGATGATCGGTGGCAAGTAGAAATGTCAAGTGGAAATTTTTCAAGGTTGGGTTTTTATGCTTATCTTGTTCGATGCAATTCATCTTTCAGAGGTGGAGTTTTTTCATCTCCTTTTGAAGTTACGGCTAATGGTTTTGAACCTGAAGTATTCCCCACAGAATTTGCAATTATTTTATTTTCGTTTTTATTAGTTGTATTTGGTTTATTCCAAGAAAGATTAAGGATGTTTAAACATATTGGAAGTATTTTAATGATGATAATGGGAGTTATCACTTTATTTCCTGGATATTCATTTACTAATTGGACAACGTTATCGGGTTTAAGTTTGGGAATTGTTTTAATTGGTTTAGGATTTTATTTTCTAATTGAAGATAGTTTTTCAAGAGAAAAACAAGAGGATACTTTTGAACAAGATGGAAGAGGTGAGAATTTGTTCACATGAAAAAAAAGGAGGTAATGAATTATGTTTGAAGAAATTGGTATGGTTTTTTGGATTAAGTTTTTTGTTTTATATATTCCTTTTGTAATTTTTATATTTATTTTTTCTCCTAGTTTAAAATGGAGTATATTATTTTCTATTTCAGGCATCGTAGGAATCGGTAGTGCTTTAATGGGTAAAGGCTTAAGGAGGAGATCTTAATATGTTAAGATTAGATTTTCTAAGAGGGGGAGCGATAAGAAAGGTTTTTGTAGATGGAAGAAAAATTTCTTTTCTTGCAGCCGAATTAGGATTCCAACCTCTGGAAATTGATTTAAGTACTCTCGATAAAAAGGAAGATGAATTAAAAGAAATGAAACTGAATAAAGAAGAATTGGATATGATTCAAAATTTATCTTTACTAGGAGATGAAGATGAAATAGCAAAAGACATAATAAAAGATTTCAAAAAAACTGGATGGAGACATATTAAAAGGGAGAAAAAATGACTGTAGGAGAAGCTTTAACTGCAATGGCAGCCATAGCGGCTTTTTTTATATTAATAATAAGCCAAATGAAAAATAAAAACCCACACGCATTTGATTGGATAGGTGAAATATTTAAATCAAAACCAAAATTACCAGAGGAAGGTTTTTCAGATCAAATAAACCAAATCTACCCACAAAAAAGACAAATAATGTAAAATGTACGAACAAGAAATGACACCAGAAATGATGGAGCAACTAGAAGAAGAACAAGCTTTGAAAGCTTTAGAAGCTGAAGAGGACAGGTTTCTTCAAGGTCAAGAATTACAAGATGGATATGGTTATCCTATGGCCGAAGAGAAACATAATCCACACAGTTTTTTACACAAGGCCACGTTTGAAACGCCGGATACAATCAAAACAACATTTCTAACAGAAGAGGAATTGGGTCGCCCTTTGTTCAGTATGAGGTTTTTACTTGATATGGAAGATATAGCAAAACATTATTTAGATCCCTTGGCAAAAAAATATCCGGGAAAAGATAAGGAGATGGGGAATAAAATATCATACTATTTTTTTATGAAAGCACTTAATATGTCAGATTCTGGAATGAGTAACTTAGGATTCGCTATGAATCTAAATGTTACAAGGAGGATGGATACGACTAGGAAAAGAGTTTCAGAAGAAAGTATGAAAAACCTAAAACAAACAAAAAGAAAATGAACAAAAAAGAAGAACAGGCTTTAATTTCAAGATTACTTGAATTGGGCAAAGAAAATAAAGAAGAAACAAAAAAGACAGAAAAGAAAGAAAAAGAAGAAATAGCTGAGGCTAAGGCCGAAAGTGAAAAGGAAGAAGAGAAAGAAAAAGAAGAAAAAAAGCTGGAAGAAGAAATGAAAGAACTAGCACAAGAGATGAAAGAACAAGAAGAAAAGAAAGAAGATAAGATAAGCAAAAAGGAATCCAAGAAGTTAAAGAAAAATATTTGGCATAACGGCCTTTTTAATGCCAAAAAATATAAAAGACCAAATAGAGTTGCTGTGGTTTATTTGAGAAATAACGGAATTGCTGAACCAATGCAAGTAGATACCAAAGATGGATTCTTTTCCATAAATGGAAAAACCTATCATGAAAGAAAAGACTGTGTTTACAGTTTTCATAAAGATAGAATTCCATTTGCCGTTATTCCTGAATGGAGCATGACTCCCATAGGAACTAAAAGATGGGAAGAACAAACAATGCACGAGAAGTTCAACGAACTTCAAGACCATTTATTGAGGGGGATAAGACATGCAGAACTTGTTAGAAGAACAGGAATAGGAATGGGTGGTATGGACGCTAAGAAAATGATTGGACTTGGTATCTTGGTAATGGTTGGTATGGTCGTCTTATTTAATTATATATGAAAAAACAAAGAAAAGAACGTAAAAAGTCTAGCGTTACTGCGAAGTTGATTTTTTATGACTATGGATGGAGAGAAAAAGTAATTTATAGATTTCAATCTAGTTGTACAAGCAAAAAAAATGGTTTTATGATGCTTGAAGCTATAAGAAATTACTTTGGAATAACAGATAGTGATGAAAAAAACAATAAGTTAACTATTGAAAGAGAGGTTACTCCAATAAAATGGACAAGAGATGAGGGTGGAAATATTGTTTCTCCTTTTTCTAAAAATCTCAAGAAAACTGAGTAAACTTTAAATAGTTATTTTACTAGTAAAATGTGAGGATGTTAATTTTATGGCCAAGAAATTTATGGTTAGGAAAGTTTTTATTAATAAGAAAACCGCTCAACCAACAGTTACTCTTTCTAAAAAAGAATTAAAGAAAATAGATCCCACTATAAAATTTGGTGAAGATCTTTTTGTTAGATTAGAGATTTTGAGGAGGAAGAAAAATGGTAGAAAAAGTTAATGGAATTCCCAATCTTGTTAATGAGTTGACTGTAGGCAAAGCTAGGTTTGATAGTCTAAAAAAGAAATCTTTCGGTGAAAGAAATAGAGAATTAGGTGATTTAGCTAACAAAAGAGATAAACTTAGACTTGAGAATGTAAGAAAAACAAGAATGATGAGGAGAATGGTGAAGTAAAATGGTAACAGTAGCTGAAGCAAGACAGCAATTGGAAGCAAGAAGAGCTGAAATAGCTCGTGCAGCCCTCCCAACATTAACCGCAGCCCAAATTAGAGCTAGGACAAGAGCGGGATTAGCAGCTGAACAACTATCTCGTCAACAATTAGAAGCTAGAAAAGAAGTTGCTAGAGAAGAATTGGTTCCGGTTGAAGCAGAAATTGAAAGAGTTGAAACTGCCCAAGTTGCAGCAGAAGCTGAAAGAGTGTCCTTACAAAGAGATATAGATTTGGCAAAGAAAGTTGCACAATCAACTAAAGCCGGAGCTATTTTTTCATTACAAACGAATCGTCAAAGAGAATTATTTAGAGAATTTCAACAAAGTTTTCAAGCAGGTACGCAAAGGGCTAGACAATTATTGGAATTAAATAAACAAGGATTAACACCTATATTTGTTGGAGGAAAGTTAACTGGATTTGATGATAGTATTGGTCAACAAAATATTCTAGCTACTGAACTTAATGTAATAGGAATAGACAGATTAAAAGCTTTAGAAAAAGCAGGTGTTTTAACTTTTGAAGAAATTCCTGTATCTGAAACTTTAAACTTACCAGCTTTTACTCCTCTTCCAGAACCAAAAAGCAGAACAATAGCTCAAAAAATAGGAAATCTTTTAGTGGGAGAAGAAGGAAAATCTCTTTTAAGAATAGGTCTTGTGGCAGGTGTTCCGGGGGGGAAAATAACCGTCGCACAATTTAATCAAATTTTAAGACAAACTGGGTTGCCTGGAAAAGTTGCTGCTGCATTCATTCCTGAAACTCCCTTAGAGGCTGGAATCTTCTTGGGAACGGCAGGATTAGCAAGTGCTGCCGGTGTAACTGGAAAGATTGCAAAAGGAGTACTTATAGGACTAGGTGCAGCAACTGCAGCATCTCCTTCACTTCCAAAAGAAGAAAGAATAGCTGGAGGAATTATAGCTGTAGCCCCTTTAGTTCCTTTTTTAGTTAGAGGTGGATTAAGAATTGGAGGTAAGAGGGGTCAAACTAGTATTTCTAGGTTTGGTGAATTAGAAGAATTCTTTGCAAAAAGAAAGAAACAAAAAAGTGATTTACAAAATGCTTTGGATGATTTTGCATCCCAATTAAAGATTAAAAAAGTTGGTAAAAAAGTTAGAGATACAACCTTACAAGAAAAATTATCTCTTGTTAGAAAAAGTGTTAATGAAATATTAAAAAATCCCGATGCTCAATTAAGAAAAGCACAAGCGGAAGGTTTAGTTAAACTTCTTAAGGCCGAGTTAGGAGAAGCAAAAGCTAAAACTTTAATTTCAGAATTTATCTCTCAAGAAGGTCTTGCTTTAAGACAAGCACCTATTGGAAGAACGGTTGTTGGAAATCTTAGACAAGAATCTGCTAGATTTTTTATTCCTCTTACAGTAAAAGATGTAAAAATAATAGAAAAAGTTCCTGGAATAACTCCTCCTACACCTAGAATTGTGTTAACCCCTCAACAAAGGTCAGTAATAAATATAGCAGATTTACAAAAAAGACAAGAATTAACCGTTACTATAACAAATGAACAGAATAGATTAAGACAATTAATTTCACAAGGAGCTTCCCAACAAACTTTAGAAACACAAAGGCAAAGAATACAAAACTTAACTTTACAGAGATCACAAACAAACCAAGTAGTTAGAGAAAGATTAGCAACGAGACAATTATTAGAAACAAGACAAATTCAAAGACAAAAACTCTTATTAAAACAAGGTCTAATATCTAAACAAAAGTTCCGAAGAATCGTTAAAGAAATAGCACGTAAAAAAAGGATAAGAAAAAGGATAAGGCTACCTTTTCCTAAATTAAAGCCTGTTAAGAAAAAGCCAAAAGTGAGACTTAAAGCTCCACCAAGTGAGTTTGGAATATTTGTTAGAAAAAGAGGGAAAGATATTAGAATAGGAACGAGAAAAACAAGACCAGCTGCTAGAAAGTTTTTGAAGAAAAGATTAACAACAACTCTTAGAGCTTCTGGATTTATAACAGATAAAACGGGCAAAAAGATTAGACCTAAAATAACTAAAGGTTTCAGATTATCAAAAATAGATCCAAGAAGAATTGTAGAAAAACGGGGTAGAAGGCTTGATACTAGATCGGAAGTTAAGGCAATTCAAAAAGCTAAATCAAGAAAACCTAAACTAAAATCAGCTCCAATGATTAGAATGAAGAGGAAAAGAAAATGAATTCAAAAGGACAAGGAGTAATAGGTACAGCATTATTACTAGTTTTTTTCCTACTTTCCCTAACATTATTTGGATTAATCCCAGTATTCATTGAAGTTTTGGATGATGTGAGAGATAATAGTTCATTAAACTGTCAAGGCACATCAACATTCAATGCCACAGCCTTCCAAGAAGATTCAGATAATGCGAGTTCTTTGTCTCGTTTAACTAGGAGACCAACATGTGTTATTACAGGATTTGCTATGGTTTGGTTTGTATTGGCCTTTTTAATAGCCGCCACTGTTTGGTTAGCTAATAATTGGACTAGAAAGAAAAGGAGAATTGTGAGATGAAAATAAATAAACTATTAATTTTATTCGGTGTAGCGATTATCTTTTTAGTGGGAACTATTAACATTGTTAATGCTCTCGAATTTGATAACGTTAAGAATTATGATGAAGGAACAAAGACAATAGAAATAAGAAATTCTGTCCTAGGTATTCCATTTTTACAATTAGGGAAGGTAGCAGAAATTCAACTTAATACCCCTGAAAATTATTTAGTTACACGAGGTTATCAGAAAGTGGCAGAGTTTGAAATTAATCTTTTTACAGATTATGATTTGGCTTTTAAGGAATTAGAATTATATGATAAAAATAATGCTGATGAAAAATTTGTTAGAGATTACGATTATAAATATAAAACTATTCAACAAGTTCCCGATTATAAAACTGTCTGTGATGAAAGTTTTAGTAAAAACGGGACCGTTGAACATACGAATTGCAGACAAGAACAAATAGGATTAAAAGATGAAGTCGTGTGGGTAGATTTAGGGCTTTCTAATTTTAAGGATGGGGATGTAAAAATCATTGGAATATTTACAAATGTTCAACCTGGAGATCGTGTGGAATGGATACCTAATTTCTTTGGAGTTAGAATAAATGAATGGTCTATATGGACGGAAAGTTTGAATGTTGATATACTTGGTTACTGGAAATTTAACGAAACATCAGGAGTTGTTTTAGATTCCACAGGAAATAATTTTGATGGAAGTAATAATGGTTCTACTAGAGGAGCGACAGGAATAATTGAAAATGCTTTTAGTTTTGACGGGGTTGACGATGATGTTGAGATAAATAGTATCACCTCTACTTTTAATGCTTCAGAACCTTTTACAATTAATTACTGGCAAAATGGTGGAACGGCAGCAACAAATGAAGATGCCTTTCAAATAGCTAATACAACCGCAAGTAATCCTTTTATCGGTCTTGGAGTAAGTGGAACAGGAAATAATGTAGTTTTTAGTACAAGAAATGATGCAGGGACAATAAGGCAAGTCATAAATAATACCATAGATGTTAAAGATGGTAATTTTCACATGCTCACGGCGATTTTTGATGGAACAAATTATTTAATGTATCTAGATGGTAATTTAAGTGGAAATAATTCTGCTGGGGCATTAACGGGAAGTATTACTCTAAATGTTTTAACTATAGGTGCAAGACGACTAGGCACAAATGCTACTAGTATTTTCTGGAATGGAACTTTTGATGAATTAGGAATATGGAATAGAAGTTTGAATTCTACCGAGGTACTTCAATTATTTAATAATGGAAGTGCAATAACTTTCACAGACATTTTTGGACCAATAATAACATTGGTATCTCCAGAAGATGTAGCAAATATAACAACAAATAATGTAACTTTTAACGTTACAGTAATTGATGGCGTGGGTGCAATTCCACTTGAAAATGTAACGTTATTTATAGATGGAATATTAAACGAAACAAATAGTAGCGGATTTAATGGAGATTATATTTTTGAGAGAAATTTATCCTTCGGGTCACATAATTGGAGTATTACAGCAATAGACAATTCAAGCGAAATAGCTAATTCCCCTGTAAGAACTTTTACTATTGGATCAACCGTCATTGGATTTACATTTAATTCGACATCCCTTGAAACAGCAAGAGAAACATATATTGTAAATATAACTTCGTTTGATAGCGGAACACCTACAAATGCTACTCTTAATTTTGGTACAACAGAAGTAAGTGCAACAGTCACGGGTATTGGAGGAGATAATTTTAGTATTTCAGCAACTCAAGATGTTCCTACTGGGATTGGAGAAAGAACATTTAATTTTACATTCAATGTAAATGGTGATTTTGAAACAACCCTTTCTAATAATCAAACAGTTAATGAAACTATCTTGGCTTTGTGTAATTCAACAATTGGTACAAGTTATATAAACTTCACATTTAAAAATGAGACTCTTGCAGAAGAAGATGTAAATGCTACAATTGATACTTCATGGAATTTTTTCTTGGGAAGTGGAACGACAACAAAAACATTTAGCTTATCAAATGCTACTGAAAATCCTTCATACGCTTTTTGTGTAGAAGCAGATAATAGAACATTATCTACTCAAGTTAATGTATCTTATACAAACTCTATAAGTCAACAAAGACAATTCCGTCCAACGTTATTAACACTTTCAAACATAACCTTAAATCAAGTTCTTTTCCTATTACCAACATCAGATGGAATATTTTCACAATTTAGAACACAAGATAACATAGGAAATACTTTGGTTGGGGTGTTAGGAACAATAACTAGAATACTTAATGGAAATCCCATAACTTCAGCAATTGATGTAACAGATGGAGCCGGATTAGTTTCATTTTTCTTAGACCCCGATATAACTTATACTGCATCGTTTACATTTACCGGATTCAATGATAATACATTTAACTTTAATCCTACAAGTGATTTAACAACAATCGTTATGGGAAGCGTGGCCACGGCAGGTAACGGATCAAATATATCTTTGGGAACAAGTTACACCATAATTCCAATAAATTCAACCCTACAAAATGGAACTGATGTTTCATTTCAATTTAATGTGAGTAGTTTAGAAACAATAACTTTTATGGGCTTCAATATTTCTAATGGAACAACCACTCTACTTTTAGTGAATCAAACAAGTAACGGATCGATTTCTGGAACAATAAATACAGGAACAAATAGAACATTCATAGGAGTATTCACATTCAATACAAGTGGGGAATCAATTACCATTACTAGAATTTGGCCGATCTTAGAAGGATTCTTAGGAGACTATTCTATTCAAAGACAGGGAGATTTATTCTTAACCTACGAATTTTCTGACTTCATAAGATTATTAATAATTGTTGGATTCATAATAGCAGTGATGATTTTCATATCAGCACCTAACGATCCTGAAGATGAATTAAGAATTGCCGTAATGATAGCTATGGTTTGGTTCTTTAGTTTCATAGGATGGTTAGATACAGGATTGCAAGTAACAACAGCCTCATCAAATATAAATGCTTTAACACAATTTAGTAACCAGTTTGGGATAGCAATATTAACAACTGCGACTGGATTTTATTTCATATTGAGGAGGACTCTTAGACAAATATAAACAATGGGAAAACTAATAAGCTATTTATCAATAATTGTATTGATAGACTTAATCTTTTTGATTACAGGACAATTAACTCAAAGTAGTCCGACCTCCGTCATAATAAATGCGGTTTTAGATCCAGCAAATATTGAAACAAGTCAACTCTTTATTTTATTAATAACTGGTGGGATAAGTTTATTAGCGGTTGGAGCGGCCGTCGTAGTTGGAGTTATTTCAAGAAGTTTTGAAATAGTGTTGTTCGTTCCTGTGGCAATTAGCTTATCAGTTTTAATAGGAGATTTTGCAACAGTTTTTGTTTATCTTGCCAGTATTAATGTTGTGTGGGCCACAGTAATTATGGCTCCAATTATGATCCTATTTGTAATGACTATTGTAGAATGGTTAAGAGGTAAAGATTAAAATGCCATGTGATGTATTAGATTTAAGATGTATCTTCGTGAATGAAGTTTTCGGGAGCATAGCCTTAGCTGTACTCTTTGCAACCATAGTTTATTTTATATTTACATCTAAAATTAGAATAGGATTCAGATCAAGCCTTGTTATATTTGTACCTTTAGTTTTAATATTTAGTTTAGCACTTGGAGGCTTTGCTTTAATATATCCTTTTGTAACATTATTTGTTGCAATCTTATTGGCTATTATCGTACAGAAAATAATTGGTAATCAAGGATTCATATAATGAAAATTAATCAACAAACTTTAAATAGTTTCTTTACTAGTAAAATTATGAGGAGTTTTTTTATATATGGCAAACTTTAATGCGGACGGAAAGATGGTCTTCGTAATCTTTATTGGACTTATCATTACCGCAGTATTTATTGGAAGCATCGCTGATTCTGTTTTCTTACAAACGAACACAATTGCAATAGTAAATTTCTCTGCTACCGTTCCTGCAACTGCAAATACGACCTTTAGTCCACAATTACCGGGTAGACAGAATATTACAGTAATTACAGTTTTGAATGGAACAGGTTCTGATTTCACTAATAACTTCACCGTCAATACGACAAATGCTCAAGGTACTTTAGGAATTTTCTTATTTCCTACAGATGCAGCTGTAACTGAAGGAATTAATGGGACTGCTGTAAATTTAACATTTACATATCAGGATAATGGTTTCTTA
>SDBS01001276.1_pt1 | contig 25609 bp, 20 predicted proteins | sample 2277091 | NCBI WGS metagenome assembly SDBS01 (sample SAMN10404972, study PRJNA504765) | marine sediment metagenome | isolation source: marine sediment core GS10_PC15, 163 cmbsf | place: Arctic Ocean: Southern Knipovich Ridge | collected 2010
TGAGAAATATATAGAAAAGATAGCAAAAACTGACAAATCGGACAGGCCGAAGGTGGCGATTGAAATAGCAACCGAATTAATTGAAGGGATGAAAAACCTGTGCCAGGGCGTTCATATCATGGCATTAGGATGGGAACGATATGTATCTGAATTACTAAGGGCTACATCGCTGATTTGATTTGGTAATTATTGAGGAATTAAAAGGGGGAAAACAAATGGAGATGACACAGAGAGAAAGGATACTGGCGGCAGCCAGAGGAGAACATCTGGATAAAATTCCCTTTGGAGCGCGGATAGACCTGTGGTATAACTACAATTCTGGCCATAAAACATTACCTGAGAAATATAAGGATTGGGAACAGACAGCGGTAATTCGCGACCAGGGAGCAGCGGCGCAGTTAAGGTATTTTTCTGTTGTCAAAGAGCAATACCATGATATGGAGGTGATTGAGAAAAAAGAACCACCATATATAAAAACAGAGTTCAGAACTCCCCTGGGTTCAGTTTATAAGACAATGCTGTATACCTCGCTGGAAGGTCCATGGATTGGATATGAGGCAGAGAAAGTATTTAAGAGCGAGAAGGACTACCCTGTAATAGAATATGTATTGCAGCATACTAGCCCTGTCCTTGATCCTGGATTCAACGAGGTGCGAAGGAAAATGGGTGATGATGGTATAGTGATGACAGGAGTGGGCCTATGGTCTCCAACGCAGCGTGTTATGAGGGAAATAATGGGATTTGAGACTTTCTTTTATGAACTGGCAGATCGCCCTGCAAAAGTTGAGAGTTTGATTGTGAACATGGAAAATCTCGCGAGGAAAAAATACGAGATTGGAATAAAGGCAGACTTGGAGATTTTCAATATTTGCAGTAACTGGAGCGATGATGTACATACACCAGTGTTCAGGAAATATTTTATCCCCTGGTTTCAGGAAATAACTGAATATTTACATTCACACGGCAAACTAGCGATGGCACATGTAGATGGAGAAAATAAGAGACTGCTACAGTTTTTCAATGAGACGGGCATAGATATATGGGAGGCATGGAGTCCGGCACCCATGACATCAATTAGTACTGCTGATCTCAGGAAGGCACTGGGCAATAAAGGGGTCATATGGGGTGGAGTGCCCTCCACTTTGTTTGAACCTACCTGTAGTGATACTGAATTTGACCAGTATATAATCAATTTGTTGAAGGAGGCGGCCCCTGGCTACAATTTTATAGTAGGCATGGGTGATAACCTGCCCTTTGATGGCATTATAGAGCGGGTGGGAAGGATTGTTGAGTTAATAGACAAATATGGAAAGCTTCCCTTTTCCGGATAGGCTTAGGTATCAGCTTATCAATAAATGCCCATATGAGAAAATAAAATGCTGGTAATACTTATGGCAATTATAAATATAGAAGGAGGTTTTATTTAAAATGTCGTATGATGCTACTAAAATGAAGGATTGGCAGATTGCAGAGGCGGCGGAGGCGAATATGCCCGGACCTGATGAGTGGAGGGAGAGGCTTAATTTGCAGAAAGATGAACTTTCCGCTTACGGGAGACTTAGCAAGCTCGATTTCATTAAGATAATGGAGCGGCTGAAGAATAATAAAGATGGGAAGTATATTGAGGTGACCGCCATCACTCCGACTCCACTGGGTGAAGGAAAGAGCACCACCTCTCTTGGGCTTATGGAAGGCCTGGGAAAACGAGGGAAAAATGTAGGTGGCTGTCTTCGACAGCCTTCTGGTGGTCCTACCATGAATGTTAAGGGAACTGCTGCTGGAGGAGGCAATTCGCTACTTATCCCGATGACAGAATTTTCCATGGGCCTCACGGGTGATATAAATGATATCGCCAATGCTCATAATTTGGCTATGATTGCGCTTACTGCAAGGATGCAGCATGAACGTAATTATGACGATGATACATTAGCGGAGCGTAGCGATATGCGACGCTTGGATATTGATCCGTACAGGGTTGAGATGGGATGGGTCATGGATTTTTGTGCTCAGAGCCTGAGGAATATTGTTATAGGTTTGGGTGGCAAAATGAATGGTTTTACAATGGAATCTAAATTTGCCATCACTGTTAGTTCCGAGCTTATGGCGATTCTATCAATTGTTCGTGACCTGGCAGATATGCGTGAACGTATGAACAAAATTACTGTGGCTTTTGATAAGCAGGGCAATCCGGTAACCACTGGAGATCTGGAGGTAGGTGGTGCGATGACTGCTTGGATGCGAAATACAATTAATCCCACATTGTGCTGTTCTGCTGAATACCAGCCGTGCATGGTTCATGCTGGACCCTTCGCTAATATCGCTGTAGGACAATCCTCTATAATCGCCGACCGTATCGGATTGAAGATGTTTGATTATCATGTTACAGAGAGTGGTTTTGCTGCAGACATCGGCTTCGAGAAGTTCTGGAATGTGAAAAGTAGACTGAGCGGACTAAAACCAAATGTGTCCGTATTGACCACTTCAATCAGGGCATTGAAGATGCACGGCGGAGGACCTAAAGTAGTTCCTGGTAGACCACTGGCTGACGAGTATACAAGGGAGGACCTGGGATTGTTAGAAAAAGGTCTCCCTAATATGTTACACCATCTTAATACTATAAGAACCTCAGGCATAAACCCGGTGGTGTGTATTAATTGTTTCACTTCTGACACCAAAGATGAGATTGCCATGGTCAAAAGGGCAGCTGAGGCAACTGGGGCAAGATGTGCTGTATCTACGCATTGGGCCAGTGGGGGTGATGGTGCTCTGGAGTTAGCGGATGCTGTAATAGATGCCTGCAACGATGACAATAACTTTGAATACCTTTACCCTAATGAAATGAAGCTTAGGGACAGAGTAGATAAGATTGCCAGGGTTGTCTATGGGGCTGATGGTGTATCTTGGTCACCTGAGGCTGAGGCAAAAGCAAAAATATTTGAGGCTGATTCCAAGTATGATGAGTACGCTACTATGATGGTGAAGACTCACCTGAGTCTTTCTCATGACCCAACGCTTAAAGGAGTTCCCAGTGGGTGGACACTTCCGATTCGTGACATATTGATTTACTCTGGCGCTAAGTTTCTTTGTCCCTGCGCTGGTAGCATTAGTCTTATGCCTGGGACAGGTTCCAATCCCGGATTCAGGAGAGTGGATGTCGATACGAGTACAGGAAAAGTCCAGGGACTGTTCTAAAAATGGTCTATTACGGTTCTGGCCAGTGGAAGATTAGATATATTATCTGAGGACATATTGAATAATAGATGATATTGAAATGAAAATACTAGGTATTGAAAGCTCCTGTGATGAAACTGCAGCTGCGGTAGTTGAGGATGGCAAGTATTTACTGTCAAACGTTGTCGCTTCTCAAATAGATATACATGAGCGTTACGGCGGTGTGGTACCTGAGGTAGCATCGCGGCAGCATATACTTGCTATCATACCCGTCATAGACCAGGCAATGAAAGAGCCTGGTCTAACATGGCAGGATATTGATGGCATCGCTGTAACCTATGGTCCTGGATTGGCTGGTTCTCTGCTGGTAGGGGTCAATGTAGCCAAATCTATAGCGCTGGCCAGGCAATTACCGATAATTGGGGTTAACCATATGGAGGCTCATATATATGCTAATTGGTTAATCTCTACTACGCTGCAGACAGAGGAAGATAAGGTGAGGTTTCCCTGTCTTTGTCTTATTGTTTCAGGAGGACATAGTGACCTGGTTTTAATGAAAGATCACAGGCGATTTGAGAAACTGGGGAGGACTCGTGATGATGCTGCCGGTGAGGCTTTTGATAAAGCGGCCAGGATTTTGGGATTGGGTTACCCTGGAGGACCTGCTGTTGAAAAATCGGCCAGTAATGGAATATCCTCATATTCATTACCACGTGCATGGCTTAGAGACAGCTATGATTTTAGTTTCAGTGGTCTGAAAACGGCCCTATGGCATCTGGTCCAACGAGAGCAAATAACACCAGGTGACCCCAGGGTGGTTGATGTTGCAGCCAGTTTTCAAGCCGCAATAGTAGATGTTCTGGTCACCAAGACATCAAATGCAGCCAGAGATCTTGGAGTAAGACAAGTACTGCTTAGCGGAGGTGTATCGGCCAATACTGCATTGCGGAACGGAATTATCGATTCCTCACCAGTTGATGTTCTGGTGCCACCTATTCGTTTTTGTACCGATAATGCTGCAATGGTTGCCTCCTGTGGCTATTATCACCTGTCGAATGGGGAAACCAGTAGTTATGATCTGGATATATTGCCCAGCCTAGATTTCACTGGGGCAAGATGAAACCTGTTTCTCATAAAAATGGTTCATAGTACCAGCAAACGTATCAATTTGAGTAAAGTCTATGTACCGTATATTGTGCTCTGCTGTCGCCAGATGTTTATACAGCACTGGTTCGCTTGTATATCAGTTTCTCCATAAACAATTCTGGCTGGTATGCTCGGGGTTTCTGACTATCTCCTCCACAAAATTCTATTGATAGAGAAATGCGTTGCAGCATCTACTCAATTAACAAAGAGACATTCTGAACATTTACCTTCCATGCAGTAATCCTTATATAGGTGAATTAATCCCTGCTGCTGGCAGGCATTAAATAGATGGCTGTCTCCCAGGCCAAGTTGAGACTGCATGTGACGTGTTATTGTATTGTCTGCCATCTTTTGATGGCGGAGGTAGAGATCCAGTGCTCTTTTTATCATTACTGTGTTACAAACTGTTTCGCCCCATGCAGAAGCGAAGGGTAATATGGTATTGACTGCGATTTGTGAAGCTTTGCCAATGCCTAATTGAGCCGATTCCTGGACATGAACAGGTGTAGTGATACCCCACCGCTTTTGTAGGTGCCTATCCAAAGTTACCATTAAGCCTTCCTCAACTGTGGGATGTCCAGGTACAGGCACCCCCTTGTAAACAAGTTGTAGCAAACCTTTTAAAAAACCAATTTTGTGATAGCGCTGGACTATATGGCCTAAAGCCAGTATGCGGTTTACAGGAGAATTATGAGGATATATATGTGATAACTGCCAATCGTCTTCACTCATGCTGCCTTTATCTTTCCCTGTCTTTCGCCAGATGGTTTCCAGCATTTCCATATTATATTCTTTGGGGAGGACAGTATTTTTTCGTTGAGATGGTAGTAATCCAGCTGTTCCCAGTAGCCATGCTTGTTTAGGATATGCATTTTCGTGAGGTTCTAATTGTTCTAAAAAGTCCAATGACAATCTGCGCGCAAGTTCCTCAAACGGTCTCATATTTTGAGAATAACCCAAAGCTCTCAGCATGCCTCGGAATAATACATGGCTAGGTTTTACGAGTTGCATTTGTGCTCGGAAAAGTGATGCCTTCTGTCTGAATCTCCGTTCACCTGCCATATTCAACAGGCTATACAAGGAATGATTATCTTTTCGATTACTTACTCGATAGCAAGGGAGATGATAATATTGCATGAGGTAGGGTTGAATATATAATTCCCGTGGCAGACATATTGTTGGAATCAATCTTCCGTTTCTAGTACGAGTGACGTTATCTGGCTGCTGCTGTGCTACGATATGAAGAATCACGTCGTTATATTCACTGTTAAGCTGATGTCTGTGACGATACCAATCGCTTGCATAAATGTGGACCTCGATATCTCCCTTGATAAGTTGGCCAGAGCTATTTAGAATCAGTGCTCCTTGAAAATCAGGCCCATTGTTACGCTCCCTCTTACCTGAGTAAACAATATTAAACTGTTTTCCTTGCTCGGCGTATAGTTGTTTGCCAAGTAGTTGTTTTACCGCCAGTATCAACTGTTCTTCAGTGATAAATATCCGTTTACGTGTATTTAGTGGCAAAAAAAAACTCCTTCAAATATTTCTTTATTCTGGTTTTTTAACCCGATACTCGAAGTTACTTTGCTCAGCAATGAGGCTAAGTAATGTAACTGAAGCGCCACGTGGCTGATACATGCCTGTTTCCCATTCGCTTATTGTTTGCTGGCGGGTGCCTAATTCCTCAGCAAGTTTTGTTTGTGTAAGTCCAAGGTGCCGACGAAGAGTATGAATGCTTCCCTTGTCCCATTTCTGTTTAGTTTTCTGCTTCATTGGATTTAATTATATACGTTTTAGTGTAGAAATCAAGGGTAAGAGGTATTCTTTCTATTAATTGAATAATTCTTGAAATTATTATTATTTATGCTATAATTAGCAGTCTCAATGTTAGACTGCTAGCAATTGGATGCTTAGACTGCTAGTAATTACAAATAAAGAAAGGAGGGAGCATGGTAGACAAGATTAGACCGTTGGGAGAGAGAGTAGTAATAAAACCTTTACCACGGGAAGAAATGAGCAAGGGTGGTATTGTTATACCAGACACAGCAAAGGAAAAGCCTCAGGAAGGTGAGATTACCGCTGTTGGGCCTGGTAAACTTTCTGACGATGGCAAAAGGATTGCCATGGAAGTTAACGTAGGAGATAAGGTTGTCTATTCCAAATATGCTGGCACTGAATTTAAGCTGGATGAAGAGGAAGTAGTCATCTTAAGAGAAAGCGATATTCTGGCTGTAAGAAGCTAATAGAAGGAGGAAAGCAAATGGCAAAACAAATTCTTTTTGGAGAAGAAGCAAGAAAGGCACTAAAGAAAGGTATTGATACTCTTGCGGAGGCAATAGCTGTGACATTGGGGCCTCGAGGCAGACCGGTTGCGCTGGATAAGAAATGGGGAGCTCCTTCTGTCATTAACGATGGAGTTTCGATTGCAAAAGAAATAGAACTACTAGACCCGTTTGAGAACATGGGAGTTCAGCTGGTAAAAGAGGCTGCTTCGAAAACAAATGACCAATGTGGTGACGGTACCAGCACTTCAGTGCTTCTGGCACGAAGCATCATAAATGAAGGGTTTAAAAACATTGCTGCTGGTGCTGACTCACAGGCATTGAAACGAGGAGTTGAAAAAGGTGTAGCAGCACTTATAGTACGTCTTAAGGAATTATCCATTCCGATAAAAGGCAAAGAACAGGTGGCCCAGGTAGCGGCGATATCGGCAGTTGACTCGCAGATTGGTGAACTGATTGCCGAAGTTATGGAAAAAGTGGGCAAAGATGGCGTAATTACAGTGGAAGAGGGCAAAGGCCTGGAATTTGAAACAGAGTTTGTAGATGGAATGAAATTCGATCGTGGTTACATTAGCCCATATTTTGTCACCAATGCAGAGCAGATGAAGGCTGAACTTGAAGATCCATATATACTTATTACTGATAAGAAAATCTCTGCTTTGGCTGATATTCTACCAACCCTGGAAAAACTGATTCAAACTACCAAGAACGTGGTTATCATCGCTGAAGATATAGATGGTGAACCATTGGCTACACTGGTAGTCAACAAAATGCGAGGCACTCTTAGTCCTCTGGCAATTAAGGCTCCTGGTTTTGGCGACAGAAGAAAAGCAATGCTGGAGGATATAGCTGTCCTTACTGGTGCCACTGTTATATCTGAAGAGATTGGCAGGAAATTGGATTCAGTAACTGTAGATGACCTGGGACGAGCTAGAAGAATAATTTCTGACAAGGATAACACAACTATAATCGAGGGTAAAGGAAAAAGTGATGCTATCGAGGCTCGTATTAAGCAGATCAGAGCGCAGATAGATATTACTACCTCTGATTATGATAAAGAGAAATTGCAGGAAAGGCTGGCTAAGCTGGCTGGTGGTGTGGCTGTAGTTAAAGTTGGTGCTGGTACTGAAGTTGAGCTGAAGGAAAAGAAGCACAGGGTGGAAGATGCTCTTTCAGCTACCAGGGCCGCAGTAGAAGAAGGCATTGTACCAGGTGGTGGCATTGCGTTTCTCAATTCTATTGATGCTTTGAACAAGCTAAACCTTAGTGGTGATGAAGCTACAGGAGTCGCTATATTGAAGAAAGCTTTGGAAGCTCCTATTCGCTGCATAGCCGCTAATAGTGGCAGAGAAGGTTCCGTAATAGTGAACAAGATTATGGAAAGTACACCGGGAATTGGCTACGACGCAGACAAAGATGAGATCAATGTCGATATGGTAAAGAGGGGAATCGTTGATCCTCTAAAAGTCACAAAAGCGGCTTTACAAAATGCCGCCAGCATAGCGAATATGATATTAACCACAGAAGCGTTAGTAACCGATATTCCTGAGAAAGAAAAAGCACCTGCCATGCCTCCTGGCGGCGGATACCCCGAATACTAGAATCAAATTGTAGTAAATATAAAGGGGGAGAGCTTTTAGAATAGGCTTTCCCCCTTCCATTTGCCGTTTATCTTTTCTTTAGATACTGTTAATTCGTACTTTTCCTTTGACTACTTTTTACCAATTTATTGAATCAAGGTCTGTTTCGGTAACTTTAGATATCTGGATTTTCGGCATAACTCTGTATTAAGTCCACAAATCTTGCTACGTCATCGCAGTTAATGATATCTCTGGTTGTGCTGAATAACGAATGCTTAATCTTGTTCGAATAGGTATTACCAGAATTATCCAGACAATCCATATATTTCATCTCCTGCTCTTCTAATGATAATGGATTTGAAGGGCTTCCTTTTGTCTTTTCAATTCTTGAGTGAAGATGTTGCCCATTTTTCATGTTAATTGTAAGCTCAGCCAGGCCGATCTCAACTGTGCGTTCCTCAAATACTACTGGAGTGAAACGAGACGCCAATTGAACAACATCTTTTCGAGAAATAACATTATCCATATGAAAATCCGATATCTGTGGTTTACCGTAAATAAAGGTCAGCGCGGCTACATACTGTGCGCTAAACTGGGCATCAACAGTAGGATTATCCCTTATGGCAAAAGGCTGCCCAATTTGTGCCATAGAATTTGGTGGCAGGTAAATTTCGCCGCTTTCAATATCTTGCCAGGATATCACTTGTTGTTTTTTAAGGGCCAAAGCAGCGTCAGCAACAGCGTGTGTGCACCGGCAAGAAGGATATGGTTTGATGCTAATATTCATCGTTTCTTCAAAAGAACCTAGTCCTGTATCTATGTAATGGCTGTCAATTTTGCCTCCAGTGTAAAGGACAGGAATACCAAAGTCACCGCTAATGATATTTCGAGCCGCAGTGATGCCGTTGGCGGCGAGAAATGCCGATTGTAACCCGGATGCTGCGCTCAACCCAGGCTGAATACGTTTCGCCAGGGCGCCATCAAGCAGTGCCTGTCGGTTGCCGTGTATTTGTGAATAAGCAAGTCCGAAGGCGTTACGCATTTGTTCATTACTCAGTTGGAGGATTCTGCCACATGCTGCTGCTGCTCCAAAAGGTCCCCATAAAGTGGTTGGGAGCCATCCTGCATGAAGGTATGGCGCAAAAGCCATTGCTAGCCGGTTTGTTACCTCAAGTCCTACAGCAAGGGCGGCGATCAAGTCTTTACCGCACACCTGTTCCCCATGGAAAGGATTTGTTTTTACTGTTTTGTTCCTGTGACTGCATGCCTCTGCGGTAGCTAATAGTGCCGGCACTATGACCACGGAACCATGATTGGCGGCAAGATCATGAGTGTCATCGAAGTCTCGGGCATGGCCCATGGCTGAGTTTATTAATGTGGCGGATGGCGCACTCGTTTTTTCACCAGAGACGAGTACGGTAGCATGAGGGGTGGATCCCCAATACAAGATAGTATTTTTTAACTCAGAGATACCCTCTGCATTTGTTCCTGCAAAGATGCAACCGATTGTATCAACGAACAAGTCAACTGCTTTATTTATTGTTTGGTTGGGAATCTTGTCTACTGTCATTGTAGTAGCATCTTGGACCATGGCGTCTATACTTGCTTTATGATTTCTCATCAAATGACTCCAAAAAAATCTATATCTTACCGGTGTTATTTATTAAATAGACCGGACTGCTCCATGCCATATGCCCATCTTCTTGTGTCATGCGGACATATATGGGGTTATCGCCCTTCTGTAATTTATTTATTGCCAACTTGAATGAGACCTCAGTTGACGATTTATTATCAGGAAGCCTGTATATCTTCAAATGTTTATCCAATCCACCATAATTCCAAGTCTTTGGACTAATTCCAATTGAGTTCACGTCTATTGAAATATTGCCCTGCGCTGTTTCAATTTCAATTTGTCCTGTATTAGATTCTTTTAGTGTCAGTATAATTCCTGCCACGCCTCCAGTAGTTATTGATTCCCATTCTAAACGATTTTCATCTATAAGCTTTAATGGATGATGCTCATTCCACAAGTTTACAGCTCTTGCACCGGAAATAGTATTACCAATGAGTTGTAATGTTCCGTCCCATGATACCATACGTGCTCGACCACGTAGCTCTGATCCACTCCAGACAATCTTCAACCTTTTACTGAGGCAAATATCATTTTTATCATATGGCCGAAAAGTGCCAACAGTGTCCAGACCGTTGCGAATCTCTACACTTTCTATGGGTGCTGTTCCTGTAATATTAACTGAAAGTAATGCCTTCCCATACTCATAGGACACGACATCGCCCATCATAGCCCTCTGCCCATTATCCATAATGATATCTACTTTTACAAGGCTGCGGTTCCCCGTGGTGGCATAGCAGTGTCTTGCTTTTAGTGCGTCGAAGATGCTTTCTCGCTCCAGTCTGGTTGCCAGTACGCAAGTTAGTCCTCCTAGCGAACCAAACTTGCTGGCTCCGGGATATGATGCACCTGGGCGCCCTTTATGCCCGTCAGAGTTGGCACAAATGCCAATACGGTATCCCAATTTCAGGGCATCCTCTAGCAGCCATTCAAATGTGCCCCAATCTGAATGTATCTCAACCGCTAGTTCAATCTCGGGATCGTGCATGGTGATATCTGCGTAGCGACCCCCTACATGAGCGAATGCGAAAGCACCTGCCGTTTGCCCTCTAAGTTTTTCAAATAGCTCCAGTACAGTAGGCGAGTTGGCGTAAGCCGAGTGTTTTTCATGTAATAAATCTGTGCAGCTTCTGCTGATTTGACCGCCCTCGGAGCGGAAAAAGATGTTGCGGTCGCCCCCCAGTGGGGTGTTTCCACTCCATTCATAGCCCGGGAAGGTAACGAAACTATCAGGTTGATAGAATTTTCTGGTGGTCTCATTAATAGTATCCCAGAAATCGTCACTGATTTGAAAATCGTTGCCTTGATGTCCAGCTATATCAATTAGCGCATAGTCATGCGCAAAGGCGAAGTAATCCTGTATGGAATTACTACCAACGGTCTCCTCGGACTGTCCATGAAAGTCTGCCCAGTATGGATGCAATAGCTCTTCTTCTCCCAGTGTCTCGATCGGGTTGCTTTCAGCCAGGAGCTTTGTTTTCTCATCGCTGATGGTGACGCTGTTTATACCTGTCTGTGAGAAGCCTGTATGGTGTATCTTCAGTGGCTTATCAGTGGGATTACCCCATTGGTCCTCCAGTTTGAGGTAGTAATAAAAATCTTTGTTGACTATTATCTGAGAAGGGGCAATACAGACTGCTCTTGATGGTTGACCTGGCATTACACTCAAGGTGGGTGATTTCTTAATTTCTTTAAATTCATAAGTGGCTATGGGATCAACGAGGGTCTTAAACTCAAAGCTATGTTCACAGAAGGTTTGCATCTGCCAGCCTGAAGATCCTCCAGATCTATCCCCAAAAGTAATTATTATTTTCTCTCCCTCCTTCAGGAAACCGTTCATTACTTTCAGGAATAAAGACTGTCCCCAGGGGCGTGTGTGACCCTTAGGATCCCATCGTGGCTCAATGTGACAATCACCGGTGGTAGTCACGGTACAATAATTTGCTGCTGTTGGGCTGTCAAATTGCGGAGTACCGAAATCTCCGACATGGCGGAATACAAGCTTTAAATAGCCAGTATCATCGATAGAATGTCCTGCCGTGTATGTGAATTTGATACATTGGAATGATCCTGCTACCACAGGTACACGTGGCTCGATGCTTGCACTCCCAGTTTCAATACGTTGCATGGTATATCTCCTGATATTAATAAACGTCGTTAGATAAATTAAGATGTCTGATAGTTACTATTAGTCTCAATCGCTGAAGGTATATTCTGTACCATTATTTCCGGGAAGATTACCGCAAACGGATTATATCACCTTGGAATTCAGGTACTCAATCGAAAGATTATCTTTGTCAGGCCCCACGATTGCCAGACTAATCCTATTGCTTGATAGTAGTGTATTTGCAACCTGTTCAAGGTCATCAGTGGTGATGGCGTCTATAATTTTGGTGACCTCATTTATTTCAAGTATCTGACCTGTCAATAGTTGCTGGCTGCCAAGCCACAAAGCTACATTTCTGCTATCTTCCAGTCTCAGTTGTAATCTTCCCTTGGATAATTCTTTAGCTCTATGAAGCTCGTCAGTGGTAATCCCTTGTTTGAGTTTGGAAAGCTCTTCCAGAATCGCTTCGGTAGCGACTTGGGTGTTATTTGGGGCGACACCAGCGTAAACAACAAAAGCTCCTGAATTATAGCGATGGTCTACGTAGCTGGCAATATCATATGCCAGTCCCCTCCGTTCCCGTAGCTCAATGAAAAGACGGCTACTCATACCACCACCTAGTACCGTGTTCAACAGGTCGAGAACGAAACGCTGAGGATGAAAGTAGGAGAAACCATGGACGGCGAGACAGAGATGTGTCTGCTCACCTTCCTTGGCTTCCGCATTTAGTCTGGGAGCATTTTGTATCTCGTTGCTTATATAATCCTTTGTAGCTTCCTTAGCTGCCCATCCGTCTATTATTGTTTTTAGTTTAGTAATCAAATCATCGTGTTGTATGTTCCCGGCAATACTGAGTACTGTATTATTTGGAACGTAACGGTTGGAAAAATAATTTAACATCTGTTCGCGAGTCAGGGAAGATACGCTTTCTTTGCTTCCTGCAATATCACGTCCAAGTACCTGATTTGGCCACAGCAATTCCTCTACTAACATGTTCACTCTCTGCTGTGGTAAGTCCAGATTCATGTTAATTTCTTGGATTACTACGTTGCGTTCCTTATCCAGTTCCTCTGCATTAAATTGGGAGTTGAGTACCAGGTCGGATAGCACATCCAGGGCAATAGGGAAGTGTTTACTGGCAACTTTGCTCCAGAAGACGGTGCTTTCCTTGTCCGTACTGGCGTTTATCATACCCCCTACCCCTTCGATCTCACGTGTTATATGTACGGCAGATGGCCTGCGATTAGTACCTTTGAAACACATATGCTCAATGAAGTGTGAGATGCCCTGCTCCTCTTTTTTTTCGTGGCAGGAGCCCGTACCAATGAGGAAAGCTATACTCACAGAATGACTATGCGGCATAGTTCTGGTAATAACTCTTAGTCCGTTATCAAGCACGCTCAGGTTGTACACTAACGCTTATTCTACGGGTATTATAGCTTCACAGTCAATTTATGAGCTTGACGCATGTTATTTGCTAGAATAAACTTTTAACATCATAAACAGATATTTGATTTTTGACCGAGATTTGTTTCAGTAGTTAATAAGGATATATATGCGATTTGACTATAATATGACTAGAAAAACAAAAATGGTTTGCACCGTTGGCCCTGCAAGCGATTCGGAACAAATGATAGAAAAACTTATCAGGGCAGGCATGAACGTTGCCCGCTTAAATTTCTCACATGGTACTTACACTCAACACGCCAGTTCAATAAATAGAATTCGTAAAATATCAGCACGCCTAAATCTACCTGTTGCCATATTACAGGATTTACCTGGTCCAAAAGTGAGGACTGGTGATTTGAAACATGAAGAGATATTGCTTGAAGAGGGAAATGAATTTGTGCTTAGCACCAGAAAAATTGTTGGGGATGAGCACATGGTTTCGGTTAATCTTTCTTCATTTTCTTGTGATGTTAATGAAGGAGACATAATATATCTAAATGATGGTGCAATTGCTTTACGTGTACTAGATAGCACGAATACAGATGTCAGATGTGAGGTAGTTAATGGTGGTGTTCTGTCTGCTGAAAAAGGTGTTAATGTACCCAACGTGAGACTTAGTGTGCCTTCGGTTACTGCGAATGATTTGGAGCATCTGAGGTTTGGTTTGGAACAAGGCGTGGATTACGTGGCTCTTTCGTTTGTCAGGGAGGTAGACGATATAATTGGAGTAAGAAAATACTTACGGGAAATAAATGATTTCGTGCCTCTTATAGCAAAAATTGAAAAGCATGAGGCTGTGGACAATATTGACGAGATCATCAGCGAAGCAGATGGGATAATGATAGCCCGTGGTGATTTGGGGGTGGAGATACCCTTAACGAAGGTTCCGCTTGTGCAGAAGGAAATCATATCCAAGTGTAATCGACTTGGAAAACCTGTAATCGTAGCTACACAGATGTTGGAATCTATGATACGTTCCCCTCGACCTACACGCGCCGAGGCAAGTGACGTTGCCAATGCAATTCTGGATGGTGCCGATGCAGTTATGCTATCAGGCGAGACGGCGGTTGGAAAATACCCTGAGGAAAGTGTGCTGGTGATGATGCAAATTGCTCTCGAGACTGAATTGACATTACCTTATCATCGCAACCTGTCAGCAAAAGCCGATACAGTGGTACCACAAACAGATGATGCAATAAGCTATGCTGCCTGCAACATAGCGGAACAACTTGGTGCTAAGGCAATCATAGCCTACACTACCTCTGGAAGCACAGCATATCGAGTAGCAAAGTATCGACCTGGAACGCCCATACTTGCAATTACTACAACGGACAAAATTAGGAGAAGACTGGCAATTTATTGGGGTGTTTATCCTTTCAGGACTGATGAATATACAACGTTAGAAGACATCTTTCGGCAGGGAGCCCAACTTGCTGTCAAGTTAGGCTTTGCCAAGGAAGATGACCTTATCGTGGTGACGGCAGGACTTCCTACTGGTATACCGGGTAATACCAATATGATAAAAGTGCAGAGGATTAATTGAATATTTGCTTCTGAATAATCCTCTGCTGCTACATGGAGCTGACCCTGGCCGTGCACGCTGTACTGAAATACTACCGATGTTTATGATGCGCCCTGCACTCTATCGTTTCGTGATGTGAATGACTATTCTGTATTATTGGCATTACAATTGTGTCTTTGAAATCCTATAGAACAATGTCAATTATTAAAGCAGTGCTGAAAGACAAACGTGTTTTCAAGGTGATTTCATCGAGCAGAAAGTGATCTTAATGAATTTACTATAATACTACCCATGTGGAAAACAGTTCCTATGATTGAACGTTCTGGCGTAATTGCATTAAAGCGACATACTTCGTGACAACACATACAATTTATACATATATCTTTCGTTATTTCTGCCTTTTTGTTCATTACAGTAATAGCACCTGTTGGACAAATATTCACGCATTCAAAGCAACCAGTGCAATTCTTCTTCGCTACATTGGGTCTGATAGTAAGCTGCTTCAGTAGGATTTCGGGAAGAAAACCAGGAATGCTGTTTATGAATTGATTGGTAAAGGCCAGGGGTGCCCTGAAATTTGATATAGCTACATCGTCCAATTTTTCACCGACTACTTCAATGCGATCCAGGTTTCCTATTCCAAGCTCTCTGTTATTACAGAACTGTGTTGTAAGTATATGTTTTGGATTAAGGCCAATTACACTTGTTGCTATGGAATCGAGAGCTACTGCATCTCGACTGGCCAATACGATACCTGGATTCCTCAATTTACCTGATGCTGGTCCTTCACCTTCCATGGCTACAATAGCATCCATAATAGTCAGTTGTGGCTTAATGACGGAATAAACATCCACCAGTATTTGACTGAAATCATTGCTGTTCGAATATTCTCCATGGTATTTGCTACGGAAACTACCAGGAATAACGCCATACATGTTCTTTACACCACCGGTGAAAATGGTCAGTGAATGTGTTTTAAGTTTTGGTAGATTAACTACTATATCGGCATTAAGGACAATTTTGGAGAGAAAAACAGTGTCAAGGGAATGTCCATTACATTTAACCTCGACAAAACCTCCTTCTTTTAAATTAATTAATCTAACACCAACTCTTTCACACATCTGCCGAAATCCAGAGATACGAAAGCCATCTACTTTATTGGAAGAGATGTCGTCGCCTACGGTGATATCCGCATTGAGTTCCTTTAATAATCTGAGGACTGCTTCTGTAAAAATTGGATGTGTAACGATTCCTCTATCGGCCGAGGAAGGGGGAGACAGGTGATTAATTTTTACGAATACCTTGCTTCCTGGATTGACAATGACATTAAGTCCACCTATTAATTCAACACTTTTCTTTACGGCCTTATAAACCTGCGCATATTGATAGTCAGATGCTTTAACAATGGACACCGTTGCCATTGTTGAACCGTTTTTCAAGCCTTTGCTATCTATAAACTTCTGCATTGGAATTCTATTGCAGTGGATAGTATAGCTTACAGATAGGAGTATTTCACAAGGACTGACTCAGTATTAGGGAAAGTTTTACAAAGGGGGAACCTCGTTAGTTCGAATAGTCAGAGTAAATGTAGAATCGCTTATACAAACTGTACATACAAATTACTAGATAATATTTACATTTTTTGTCTGTATATGTTGTGGTAACTAAGCAATTGCCGGCATGTGCTATGCTAATAATGTGATTTTTAAGTTATGAAACAAACTACTGATGCCTATCTTGATATTGAAACTACAGGGCTATCCCGATTTTATGATTACATAACGCTCATCGGTATCTATCGTTGTAACGGTGTAGATAGTGAGTTAGTTCAATTAGTGGGAGAACAAGTTACCAGAGGTAATCTTCTTACTGCTCTTGACGATGTGGATACAATTTATACTTACAACGGTAGTCGGTTTGATATTCCCTTTATTAATAGGCATTTGAAGGTTAATCTTGAAGCTAAAATTTACCATCATGACCTGATGTATGATTGCTGGCGTAATAATCTATATGGAGGGTTCAAAGCAGTTGAAAGAAAATTGGGCATTTGCAGGGAACTTCAAAACGTAGATGGCTTTGAAGCGACCATGCTATGGTGGAGGTACAAACAATTTGGCGACCAGGAGTCTCTTAACATATTGTTGAAATATAACGAGGAGGATGTGGTTAACCTAAGGGCTTTGAGGGAAAGCCTTAACGAATTCTATCCGGTATGATTATATTGATATGACAGTTTATTCTAATTCGTTACTTAGTACATATGAGCAATGTCCTCTGAAATATAAACTGCGCTATCGCGACAGGATTAAGAGGAAGTTTGAAACTGTTGAAGGTTTCTTGGGCACGATGGTTCATTGGACCCTGAGGAAATGTTATGACGACCACAGATTTGGCGTAAATATGAATATGGATGGACTACTGAGCCATTTTAATGGTCTCTGGAAGCATCGTTGGAATGATTCAATAATTATAATGAAAAAGGATAAAACTTCAGAAGATTATAAATCACGCGGGGAAGAGATGCTTGGCGACTATTACCGACATTATTCACCATTTAATTCAGATCAAACTATAGACACGGAGTTGTCAATTAGTTTTTTCCTGGATGATGCACATAAGTATCGTATGATTGGTTATATTGACCGCCTATCAAAAACTTCAGATGGCATTATTCAGATTCACGATTTTAAGACATCGGCAAATCTACCGAACCAGAATGATGCAGATACTGACAGGCAGCTTGCGCTGTACCAACTTGGTGTTCAGCAAAAATGGCCGGATTATAATACTATCCATTTGATATGGCATTATCTTGCTTTTGATATGGAGTTGGTCTCATTGCGTAGTCCGGAAGCTATCTGTGAACTCGCTTGGAATACAATGAGCCTGATTGACGAAATTGAGTCCACGCAAGAATTTCCCCCGCGGGAATCCGGTCTATGTGACTGGTGTGAGTATCCTGACCTTTGTCCTATTAGAAAAAATATCGTAATTAAGGAATCCTTTACTAAAAACGAATATGATAGTCAACAGGGAGTTATACTTGTTGACAGATTTGCGCTTCTGAATAATCGGGGAGAGGGTACTGAGGGGGAAATGGAGAAAGTAAAAATTGAATTGATAGAATATGCACTCCGGGAAGGAATTGATGTAATCAGAGGAAATGAATATCAAGTAAAAATAACCCCTGTAAACAAAATGAAAATCCGTGGCGAGAGTGATATTGAGAGCACAGAATTGGAGAACATAATTCATGAAGTGGGTAAATGGGCAAAGGTCTTCCAGAATGATATAACTTCGCTGGGGGCCGTTTTCGATAATAATCTCTGGAGTAATGAACTGATGGAGCAGATAATGAAATATAGTAACGATGAGAAAGGATATTCAATCCAGATATCCCGGCCGGGGAACTTAAAGAGATAGCTTTAGTACTTGCCATCTACTGGATGGCGAGGGAACTTTTATCGGGTTGGCATTCATGCAAGCAAATGGATTAAAATTAGCGATGAGATGCCATATGTAATCAGGCGAATAAGTGTAAAGGAGAGGGAATTACTTCTGGAATGCCATAAATTTGCTAGTGAACATGGTTTGGATGATGGACAGTTATTTTAGATGAATATGAATGGATTACATAAGTTAGTCCTTTTTCCCCAGACAGCTGAGGTAAATGATAGGGGGCATCTTTGTGTCGGTGGTTGCGACGTTGTTAACCTGGCAGAACAGTTTGATACTCCACTTTATCTACTTGATGAATATACTCTCCGCAATCGCTGCCGAGAGTTCAAGAGAGAGTTCTCGCTTTGCTACCCCGACTCGCAAGTTATATATGCTTCTAAGGCTTTCCTGAATCAAAAAATGGCACTTATAATCAAGGAGGAAGGGTTAGGAATTGATGTGGTTTCAGCCGGAGAATTGAGTATTGCCTGTTCGGTGGATTTCCCACTGTCTGATGTTTATTTCCATGGTAATAATAAGACACAGCAAGAGATAGAAATGGCTTTGGATTGTGGAGTTAATTGCATAGTGCTGGATAACTTATACGAACTGGATTTACTGGAGGGCCTGTTGGCCAAACGGGAGTGCAGTCAGCGCGTAATGATACGTATCAACCCCGGCGTGGATCCTCATGCTCATAGACACACGAGCACCGGTATCCTGGATAGTAAATTTGGCTTTCCTTTGTCCAATGGGCAGGCTGCTGATGCAGTGAAGCTGATTGTAACTGCTCCTAACCTGGAACTTGCGGGCTTTCATTTCCATCTGGGGTCACCGTTATTTGAGTTGGAGCCATATTTACTGGCAATAGAATTAGTTTTGAGTTTAGCTGCTGAGCTAAAGAATGAGCTAGATTTTCAACTAAAGGATTTCAGCATCGGTGGTGGCTTCGCTGTGCAGTATGTATTAGGAAATGAGGCGCCTTCGATTACTGATTATGCTCAGAGTTTATCTGGTAAAGTTAAACAATATTGTTCTAGCTTAGGATTAACTTTACCTCGCCTCATCGTAGAGCCAGGTAGGGCGATTGTGGCTCAGGCTGGTGTGGCGCTTTACAAAGTAGGTGCTATAAAAGAGATACCAGAAATCCGTAAATATGTGTGTGTAGATGGGGGTATGAGCGATAACATTCGCCCCGCCCTCTATGATGCTAAATACGAGACATTGGTAGCTAATAAAGTAACTGATATAGAGAATGAGATTGTTACCATTGCCGGTAAACTATGCGAATCTGGTGATATACTGGCCAGAAACGCTAAACTTGCACCCATCTCTTCCGGGGACCTTATTGCCATTCCTGTTTGTGGAGCCTATTCTATTCCTATGTCCAGTAATTATAATTCAATGCCTCGTCCAGCTATCGTGCTTCTCAATAATGGTCAGTCGAAAATTATTCGGAAGAGAGAAAGCTATAAAGATTTAATAAGGCTGGATATTATATAAATGTGGCGAACAAGAGGACAGGACCGAATAATTGACTTGTTAAAGAGGAGCATGCAGTCGCAGAGTGTTGCTCATTCCTATCTATTAGTTGGTCCACCACATATAGGTAAGGAAACTCTGGCTATTGAGCTGGCTCAAGCATTGAATTGTGAGTCGGTAGATCCACCGTGCGGGCTATGCCGTTCATGCCGTCACATCGCAGAGAGAAAGCATCCTGATATAGTTTTTGTAAACTTGGAGCTAGCCGCTGAATTGAATCGGAATTCTGATGAGGATGAGGTAACGTCCAGGACGAAGATAGGTATTGATTGCATAAGAGAACTTCAGCATATGGCTAATTTGCCTGCTTATGAAGGAAAATACAAGGTATTCATCTTTGAGGAGACAGCACAGCTATCTACTCCAGCGGCTAACAGATTGCTGAAAACACTGGAGGAACCACCTGACAAGGTTATCTGGCTGTTGCTCTCTTCTGAGGAGTCTCTCCTACTCCCTACAGTTGTATCACGCTGCCAAATATTGAAATTAAAGCCTATGAAATTTTCCGAAATAAAGGAAATACTTGAGGTAGATTATGGCATTGAAGAAAGTAAGGCAGAATTATTATCTCATCTGTCACAAGGTTGCCCTGGCTGGGCGATTTCTACCGTGGAAAACAATGAAGTGATGGAGCTGCGTTCTGGTGATATAGATATGATATCTTCTTTGATTGGGGCTGGAATTGAGGAGCGCTTTGCATATGCTGGAAAAATAGCCGGCGAAGTGTCCAAAAACCGGCAAGTTGCAATGAGATTTATTAGTAACGCTTGTAGTTGGTGGCGTGATTTAATGCTTGTTAAAGGTAATTGTCAGGAAATTGTTGTTAATATAGATTATCTGGCAGTTTTGGAAGAACAGGCTAAATGTATCAGCATTGCGGATATTAAGGACTTTATTATTAATCTGTATTCAACGGAGGAGCAAATATCCAGAAATGTTAATGCTAGATTGGCATTTGAATCGCTTATGATCAACATGCCCAGAATATCGATATTAGCTAAGTGAGGCGAATTGTGAGTAAAATAATTAAGGTTCGCATTTTTAATAACATCAGCAGTGTTCAATATGATCTCCATGATATTGACCTGCAGGTTAATGACTATGTGATGGTAGATACGCGTCGAGGTCTGGAGCTCGCCAGGGTTAGTACTATTGAGGAATTGGATAACACTGGGGAGAGCGCTGACATGCGTAAACCATTGATGACTGTGAACAGACGAGCCAGTGATGAAGATATGGAGGAGGTCTGTCAGCAAAAGGAAAAAGAGGCGCTGTATGAGTGCAAGAAAATGGTAGAGCAGTTAAAACTTGAGTTGAAAACCATCTCGGCTCACTATAATCTTGATACTGGCAATTATACTATTACTTTTCATGCTAGCGGGAACGTTAATTTTCGAAGTCTGGTAGGCAAATTAAGCAGACGTCTTAGAGCACGGGTGGAACTGAGACAGGTTGGACCTAGAGACGAGGCAAAACTAATTGGGGGCATTGGAAAATGTGGCTTAACACTTTGCTGCAGGACATTTTTAAAAGAATTCTGCCCTGTTTCCATTAAAATGGCCAAGCAACAAGGTTTGAGCCTGAACCCGACCAAGATATCAGGTGTTTGTGGTCGTCTATTATGTTGTTTAACCTATGAAAATAAAGACTATGCGGCGGTATTTAAGAAGATGCCCAAGTTACGTCAGCAGGTGACAACACCATTTGGTGAAGGTAAAGTGACTGAGCTCAACTTACTGAAAGAGACAGTAAAAGTGAAACTAATCGATAGCGAAGTGTTTCATCAGTTGACACTCAACGAGTTGAACTGGTAGTAAGACAGGTATTTACGCCACTCGCCATGTCTGTTGGCGTAATTATGAGGGATATAGAAGCCATCATTATGAGGTGCTTGCGGTTGTTTCAGCAATTTCATGCCTGCCTGTTCCAAAAGGTGCCCACCCTTACGTCGATTACAACGACTGCAGGCGCTAACCAAGTTCTCCCAACAATGTTCCCCTCCAAGGCGCCGTGGTATCACATGGTCTAGAGTGAGATCAGTCCCATATTTGCCACAATATTGGCAAGTGAATTTATCACGATAGAAAACCTCCAACCTGGTAAGTTTCCTCTGATGTCGCGGACGTTTAACCCGATAAACTAAACGAATTACCGAAGGAATGGTGAATATTTGCGTAGAGGAATGTAGCTCACCTCTGCCGTTTTCCAAGACTTCGGCTGCTCCCCGAAAAACCAATACCACAGCCCGGCGAACACGACATAGATTGAGAGGCTCGTAACTTTGGTTAAGGACTAGAACTTCAGACTCAACCATGCTAGATTCTCAGATTAAAGATTGCCTATTTTAACAGCCGTATCTACCGATTGCAATATGAATTTAATTATTCTTAGCCCGTATATGGATGGCTATTTACTACGTCATCATCTATCTCGATACCCAGACCTGGTTTTCCTGTTGGTATCAGGTATCCTTTCTCTGGGCGTAAAGAGGGGTATATATAGGATTGTTCAAGTGGTACGGCATTTATCTCGATATATTCACTTCCCATATTGCTCAGGCTAAAATGTAGAGTAGCTGCAATCCCTGGTCCAAAACAGAAGGAATGGGGAATAAGTTGCAGGTTCCATGTTTCGGCAATGCTCAGGATCTTACGGCACTCAAGTAATCCTCCTGCCTTTATGACGTCAGGTTGCAGGATGTCTACAGATCGTTTCTCTACCATCTCCTTGAAACCATAATGGGTATATTCATTTTCTCCCGCGGCAATCCTGATACTACTATTAGCAGTTACATGGGCTAGTCCATCATAATCATCCATCGGACGTACCGGTTCTTCCAGCCATAGCAACCTATATGGTTCTAATTCTTTTATTTTTTCCAATGTCTCTCTGGGAGACCATATACCATTGACGTCTAGCATCAGGGTGATATACTCAGGTATTACTTCACGTACTGCTTTAACCGATTCCACGTCAATTTGATGTAACTTTATAGCTGTATAACCCTGCTCCACGAAACCCATTGCTGCTCTGGCTACATCTTCAGTACTGTTGTAACGTAGCAGACTGGCGTAGGCCTTAGCTTTGTCTCGACATAAACCTCCAAACATTTCGTAGACAGGGAGGTTTCTATATTTACCGAGAATATCCCATAGGGCTATTTCTATTCCACTGATACACTGAATCGCCAGGCCTTTCCTGCCATAGCGAAAGGTTGTTTGAAACATAATGTCCCACAATTTTGCAATCTGTAAAGGATCTTTATTCAGAAGTAGAGGTTTGAGGGCCTCCTCAATAAATTTACAGACCACACCAGGGGTGAAACGAAAAGCCTCACCATAACCTGTTATGCCTTCATCTGTTTGTATTTTTACCAGAACATGAAAAGAGCTGGCCTTAGCAGATGCCATGGATGAAACTGATCCGGAGGAAACAGCAGGGTCCTCCTTTAATGGTATAGAGAGTGGTATAGCCTTAATATCTGTAATTTTCATTATCTAATCACCTCTAACGGAATCGATTACAGGTTAATCTTCGCTAAATATATATTCTTTATTATCTTGGATGGTAATGATTTTATCTTCAACTATTTCCGATATCGCCTCGGTAATCAGGTGCGATGATATTGAATACCATACTCAGCTTGGGATCTACCATGCGAGAACTTATCCTTGTCTCTATTTCCTCAAGCGATAAACAAGTGGTGATAACCATTGGGAGTCTGAGGTTGTAACGATGATTTATCAGCTGGTATAACTTTTCTTGTGCCCATGGAGTGGATGATTGCTGCCCAAAATCATCCAGTACCAACAGTGGACTTTCTTTAACGATATTAAAAATTTCATCATAAGGTATCTTACTAGTGTTGTTGAATGAAGAGCGCAGGTAATCCAGTAAGTCAGGAACAAAAATAAAAAAGCTAGACAAGCCTTGTGATAATCTATAATTGACAATAGATGCTGCCAGGTGAGTCTTGCCACAGCCGTTTATCCCTTGAAGTATCAGCCAGCCTTCTGTGTTTTTAGCGAAGTCCTTTGCTATACTGAGCGCTTGTTGTAGATTTTGACGCTGTTCCAAAGGCAGTTCTAATCGTTTATGGTCAAAATTGTTAAAGGACATGCTTTGTAATAGTCCCGGAGGTAAATTGCCCAGGCGTTGCACGGATAATTTACTAACGATTGTATATGTATGGCATAAATTATTATCTTCAAAACGGTTACGCAGACGCTCATCAAATTTGCTCAAGGGTATGTCTGTGGTTATCACCGTAGCCATGCGGGCATTGAAGCGGTGATTCAGTAATTGTTCCAGTTTCTCTTTAGCCCAAGAGGTGTCAGGCTCAATACGCATATCATCGAGTACTAGCAGAGGTGTATTCTTGACCTGTTCAAAAAATTCGTCATAACTAATAGTACTTGATGGTCCAAAGGTAGAACGTAAATGGTCTAACAAATCAGCTACTCCAATGTAAAAGGCAGGCTGTCCAGAGTTTAGTTGCTGGTTAACAATGGCGCATGCTAGAGGTGTTTTTCCGCTGCTACTGGGGCCAGACAGAACCAGCCAACCTTTCGGATGATCAGCAAAGGCTTTGGCGGCCTGATAAGCCTGGGTAAAGCAGTCATGAATGCCTGAACTGTCCTTCATTTCTTTGGGAGCCAACTTGTCGAAAGTGAATTGTGCCAACGAACCAATATTACTATATCGCTGAAGACGCTCCATTTTCTTGTCATGAAGTTTATTACTCTGGCATTGACAGGGCACTACCTGGCTATAATCAAGCTGACCAGAGTCTAACCGCGGATAAACAAAACCAATTCCATTACATATAGTGCACAAGTCACTCTGCGTACCAGCAGTATCATCAGGGTTAGATGGTATCGGGGAAGAACCGTGGCTAACCTTATCTTTTAACGAGGTGTCCGTATTTACCACTGATGTATTTGTTGGTGCTACTCTTTTTATTACCTTGTCTATCCGCTCCAATACTTTTACCTTCCTTTGCCCATCGTTCCAGAATACGAGCGATATATCTCCAGCTTCGCTTGTTTAATAAAACCGCCTCTTTAATAGCTTCCTCAATCCATTGTGCTGGATATAGCTCTGTTGCCGCTTTCAATTCATCACTGAGCATGGGAGTTATCATACCTATGTTTTGCTCGTAAATAACAAAAATATTAGACGATTGCTGATGGGCTTGTTCTTCTCTGGGGATGGCAGAGAACTGTTTCAACGAGAGTTCTCCTCGTTTTATTTGATTAATTATCTCTCTATTAGATTCAATATTAACGAAGTAGATATCCTGCTGTTTACTTCTCAGTCCCATGCTTAAATGAAGCAAAGCTTCATCCTCGACCGCTGTTTCTAGGGCTTTCGTTAAATCATTCTTTGTTATTAAAAGGAATGCTGGTCCAGAGGATAGCAATTCATTATATGTTATAAAGGCTGTATCTATAGGTTTCTGACTAAGACAATGAAAAATATATAGTATAACCTTAAGCTCGATAACGTCGCGTATAACTGGCATTATATGGGTAAAGAAAGATTCCGGTACTCTTACCTCTGTTTTATTCAGCAGTAGCTTTTCTTTACTGTCGTAATGCATGTATATGACTCCTATTTGGAAGGAACCGGAGCATTTATTCCTTTCATGTTCTCAAATTTAACTAATCTACTGGAAAAACGTAGTTGAACCTCGCCCAGTGGACCATTACGATGCTTGGATATCATTATTTCTGCTAT
>SDBS01001277.1_pt1 | contig 25590 bp, 28 predicted proteins | sample 2277091 | NCBI WGS metagenome assembly SDBS01 (sample SAMN10404972, study PRJNA504765) | marine sediment metagenome | isolation source: marine sediment core GS10_PC15, 163 cmbsf | place: Arctic Ocean: Southern Knipovich Ridge | collected 2010
AAAAAACGCCGGCTTCAAAGCCGGCGTTTGAATTCTCGCTCCTTCGTTATTACCGGTTTAAGACCTCTATGGCCGCCAACGGTTTACCTTCCAAATACTTCAACGACGCGCCGCCACCGGTCGAAATGTGGCTAAGGCGGTCGGCGACGCCGAATTGGCGCGCGGCCTGGACCGTCTCGCCGCCCCCCGCGACGGTTACCGCGCCGGATTCCGCGATCGCCCGGGCGACAGCTTCCGTCCCGTCGGCAAAGGCCGGGACTTCGAATACGCCCATAGGACCGTTCCAGAAGATCGCCCCGGCACCCACGGTACCGGCGGTGAACCGCTGGATCGTCTCCGACCCGATGTCGGCGCCGACGTAGCCCTCCGGGATAGAGGCGCAGTCCACGGCCCGGGCGGATGCCGGCTCGTCGAGCGCCCTCGCTACGACGTGGTCGCCCGGCAACTCAACTTTCTCGCCGGCCTCATCCAACACCTTTTTCGCGTCGGCCAGGAAGTCATCTTCCACCAACGACGAGCCGACGTCGAAACCTTGCGCCTTAAGGAAGGTATACGCCATGCCGCCGCCGATCAAGAAGTGGTCCACCGTACCCAGCATATTGGTTACGACGGCGAGTTTGGTACTTAGCTTAGCTCCCCCGAGCACGAACACCAGCGGCCGCGGCGGGTCCTCCAACAGCCTATCGAAGTACTGGATCTCTTTGGTCAAGAGGTAGCCGGCAACCGCCGGCTTGACGAGCTCGGCGACGCCGTAATTCGACGCGTGTTTGCGATGGGCCGTTCCAAAGGCGTCGTCGACGAAGACGTCCGCGAGCGCCGCTAGGCCCTTGGCGAACGACAAGTCGTTCTCGGTTTCGCCCGGCCAGAAGCGCGTGTTCTCGAGCACAAGGACGTCGCCGTCGGCAAGGCGGTTCGCCGCTTCCTCCGCTTCCGGGCCGACGCACGTCTCGACGAACGCGGCGTCGCGGCCCAATTTCTCGCTCAAAACCGCGGCGACGGGCTTTAGGCTCAGCTCCGGCCTAACCTCGCCCTTGGGTCGGCCGAGGTGCGAACAGATTATGACGCGCGCGCCGTCGGCGACCAGTTTCCTGATAGTGGGTAGCGTCGCGACGATGCGCGTTTCGTCCGCGACCCGCCCTTCCTTCAGCGGCACGTTCAAGTCCGCGCGTACCAACACGCGCTTGCCGGCGACGTCGACGTCGTCTATGGTCTTTACTTCCATAACGTCCCTACCCTACTTTAGCGGCCAGGTCGACCAGCCGCGCGGAGTAGCCCCATTCGTTGTCGTACCAGGCGATTACCTTGACGAGGCGCTTGTTGATAACCTTCGTCAACGCCGCGTCCACCGTCGCCGACGCAGAAGTGTGGTTATAATCTATCGATACCAGCGGCTCGTCCGAAACTTCGAGTATGCCCTTCATCGGCCCGGCCGCGGCGGCGCGCATAGCATCGTTGACCCCGGCGGCGTCGGCGTCTTTTTCGACCACGACGGTCAAATCGACGAGCGAGACGTTGGGGGTCGGCACGCGGACGGCGAAGCCGTCCAGCTTTCCCTTTAGCTCCGGGATAACGTCGCCGATGGCTTTGGCGGCGCCGGTGGTCGTCGGTATCATCGAGACGGCCGCGGCGCGCGCGCGCCGGAGGTCCTTGTGCGGGTAGTCCAGGAGCCGCTGGTCGCTGGTATACGCGTGGATCGTGGTCATTATGCCGGACTGGATCCCGACGTTGTCCAGGAGGACCTTAGCGACCGGCGCCAGGCAGTTGGTGGTACAGCTCGCGTTGGAGATGATGAAATGCTTCTCCGGGTCGTAGTCGTCGCCGTTCACGCCCAGGACGACGGTCCAATCGGGGTCTTTACCGGGCGCGCTGATGAGCACGCGCTTGGCGCCGCCGGCGAGGTGCTTCGACGCGCCGTCACGGTCGCGGAATATACCCGTAGATTCGATCACTACCTCCGCGCCCAGCTCGCCCCAGGGCAACTTTGCCGGGTCCTTCTCGGCCAGTACTTTAAGGCGGTCGCCGTCGACGACGATGTCGTCGCCGTCCACCGTGACGTCGGCGTCGAAGCGGCCGTGGACCGAGTCGTACTTCAATAGGTGCGCCAGCGTCGCCGCGTCGGCGAGGTCGTTGACGGCGACGACGTCGAAGCCGCCGCGCTCGGCCATGATGCGGAAGACCTGCCGGCCTATCCGGCCGAAGCCGTTGATCCCTATCTTAATTGCCATATAAAGCGCCTCCTTCGGTAAAAGGAAATATTCCTCTTCAAGTCCCGGAATATATCAAACCCGTCAGTTACGCGCAACGCGCAAATTTACGCAGGCTTCCGCCCGCGAATCGAATAAAAAATGCTCGAGCCCGTCATATAAAGGTCGCCGCGCTCGAGCGCTTCGCTAATTCCGTCGCAACGTCTCCCCCACGTGTCCCAACGTTTTTCCCAGGTTTCCGCGTCGTCGCCGCCGGCGAGAAAGAGCTCGCGCGACTCTTCCTTCCATTCGTCGCGCTTTTCGAAGTTTTGCATCATCGTATTTTTAAGGTGCCGTTGAAACGGCGTTTCGTACGGCGGAACCAGCAAAAACACCTTTTCGTTCAGGCGCGCGTCTATATCGACAAGGCCGAGCTTGTGCATCATCTCGGGCACGCGGCCCCCTATCGCCGAATCCCCTCGCCCCAACGCCTTGCGACCGAAATATACCCGCCACTCGTTCGCGGCGTCTTCAACCGTTTCCTCCCAACCGGGCACGTATGTGCTTATATAACCGTAGCTTACCGGCGAATTATCCGGTTCGTTGCAGACCACCACTCCCCCCGGCCGCACCACGCGCACCATCTCGGCCAGGCATCGTTCGGGTTCCGCTAAATGCATCAAAACCGTCTGGCAAAACGCGAGATCCGCCGCGCCGTCGGCCAACGGGACCGCGTACGCGTCTCCGCAGGCGAAGTCGAAGGCACATCCGTTACTCTGTTCGGCAGCCCGGCGCCGCGCCTCCTCGAGCAGGTCGACTTCGCGGTCGACGCACACTACGCGGCCGCCGGGCGAGACATGCGGCGCGTACGTCCGGCCGAGGTAGCCGTACCCGCAGCCGAGGTCGAGTATCGTCCACCCGGCCTCGAGACCTATCTGCGCCGCGAGCCGCTCGAGCTGCTCCGGCGTCCACAGGAACTTCCGCTGCTCCTCGATGATGCGTCGGTGTCGCTCGTCGGTCCAGTCGACTCTCTTGCTACTCATTTCCCTTCGCCGGAATCCCACGGACGGAGTATCTCGAAAATATAGAACGGCCCTAATACATGGTGAGAATAATACAAAGGTTCACCCGCGGGTCGCCAGTCGGAAGTTAACGGTACGAATATTATACCAGAACCCCGAATGGAGTATACGTCTTCACCTATCTCCATGCGTAACCCGTCAAGGCCATAGGGAGCGTCGCCGTCGCACCCGAATCCGATAACGGACGCGGGAGGAGGCGCTAACTTATCGGGGCAAACGAACCCCCCGGCACACGCGCCCCATTTCGCCGCGGCGTAGACTCCCACGCCGTTTTTCTTCCTCCTCCCTGCCAAAAAAACGCTGGTACCGGTTCTGCGTTCGAGCGGGAAATCGGTGCTCGTTTGACGCCAATAGTACGTTTGCCACCCCCAAATATTTACCCGGCGCGCGACCGTAAACGGGACTGCGTCACCGATAACCGCGCAGAACCGGCCGCCGGGAGGTAGTGACGCAATTGCCCGCGCCAGGAATTCCCCCGGAACCGACTCCCGGCGTAAACCCGGCCGGAAATCAATACCCGGCCATTCGTTTATGAAATACGCCGCCCGTCCCGGCGTCCAACGGGGACGGTCCGACCCTATTTCATCGAAATGGTAAAGGTCTCCCGCCCATAGGCGGGCGGGCGCTTCCTCCCACGAATCCAAGGTTACGGAATATACGCCGACGTCCTGCCGGTAATCCAGTACGGAACGGTAGTAGACTACCGGCATTAAAACGTGGTGCTCTGCCAGAACCGCGGCCTCGTACGGCATAATTTTATAAGTCTCTCGGGCGAAACAATCGAAATATACGTCGTTCGTGTGGTCGACCGCTTCGCAGTTTTTAACCAGGTAATATAACGGCATTAAAAAAAGAAGCACCGGCAATACTATACCCCCCACCCGCCACCGTTTGGTAATTGCCGCGGTTATCCATTCGGCTCCCAGGACCGCAAACGTAAACAATAGAACCAGCGGGATAATTAAATATGGCTCGTCGGGAACGCAGGGGTAGGCGACGTAAGCCCAGAGGAACCCAGCGGTCGCGACCGCGAGCGCCCCTGCGATCGCCCCCCACTTCCTGCCCCGGGCGATAAAGGCGGCGACGCCCGCGGGGACCAATAGGAGTAGGCCGTACTTCATCTGGAAGATTAATCCACCCAAAACGTCTTTACTTAAACTTTTCGCCTCGCCGACCCCGGTAGTAAAGAAATCGTAGCGCCAGATTTTAAATAACTCGTTGTACACCCGGCCCCACGTGATTAAACGCGTTTGCCCGTACTGGTCCCCAAAATAATCGTTCCTTAAAACGAAATGGATATAAACCGAAATGCCTAATAAGAAAACGCACGTCGCCGCGGCGGCACCGCGCTTTCCGGTTAATATAAATACGGCCGCGAGTAACGGCGCGAACACGGCAAAAGAAACCCGGTTTCCCAGCGACAACGCAAACACAAAAACCGCTGCTAAAAAGTACCGGGTATCTTTTTTAATTATACCTTCAAAGAATAAGTAGAGTAATACCGCGGCCGCGAGCACCTCGAGGCCAAACGCTTCCGGGCCCGCCGCGGCCGCACCCCAATATGCCGGCGTTAACGCGAACGCCAGCGCCAGCGGCACTCCGACCGCGGGGCGAACGCCGATAACCCGCCACGAAACCCATAACACGGCGACGGCCGCGGCGGCGAACACCGCGTTTAAAAACCCGGCGAAATAAGCCGGATTAACGGCGACCAAGTGGGGTAAATAAAGTACTTGGTTGAGGAACGGATACCCCGGGTAATGACCGGGCGCCAGGAAACCGGGCATTACCACAAACTCGCCTAAATCGGACCCGCCCACTACCGGACATAAGCGCCATACGTACGCGATCAACGCCGCAACGAAAACGCCGGCCGCGCATCCCAAAACCCTGACCCGGACGCTACGCAGCGTCATTTTCTCCCTCTTTCTTAGCCCGAAATCCCGCGTACCGGCCTTACCGCCCACCCAGCCAGCGGTTACTAGAGCCGAAAACCTTCGAAGACCGTACGCCTTACCGTCCTAATACCTCATTAATTCTAATTAAATTTCAACGCCGCGGCGAGCTCGCGCCCTTTTAATAACGCACCCTCGCGTTTGAAAGGTTTGAAAGCGACCGACGCCAAGACGACGTTATCGTACCCGCGGCCTATGAAGACGAAGTACTCGCCGTCGTACCCCTCGCGTTCGCGCTCGGCGGCGGTATAACGGTAACAACCCTCGACGCCGACGTCGGCAAGGTTCGCTTCGAGGCGCGACGGCGCGACGTACGCCGGCGGCGTCGCCTCGAGCGCAGCCTTATCCGTTATCCGTTCGGCGTAAGCCTTCGCGTGAGCAAACAACAACTTGCGGTCGCCCCCGCACCAGAAATATTGCCCCGGGACGTCCGCTTCGCGCCGGAGGCGGATTTGCGTACCGCCGTCCGCGCTCTCCAGGAAATACGCGAAGGGCGGCGCCTCCGCGGAACGTTCTTCAGGCGTTTTGACCTCGTAGCCGGGAGGCAGCGTTATCTCGAGGCCGCGGCCGTAGAAATAAACCGTCCCCTCTTCGTCGAGCGATAATCGGTAGGTCTCGTTGACCCGTAGCGTTTCCTCAACGCGCCCTATTTTGCCGGCCTCGCGCCAGGCGTCTCCCGTGATATCACGGCCCATTTCCGACAGCGAAAACGCCGCCAGCAGGCACGAGCCGATAAGGCAAACGACGAGGACGACGGCGACGCCGAACCAAACCAGGAATTTTTTTATGTCCATATCGAAAACGACCTTACAAGCCGGCACCGGCGACGGCTAAAGCCACGGCGCCGTCGGCCCCCGCGTTACGAAGAACGGCAGCGCACTCGCGCACCGTCGCGCCGGTCGTTATGACGTCGTCGAGCAATAAAACGCGCTTACCGGAAAAATTTACGCGCGCGGCGAAAGCCCCGCAGACGTTAACAAGCCGCTCCTCCCCTGAAAGTTCTATCTGCGGCCTTGTATATTTCGTCCTCGCCAGGCCGCGGCGCCGGAACTCCAAACCCGTCGCGGCCGCTACACGGTTTCCGATTTCCTCCGCCTGGTTGAAACGGCGTTCCCGCAACCGCCGCGGGTGGAGGGGAACCGGGACCAACGCATCCAAGCAGTAATGTCCTTTGAGAGCCGCGGCCAGCGGCCGAATCGCCTCCGCCAGCAGCGGCGCCATCCTCATCTTGCCGCCGAATTTAAGGAGGCGCACGGCCTCACCCGCCGACCCGTCGTACGGGCACCGCGCGAACCGCGGCCCGTCGCCACCGAGAAGACACGCCTCCCGCCAATCGCCCGGGAGCGCCGCCGTCATTTCCTCCCGACACGTCCGACACAAAAGCCGGGCGGGGCCGTCGAGCTCAACGCCGCACGCCCGGCAACGCGACGGGAAGAAGAACGACTCCAGGCCGCGAACGAGATCCCAGAGAAAGCTTTTTAAAACCCCTCCCACCGACCGCCCTTTCTATTTATCGGTAAGGTACGCGTCGATACCTCGCGCCGCCTGTTTACCGGCGCCCATAGCCGAGATGACGGTCGCGCCGCCGGTCACGATGTCGCCGCCGGCGAAGACGCCCGGGACGCTGGTCATACCCGTTTCCTCATCGACCATTATGGTACCCCATTTCGTCAGCTCGAGCTCGGGCGTCGTCTCCGGGATAATGGGGTTGGGGTACGCTCCCACGGCGACGACGACCATGTCACATTCGACCTCGAACTGGGACCCTTCGCACCGCACGGGGCGGCGGCGGCCGCTCTCGTCGGGTTCGCCGAGTTCCATCCGGCAAAGTTCCATGCCGCCCACCCAGCCATCGTCGGTACCCAGGACGCGGTCCGGCGCCACGAGGAAGTCGAATTGTACGCCCTCCTCGCGGGCGTGGTGGATTTCTTCGATACGCGCCGGCATCTCTTTCTCGCCGCGTCGGTAGTATATCTTGGCCGTCTCGGCGCCCATCCGAAGCGCCGTTCGCACCGAATCCATCGCCGTGTTGCCGCCGCCGATGACGGCTACGTTCTTACCGGCCCATATCGGCGTGTCGTATTCCGGAAACTCGAAGGCCCGCATCAAATTTATCCGCGTAAGCCACTCGTTGGCGGAGTAAACTCCTATCAAATTCTCGCCGGCGATTTTCATCCAGCGCGGCAGGCCGGCGCCGGTACCGATGAACGCCGCCTCGAACTCTAACTCCCCCAGCAACTCTTTAATTGTGAATACTTTACCGATGACCATGTTGCATTCTACGTTAACGCCCAGGCTCTTGACGTAATCAACTTCCTGGTCGAGGATGGCTTTGGGAAGCCGGAACTCGGGGATGCCGTATCGGAGGACGCCGCCGGTGGCGTGGAACGCCTCGTACAACGTGACGTCGTAACCCATCCGCGCGAGGTCGCCCGCGGCGGTAAGGCCAGCCGGCCCCGAGCCCACGATTGCGACTTTCTTGCCCTTGGTTGGTGCTATCTCGGCGGGAGGCGCGACGCCATGTTCGTAATCGTAGTCGGCGATGAAGCGCTCCAGGCGGCCTATGGCGACCGACTCGAACTTCTTGGCCAGGAGACACACCTTCTCGCACTGGTCCTCCTGCGGGCATACCCGGCCGCATACCGCTGGAAGGTTGTTGTACGACTTCATTACCCTGATAGCTTCGGCGAAATCCTCCTCCGCGATGGCCTCGATGAAGCCGGGTATGTCAATTTCAACCGGGCACCCGTCGATACATACGGGCTTTTTACACTGTAGGCACCGACGCGCTTCTTCGACTGCCGTCTCTACGTCGTACCCGTAGGGCACCTCGCCAAAATTGCGAATACGTTCGGCCGGCGGCTGTTCCGACATAGGGAATTTCTCGGGTATGATTTTCTTCTTGTCCGGTTTTTCCTTGTTCTCGTTTCCGGCCATTACTTCGAACCTCGCTCCTTCTCGAAACGCTCGAGGGCTCGTTTTTCCTCGGGTACGTAGCGGCGCTGGCGCCCTTTCGCCTCTACCCAATCGACGTTGTGCCCGTCGAAGACCGGGCCGTCCACGCACGTAAACTTAGTCTCGCCGCCCACCGTAACGCGGCACGACCCGCACATTCCGGTGCCGTCCACCATAATCGTATCCAGGCTGACCAAAGTGGGGAGGTCGTGTTGAGCCGTGAGCCTACACACCGCTTCCATCATCGGTATGGGCCCTACCGCCAGGCAAGTATCGAATTTCCGGCCTTCGTCGAGAAGCAACTTCAGCTGGTCCGTTACGAAGCCGTGCAAGCCGTACGAGCCGTCGTCGGTCGTTACGAAGAGCTCGTCGCTGTGGACCCGCATCTCGCCCTCCAGTATAACCAGGTCTTTGCGGCGGGCGCCGATAATGGATACGACGTAATTGCCATCGGCCTTGAGCGCCCGGACCTTCGGGTAAATAGGCGCGACGCCGAGGCCGCCGCCCAAGCAGGCCACGGTTCCCAACCGGCCCAGGTCCAAATGTCGACCGAGCGGGCCGACGAAATCGGATATCTCGTCGCCCTCCCGGAACGTCGCCAGTTGGTACGTCGTCTTCCCGACTTTTTGGAATATAATGGTAATTGTTCCCGCGTCGCGGTCGAAATCGGCAATGGTGAGCGGAATTCGCTCGCCCTTGTCGTCCAACCGCAGGATTATGAATTGGCCCGGCTCGCATTTCCGGGCTATGTGGGGCGCCGCGACTACCATGCGCACCGATTCCGACGTGATATCGTCGCGGGCAAGGATCTTGTAGGCCATTTACTACTCCACTCGTTTAAAAGAACGGTTCTTACAAAGGGGCGTTAAATCGGAGTTACACGCTTTCCGGACAAAGCCCGATAAAAATCGTACCCGTACGACGCCGACGAAATTATTATCGCCGCGACGACGAGCCACAACAATAACGTCGTAAGCCACCACGGCGCGGACAGTACGGCCGCGACGCAGTAGCAAACCATGAGCAAGGCCGCGGCTTTGCCCCAAAAATTCGCCAGTATGACGATGCGCTTGCGGGAAATCACGAGCCACGCCGAAATAATAATAGCGACGTCGCGCGCCACCGCGGCGGCGAAGATCCACCAAGGCACGCCGTACTTCAATACCAGAATCAAACCGATGCCGGCGATGGCGACCTTGTCCACTACCGGGTCGAGCTTTTTGCCGAAGTCCGTTATCTGGCCCAACGCCCGGGCGACGAGGCCGTCCAGGATGTCGGTCAACGCCGCGGCGACGAGAAAGCCGACCGCGACGCCGATAAATTCTTTACCCCACAGGAAATAGGCGCCCGCCGCCGCCAACGGCAGCCGGGCGAGCGTGAGCACGTTCGGGACATTCCAACGCGACGCCCTTACGCTCACGGCGCCCCGAAGACGACGGCTATTTCGTGGGCCGCCGAGGTTGGGCTGTCCGAACCGTGGACGGCGTTGCGCTCTATGGATTCGCCGTACTTACGCCGTATGGTGCCCGAAGCGGCCTGCGCCGGGTCCGTGGCGCCCATGAGCTCTCGTACGCGGACAATCGCGGCGTCGCCGACGAGGACCATCGCTACGACCGGGCCGGACGTAATGTACTCTACCAAACTCGCGAAAAAAGATTTGTCGCGGTGCACGTCGTAGAATGTTTCGGCTTTCGCGCGCTCGAAGCGCTGCAACTCGAGCCGCTCGATAGTAAAGCCTTCGCGCTCCATAAGGGCGACGATCTCGCCTATCAGGCTGCGCGCTACGGCGTCCGGCTTTATCATAAAAAGCGTCTTTTCCATAAACCTTTCGCGTTATACGATGTCGTAATCGGCCACCGCTTTATCCCGCGCGGACGCTGCCGTGCGGGCCGCCTTGAAACCCGCTTCCAAAGCTTTGCGGTTTACGTCCAGCGCCGCCTGGGGTATCCGTTGCTCGAGCGCCCCGGCCGCGGCCTTCTTCGAAACCACGCTTTTGAGTTCCACCAACGCCCCCAACGCCACGACGTTGGCCACGATTTCGCGACCCAACCGCTCTCTGGCGATTTCGGTAAACGGTATGGAGTAGAAGTCGGGGAACGTTATCGTCGTGACGAACGTCGCGTCCGCGATCAACGTACCCCCTTCCGCCAAAGCCGAGGAATACTTATCCACCGAGAGCTGGTTCATAGCCACGAGGATGTCGAGGTGGTCCGGCTTGGGGAAGACGATGTCCTCGTCGGATATGATGACGTCGGACCGGCTGGCACCGCCCCGAGCTTCAGCGCCGTAACTTTGGGTCTGGATCACTTTCTTTTTGTCGAATACGGCCGCGGCGTCGGCGAGTATCAAACCCGCCGTCAACAATCCCTGGCCCCCGTAGCCTGCGAATCTCACGACAATCATCATTTCTCCCCCGCGGCCAGGTCGGCTATCAACTTATCGTACAATTCGGTGAACTCCGGGTAGTCGTGGTCCGCCAAGACGCCCGTGAGCAATTTCCCTTCCAAGTCCTCCGGTTTCGTCTTGGCCGCGGCCTTGACGTTCACCGTATTATCCCGCTGCCAATATAACATCTCCACCGGCGACTTGAACTTGTTGAACCGGCCGTAATACACCGGGCACTGCGATACTACCTCGACGAAGGCAAACCCCTTCTTGCGGAATGCTTGCGCCACGAGCTTCTTAAGCTGGCGGGCGTAGTACACGGCGCCCCGCGCAACGAAGGCGGCCCCGGCGCCGGCGGTAAGGTCGCAGAGGTCGAACGCGCGCTCGAAGTCGCCGTAGCGGGCGGTGGACGCGATTTTCCCCTGGGGCGTCGTCGGCGACGCCTGCCCCCCCGTCATGCCGTAGATGCTATTATTTATGCATACAACGGTCAAGTTAATGTTCCGGCGACAGGCATGGATCAAATGGTTGCCGCCGATGGCGGCGACGTCGCCGTCACCTGTAATAACGATTACTTCCAGCTCCGGGCGAGCCAGTTTGATTCCGGTGGCGAACGCGATAGGGCGGCCGTGCGTGGTGTGCAACGTGTTGAAGTCGACATATGTGGGCATGCGGGAACTGCACCCTATGCCCGAGACCATAACGACGCGGTCACGGTCGACGTCGCATTCGGCGATAGCGCGGATTACGGCGCCCATGGTGGTACCGATACCGCAGCCCGAGCACCAGATGTGCGGGAACTTTTTCTTCTGACGCAAGTACTCATGCATCAGCTCCGAAGGGTTAAGTTCGCGCGGTTTCTCCACTAATCCTTTCCTCCCGGCCGGGCGAGCTCGGCGATTACATCCAGGATCTGGCGGGGGGTGATGGCCTCGCCGTCCACGCGGCTGATGGGCACTACCTGGGTACGGCCGCAGACGGCGCGGTCGAACTCGCGGACCAGCTGCCCCAGGTTCATCTCCGGTACGATGATAGCCTTGGCCGATTCTGCGACCCGCTCCACCAATTTAAAACAGAAAGGCCAGATCGTCTTCATGTTTACGAAACCGGCGCGGTAGCCTTGAGCGCGAGCCTGTAGTACCGCGGCCTCGGCGGACCGCGCGCAAATACCGTAAGCCGCTACGACTACTTCGGCGTCCGCTAAATGCACTCGTTCCACTTGTATTATCTCAAGCCGGAACCGGTCCATCTTGCGCTTGAGGTTGCGTATGGCGCGGTCTATTTCGGCCGGAACGGTGGTGGCGAAGCCGGCGCGGTCGTGCGTAAGGCCCGTGACGTGGAAGCGGAAGCCGGTGCCGAAGGGCGCGAGGGGCGCTACGTCGGTGGTGGAATCGTCGTACGCATAGTACCACTCGGGCGGGACGTGAGGCGCTTCGCGGTCCACGACGTCGACCGTCTCCGGCAGCGTTACGTCCTCGCGCATATGCGCCACGACTTCGTCGGGTAAGAGGATTACCGGCATCCGGAATCTCTCGGCCAGGTTAATCGCCCGTACCGTCAAAACGTAACAATCGAGGACCGACGACGGCGCCAGAACGATCGCCGGATGGTCGCCGTGCGTACCCCAGCGCGCCTGCATGACGTCGCCCTGGGAGGGATGGGTGGGCAGGCCGGTACTCGGGCCGCCCCGCATAACGTTGACGACCAGACACGGGACTTCGGTCATGTAGGCGTAGCCGAGGTTCTCCTGCATAAGCGAGAAGCCGGGGCCGCTGGTGGCCGTCATCGCCTTCAAGCCGGTGAGCGACGCACCGATGACCGCAGCCAGCGAGCCGATCTCGTCCTCCATCTGGAGGAACTTACCGCCCACCCTCGGAAGCTCCACCGACATTATCTCGACTATTTCGGTAGAAGGCGTAATTGGGTAACCGGCGAAAAACCGCACGCCGGCGTCGAGCGCTCCCCGGGCAATCGCTTCGTTGCCTTGCATCAAAACCATCTATATACGGTCCACTTCCTTCGCCGCTCGCCAATACGCTAAAACGGGGACGCTTTATTTATTCTTGGCCCACTCGTCTTCGGTGCTGCGCTTATGCGCCTCTTTCAGCTCCTCGTCGTGCAGCGGGTCTTCGAACCACCCGATGGCGAAATCGGGACACATTATTTCGCACGTACCGCAGTTGATGCAATCCTCTGGCCGCGCGACTATCGGTTTGCCGTCGGTTCCGGTATCGAACACGTGTTTGGGGCATAGCGCGATGCATATGCCGCACGCTTTACACCACGCCTCGAAGTAACCGAGGTGTTTGCCCCTGACATTTATTATCTCTTTAACCACCATATCGAATTCGGCCGCCCTGCGACCTAGATAAGTTTATCGAAGACTTCCTGGTAAGGGGCGGGAATAACCGCCGTCGCGACCAGCAGGCCGCGCCTAGCCGCTTCCGCGGCGCCCGCCGCCACCGCCGCAGCTACGGCCGCCGTCTCCCCCACCATAGTCACGAAACCTTTTCCGCCGATGCCGGTCCCGAGCCTAATTTCGACGAGCGTGACCGGCGCCGCTTTCACCGCGGCGTCCGCGGCCAACAGCGAGGAAGCTAGAGAAAACGTCTCCACGACCCCCAACGCGGCCTTCTCGGGTACGACCACCGTCCCGGCCGCGGCCGACATAACCTGCTCGTGGACATTCGGGATTACGAAGTCGTCGACGTAATGCCCCCGCCCCATTTCCTTGCCCGCGGCGACCGCCGATTTCACCGCGGCCACGGCCCCCGCGACGAGCCCTATGTACTTCCCGGAGCACGACGTCCGCGACGCCAAGAGCCGCACTTCGGCTTCCTTAACCATCGCGTCCACCGCCTCGATACCGCGGGCGATGGACGAGAACTCTACTAAGCCGATAGCCTCTTCGCGCGACGCCAATTACTCGCCCTTCTCTCCCTCTCTCAAAATTTTCCTGTATTCCTTGGCGCGGTTGACCCATTCCAATTGGTTAGGGTCGTCGGCCGCGGCTTCTATAAACGTATCGTAAGCCGTAATCGCTTTTTCGATCTTCCCCATATCCTCGTACGCCAGCGCCATATTGTAGTAGCAATCCGTATAGCCCGGGTCGAGCGCGAGCACTTTTTCGTGCTCCTTCACCGCGTTTTTCGGTTTATCGAGATTACGGTAGGCGTTCCCCAGATTATAACGCGCTACGGCGTCGTCGGCGTCGTGTTTAAGGGCGTCCTTATATTCCAACGCCGCTTTATTGTAATCGCCGCGCCGGTAATGGACGCTCCCCAGTTCGGCGTGAGCCTGGTGTAACTCCGGTTTCAACGTCAGCGCCTCGCGAAGCGAGTCTTCCGCTTCGTCCAAACGACCGAGTCTCAACGCCATCCGGCCGAGGCCGTACAGAGCGTCCGGGTAATTGTGGTAAATCTCGACCGCCTTGCGATAAGCCTGGCTCGCCGATACCCACGATCCATCCTTCTCAAACCCGATACCATCCAGATAAAAGGTGTAAGCTTCTTTAAATCTCGCCAGGTCTTCCGGGTCGATGTCCGCTTTCTCGATCTCGGGTTTCTCGTAACCCGCCGCGACCGCGGCCAGCGCGACAATTAATACGGCCGTTTTCCTCCACATATAGAACATCTCCTCAACCGCCGGCGCGTTACGCGGCCTGCGTCCTGTCTATTACTACTCTCTCGGCGTCGGCCGCCGCCACCCGACCGGCTAAGCTCGCGTATACCGGCACGCCCATATCGTCGCTTGCTTCGGGCGTCGCCAACTTTTGCCCGGCGTCCACGCGGTCTCCTTCTTTCACAAGGATGGTCGGCGTTGGAGCATAGGGCTGCGTAACGTTTATTATTACGCGCCGCGTCTCGGTTCGTAGGTTGCGGGACGGCGCGGGGCGGTCGTAAACCGCCACGTCTATGCGCTTCTTCAAACGGCTCGCCGGTACGTTGCGGCCCGGGCGATCCGCGTGGACCTGCCCCAAGCCTTCCGCTTTCTCCGCGTCTCGAAGGCGGCCGCGGAGATGATTCTGTACGCGCCGCGGCGATATAGCCATCGGGCACGCGTAAAGCTCGCACAGGCCGCAGCCGGTACACCCCGCGGCATTGGCGAAGAACGAAGGCTCCGCCTCCTCCCCCCACGTAAAGAAACGCCTCATAGAGAGGTGAGGCGTAACGTCGTACCCCAAAAGGTACCGCGGACAAAGTTCGGTGCAGTCGCGGCACTGCGTACAGGCGCTGCCGGCGACGGTCCTAACGTGCTGCAACGGTAGGCGCGCCCTCGCGACGACGGGATGGCCTTTCGGTAAAACCATTATAAAGCCGGTCGTTAACTTTACGCCGTATTGCTCGGCGTCTATCTCCTCGCCCATCATGGGGCCGCCGTCGAATACGACGCAATCGGGCGCCGTAGCACCGCCCGCCTCCTCGAGCAAAAAGGACGCCGGCGCACCCAACGGCACTTCCGCGGCGAAGGGTTCCACGACCGCGCCCCCCACCGCCAGCCAAGTGGTCTCCGCGCGCTTTCCGCGTGTCGCCCGGGCGACGTTGAGTACCGTCTCCGCGTTCGATACCACGACGCCCACGTCCGGTGGAACGCCGGCCGCCGGCACGCGCCGGCCGGAAACGTCGTATACGAGCAACGCCTCGTCGCCGGCGGGATAGGTCTCCGCGAGAGGGTGGACCTTTACGCCTCCGTATAAACCGGCGAATTCGCGGGCGCGCGTTTCCTTAACCGCAAGCACGACTTCTTCAGCGCCGAGCTCGTCGCGCAACGCCGCGGCACCCAATACTATATCCGCGGCCCTATCTCTAAGAATGGTTTCGTCTTTACGGGAAAGCGGCTCACACTCGGCGCCGTTGATAATGATAATATCGGCCCGGCGTCCATACTTCACGTGGGCGGGAAAACCGGCGCCGCCGGAACCTAATATACCCGCTTCTCTGACCGTTTCGACGAAGTCCATGTCCAGCCTTAGGCCGGTAGGTCCACCGAATCTACTACGCCCACAACGGCCGCCGAGACGGCCGCGGCGTCGTCGCCGACGGCGAGCCGCGCCGCCCGCCCCACGGCCACTATGACGCGATCGCCAACGCCGGCGTCTACGACGTCGGCGGCGACCCACAGCTGAGCCGTCCGTTTAAGGTCTCCGTCGAGCGGCCGTACGAGTAGCATTTTTAGCGCGCGCACGCTCTCGACTTTTCGCGTCGCCCAAACGCTACCGACAACTTCCGCAATACGCATCATATCATCGTTACCCCGGTGACGAAGCGGCTTACGAGGAGGTAGGGAACCGCGTTAAAATCGTTATAAGCCGCCGCAATTTTCCTTCATTCTTTAATTATAACTTATTATTAACTTTTGAGCAACTCCGGGAAGTATTTCCGCACCGCGTCCCGCGCGTACGGCGTAAGAATCGCCCCGGACAACGACGGTACCGTCCCCTTGCGGTAGGCTTCAATTACATCCTCTTCCGTTATCAACGCCCGCTCGGGTCGGCGCGAAGCCGCCTCGCGCGCAGCGCGAGACGCCGGAGGGTTTCCGACTACGATCGTCGCCACGTCACCCGTTCGGGCGCCGCAGGCGTTCGCCTCGTCCCGGTCAACGTGTAGCTCCAACGCGGCGTTCTCGCTCACCCTCACCAAAACGTCGTTGAAGGTAACTCGCCGCAACGGCGCGCCCATTACGGCCGAGACGTCGGCGCCGTCGACGAAGCCGTAACGTTCGGCGTCGGCGGGCGGGGCGTGTAAATGTCGCCGCGCGACCACGCCTCCTTCCGGGAGGCGGATCACGCCCGCCGGCCCGGCCAGTACGACGGCAAAGCGTTCGCCGGCGCGCACGTCGCCGGGCACGCCGAGCGTTTCCAGGTCGCTGGCCAGCAACTCCACCACCGTCTCCGGGCGCGTAGGCCCCACGACGCGTACGTTGGGGACGGAAGCGCGTAGCCCCGCGACGGTGACGACCTCGCCGGCGCTGAATTGGCCCGGTTGGACGAGAGACGCACGTACGGATAGTTCCGCGCCCGCGCCGAAAAGCGTTGCGAGGTCCCCGCGCGTCAAGTGTACGTGTCGGGCGGAAACACCCACCTGCGCTTCGAACGTCCGGACGGCGTCGGCTCGCAATCGAGCTAAAACCGCTGAGGTCGCCGCCCGGACCAAAGCCTCTTGATCGTCGGCGGCCATAAACCTTTATCCCGAATTACGCCTTCTTGGCCGGTAGGACTTCCTCCGGCAATATAAACTCTACCGCGTCGTCGGGGCGCGGGATTACATGGACCGAGACAAGTTCGCCGACCTTCGCGGCGGCTGCAGCGCCCGCTTCGGTCGCGGCCTTCACGGCTCCGGTCTCGCCGCGGACCATTACACTCACCAGGCCGCCGCCAACGCGGACCTTATCCATGAGCCGCACGTTTGCGGCCTTCGCCATCGTGTCCGCCGCTTCGATCGCCGCCACTATGCCGCGGGTCTCGATCATCCCCAGCGCCATCTCCGTCTTAGTAGGCATCCTTGCTCCTTTCGCGTCAAGGTGAAAATAGGTTGCCCACGTTCACCGAATTATTAAGACTTATTAATCCAGTATCTCGCGGAACTGTACCTTTCGAAACCATAAATAAAAAATCATCGCGAAACCTACTATGGCGTAAATAGTATAATAAGCCATATAGGCGGTAAAATCGTAATACCTCGTAAAATCCGCGACCGCGTCCACGCCGAACCGCCGCGCGAGCGGGAAAAACAACAATCCCTGCATCCCCATATACGCTAAGATGCCGCCGACGATGAACCCCAGACGCCGCCCCCAGTCGCGAAAAATCCAAATACCGACGGCGGCCGCAACCAGAAAAGGGGACCACAGCAGGTCGGTCAAAACGGTCATTCCGGTCAACGCCTGGAATACGGGCGTCCCCTCCAACGCCATGCGGTCCGTAATTACGACGTCCCAAAATACCTTAAACTGATAACCGAATACGAAGACGGCACCCACCACGAAAAGGATCAGGCAAAAGATATGCAAATCCAGCGGCCGTCGCCGACACGCGTTTACCACTCGCCGGACCGCGAGAACCACTTAGCTTCCCCCTCTCTCCAATTCGCGCAAAACTTCTTCGACCACCCGCTCTACGAGGTCCGGGCTAACGCCGCCGAAATGTTTACGGTCGCCCTCCGCCGCACCGGCGGGACTTAATTCGGCCAGCCCCGCCTCGGCTTCGGCGCGGTCCGCGGCTACCCTCTTAATATGTAGGAGGTGCATCGGCGTTATATTGTCGGACGTAATATTCCCGCCGAGCGTACCGCAGCCGAGCGTCAAGGCGGGCGCTAAGTTGGTAGTCATACCTATGGCCCCCTGCGACGCCGGCGTATTGACGACGACGCGGAACACCGGCTTGCGGAGGCCGAACTCGCGGATTACTTGCTCGTCGCGCGCGTGGATGGCCAGCGTATGGCCCATGCCGCCGTTGGCCAGGACTTCCAGGCAACGCTCGCACCCATTTACCCAATCCGGAACGTCGTACCACGCGAGCACCGGCGAAATCTTTTCCCAGGAAAAAGGTACGTTTCGACCGACGCGGTCCTCGAAGCCTATCAGTATCTTCGCGTCGGCCGGCACGTCGATCCCCGCCATCGCCGCGACGCGCGCCGCGGATTGGCCCACGACGGCGCTATTGAGCTTACCGTTGTCGTCGAGCAACGCGCCGACGGCGCTTTTTTGTTCGTCGTTTAGGAAGACGCAGCCGGCGCGTTCGAATTCCTGGACCGCGGCGGAGCGAACCGGCGCGTCGCATACCACCGCCTGCTCCGACGCGCAGATGACGCCGTTGTCGAAGGTCTTCGACTCGACGATGCAAGATACGGCGTGGGCGACGTCGGCGCTGCGATCGACGTACGCCGGTACGTTACCCGGGCCGACGCCGTAGGCGGGCTTCCCGGAAGAATAGGCCGCCCGCACCATCGCCATCCCGCCGGTCGCGAGTATCAAATCCACGTCGCGATTGCTCATTATCTCGCGCGCGGCTTCGGCCGTGGGTTGGGTCAAACAACCCACGACCCCCTCCGGCGCGCCGGCCGAAACCGCGGCCCGGGCCATCAAGCGCGCCGCCTCCAAGGAGCAGTTGAGCGCCCCCGGGTGCGGCGAGAAGACTACGGCGTTGCGCGCCTTCAGCGAGATGAGGGCTTTATAGATAACGGTCGAGGTCGGGTTCGTGACCGGCGTTATGCCGGCTATGACACCCACGGGAACCGCTATTTGGACGACCCCCCGAGCCCGGTCTTCGGCAATAACGTCGCACGTCTTTAAATCTTTTATATATAGGTAAACGTCGCGCGCGGCGAAGAGGTTCTTCCGCACCTTATGCTCGACGACGCCGAAGCCGGTTTCTTTCGCCGCCATACGCGCAAGGTCCTCGGCGGCGCCCTCCGCGGCGCAGGCCATGGCCGCGACGACGCGGTCGACCGCGGCCTGGTCGAACGTGGCGAACGCCGCCGCCGCCCGCCTGCCGGCCCTAATCTTGTCGCGCGTCTCCTGAACCGATTCCAGGTCCCGATCCACTTATTTCGCCCCGGTTCTCCCGCCTTTGAAGCTTTCTTCGCCCAAGGCCATATCCACCGCTTCTTCGCGTATGCGTTCCGGGTGGCGCTCGATGTCGGCAGCCGTCTCGAGATCCGCGCCGATACTGTTCGCCGTCTCCCGCCACAGCGCGACCTTCGCTCGGTCGCGCAGCAACTCCATGCCGATGCCTTCGGGCTTAAGGTAATCGCCGGCCTCGACGCGGTCCTCCAATTTGATTATAACGTAGAAATCGGCGAGTTTGAAAGGCCCCGCGATTCCTCCCACTTTTATCTTCGCTACGGCGGCGCGGTACGCCGGGCTCACGTCCTCCAGGCGGCGGTAACCCAGGCTCCCCGCCTCCAGCTTCTCCGGCGTGACCGATTTGCTGCTCGCGACGTCGACGAAGTCTTCGCCGCCCTCAAGGCTCCGCATAACCTCGTCGACGCTCTCTTTAGAATTTAAAAGTATGCGCCGCAGCCAGACGCCGGTGGTCCTGGCGCGGTACTTCTCGTCCTTGTTCTCCTCGTACCACTTGAGCGCTTCCTCGTCACTCACGTCGGCGTACTTTTCGTAGACTTTCAGTTCCCAAAAGCGCTGTATAACTATACCCTTGCCGCTATTGCTCAGGCGCCACGCGCACACTTCTCCCTTGTCGACTTCCTCCTCGAGAGCCTGTTGGTATAGCACTTCGCTCCGTATCCATTCCTCCATCAGCTCTTCCTTCGTAAAGTGCTGGGGCATCTTAACCTTACGCTGGTCGACGTCGAGGCGGTCGAGGTCGTCGGCCGTGAGAACCGCGTCCCCCACGCGAGCGACTACTTCCGATTCGTCGGCCGGAGGCCCGCCTTTACAAGCGAGGAGAATGCCTAACGAAAATGCCACGGCTACCGAAACTACGAGAACTTCTTTTCTCATATTATTCCTTAATGCAACGAACGTTAGCTTCTTCGCGCGCGCGGCCGAGGGCGACGCCCGCGCAAACCGGTTTCATACCCGTCGCGGCGGCCAGCGCCCGGGCGAACTCCGCCAAGGCGACCGGCCGTCCCAAAAGCCCCGCCAACGTCGCCGTCCGTTCATCGTCCCAAAGGCCCAGCCGACGCAATATTTCCGGGGGCGACGCCGCGGCGACCGAGCCGTGGTGAAGGACCGCGTCTTTGAAACGCCGTTGGGCACACCCGACGACCTTCCGGCCGCGAAAGTGTATGTCGTACGGCGCAAGGGACGCGAAACACCGGTCGGCCCGCCCGGCAGGCCCGCCACGCCATACCGCGGCCGCTACGCCCAGCTCTCCAAGCGCCGCCGCAACCGCGGCGACGATGTCTTCGTAGTTATCGAAGCCCCGGCGCCGCTCGCGCACTACGCAATACGTAAAATCGGCGCCGTGCGGTACCAGGCCGCCGCCGCTGACCCGCGGAACGACCGCCACGCCGTCCCACCGCGGCGCCCTCTGGCCGCGGCCGTACGTCACCGCCGCCTCGCGCCATTCATACAACCGCCACGTGGGAGGCGCCTCGCCCGCGCGGTACGCCGCCAGCAGCGCTTCGTCGCGGGCCATATTCTCGCGAGCGCCGCCCGGGCCCTCCACCAACAACTCGTAACCGCGCCAATCGGTCACGGGCGTTTTACGCCCCCCCCTCGTCGGCCATCATTTGGGTCAGTATCGGGTTGCGGGCCGCGGCCGCTTCGTCGAAGCGTCGCACCGGCGCCTTCAAGGGCGCGTCGGCGTACGCATGCGCGTCGGCCGTCAAGTCGGTTACTATCTTCTCGAGCGCCGCGGCGAACTCGTCCAACGTCTCCTTGGTTTCCGTCTCCGTCGGCTCTATCATCAGCGCCTCCGGGACCACCAACGGAAAATACGTCGTCGGCGGGTGGAAACCAACGTCGATCAACGCCTTATCTATGTCGCCGGCCGAGCCACGGCCGAACTTAGCCGAGGAGGCCACGAACTCGTGCATGCACGGCGCCGAGCCCGCCACCTCGATAAACCTCGCCACCTTCGCGCGGAGGTAGTTCGCGTTCAGGACCGCGGCTCCGGAAACGTCGCGTAAGCCCGCGGCGCCGAGGTGACGTATATACGCGTACGCCCTCACAAGAACGCCGAAGTTCCCCACGAAAGAACGAATTTGGCCTATGGAATCCGGCGCGCCGTAATCGAGTTCGTACTTCCCGCTCTTTTTTACGATGCGTGGCACCGGTAGGAAATCCACGAGCTTATCGCAAACGCCGACCGGGCCCGCGCCCGGGCCGCCGCCGCCGTGAGGGGTCGAGAAGGTCTTGTGAAGGTTGACGTGGCACACGTCGAACCCCATATCGCCGGGGCGCGCGCGACCTACGACGGCGTTGAGGTTGGCGCCGTCGTAGTACAGCAGGCCGCCGGCACCGTGCACGGCGTCCGCGACCTTCAAGATGTCCGGCTCGAACAACCCCAGCGTATTAGGGTTAGTTATCATCATGCCGGCGACGCTCTCGTCCAGCTTAGTTCTGAGATCGTCGAGGTTTATTACGCCGTCCGCGCTCGACGCTACCGCTACGACGTCGAAGCCCGCCATCCGGGCCGAAGCCGGGTTCGTGCCGTGCGCGGAGTCCGGTATCAGCATAACGTTGCGCCCGTCGTCGCCCCGTTTGCGGTGGTACGCACGCGTCAGCAACATCCCCACCAATTCGCCGTGGGCGCCCGCCGCCGGCGCGAGCGTGAACGCGCTCATACCGCATATCTCGACAAGGTAGCGCTCGAGCTCGTCGACGAGTTGCAGCGCGCCTTGCACGTCCCGGGCCGGCGCGTACGGGTGAAGCGCGGCGAATCCGGGGAGCGCCGCGGCGTCTTCGTTTACCTTCGGGTTGTACTTCATCGTACACGAGCCGAGCGGATAGAAGCCGGTGTCGACGCCGAAGTTCATCGCGGCCAGCCGCGTATAGTGGCGCACGACTTCCGGCGTGGCTACGTCGCGCATCGGCCCGAAGTCGTCGCGCACGAATTCGTCGGTGTAGAACGCCGCGAGGTCAACCTCGGGGGTGTCCGCGGCGCCGGTCTCGAAACCCCGGCCGGGCGGTATTTCGAATACGTTTCGGTATTCGTAGTTCATGAACTGCTCCGCAAAGAACGGTTAGAGCCAGCGGCCGAATGCCGCCTGCGCGAACAGGCCGGCAAGCGGCGGCACGATTAACGTCGAGAGGAACCGCGCGATGGCGAGCTTTGGGCCGACGAGGCCTATCTCGAGCGGGAATCGGGCTACGGCCCAAAGCGACCACGCCGTCACAAACGCCACTACCGTCCCGACGGACGCACCCGATTTATACAGCGACGCGACGATCGGAAACGACACGAACGGCCCGCCGGGCGTAAAGGCCCCGGCCACGGTCGCGATCATGATTCCCTTGAAGCCGGCGCCGGCGCCGAGCCACTTGACGATTAACTCCTGCGGCACCAGGGCCTGGAACAGGCCCGCGATCGCGAAAGCGATAACCAAGAGCGGCAGCGTACTAAGGAAGGTCTTGCCGCCGAAGGTAAACCCTTTCTGTAACGACCCGCCGCCCCGCCATATCGCGACGCCGATAAGCACCGCGAGGATTACCGCCATAGCTATGGTCGCGTTTCTCATTTTTTAAATGCGATCCACACGCCGGTTACGTTTATTAAGCCACCGCGAGTACCTCGCACAACCGGTCGATATCCGCCTTCGTCTTCGTCTCCGTAACCGTTACGAGCAGGCAGTCGTCGTACTCCGGGTAGAAGCGGCCGAGCGGCAAGCCCGGGTCGACGCCTTTCTTCAGGCAAACCGCGCGGACTTCCTCGGCGGCCTTCGGACACCGAAGGACGAACTCGTTGAAGGTCGGCTCGTCGAAGACCATTTCATAACCGTCCAACCCGGCGGCGCGGTATTGAGCGTACGCCGCGTTCTGGACGTTCTGACGCGCGAGCGCGGAGAGGCCGGAACGCCCGACGAGCGAGAGGTAGATAGTAAATATCGTCGCCGCCAGCGCGTGGTTGGTGCAAATATTCGACGTCGCTTTTTCGCGGCGTATGTGCTGTTCGCGGGTTTGCAGCGTCAGGACGTACCCGGGCCTGCCCTCCACATCCGTCGTCTTACCGACGAGGCGCCCGGGCATCTGGCGCAAGAATTCCCGGCGAGTGGCGAAGAAACCTACGCCCGGGCCGCCGAAAGAGGGCGCCATGCCGAAGCTCTGCCCCTCGCCCACGACGACGTCGGCGCCGAACTTACCGGGCGGCGAAAGCGCCGCCAATGCCATCGGCTCCGCCACGGCCACGACGAGGAGCGCCCCCTCGCGGCGGCAAAGGTCGGCTATTTCCGCCAGCTTCGTTTCCACCAATCCGAAGAAGTTCGGATACTGCATTACGAAGCAGGCGGCGTCGCCGAGCGACCCGGTCAGGCGGTTGAGGTCCACCGTGCCTCCGGGTTCGTACGGCGCACAACACGGTAACGTCGCCGCCTCGACGCCGGGGATATTGGCCATATACGTTTCGACGACGCGCCGGTACTCCGGGTGCAGGTTGGGGGCTAAAACTACGCGCGAGCGTTCTTTCCTCAGTCGCAAGCACATAAGCGCCGCTTCCGCGGCCGCGGTCGCACCGTCGTACATCGACGCGTTGGCGACTTCCATCCCGCCGAGGGCCGCGACGTACGTCTGAAATTCGAAAATGACCGCCAGCGTACCCTGGCTGACCTCCGGCTGGTACGGCGTGTAGGCGGTGTAGAATTGACTCTGAGCGGCGAGGTGCCGCACCGCCGCCGGGACGAAGTGGTCGTAGCAACCGGCGCCGAGGAACGAGAGTCGGTCGGTGCGGTTCGCGTCGGCGAGCGCCGCCATATGGCGGACGAGCGCCGGCTCAGCCAAAGGTTGCGGCAAGTTGAAGTCGGCCCGCAGAAGCTCGTCGGGCAACGGCCCGAAGAGTTCGTCAACGGCGCCGACGCCGATTTCTTCGAGCATCCCCTTTACGGTCTCGTCGTCGTGGGGAACGTACGGCATTAACGTCCTCCTCCAACAGGCTTCCTCTTCCGGCCGTTAAACAAAACGAGGGGCCGCAACCCCTCGCCGGCGAGGAAACGCGGCCAGCCGACGACCGGCCGGCGCGGCGCGCCCCAAATTATTATGTTCCAATGAATTCTTTATATTCCGCCGCGGTTTTGAGGCTTTCAACTTCCGAGAGGTCTTTCAACTCGATTTTAACGAGCCAACCTTCGCCGTAACAATCGCGGTTGACCAGAGCGGGGTCCTCGGTCGCGGCGTCGTTTACCGCGGCGACCTTCCCGGAAAGGGGAGCATAGAGTTCCGACGCCGCCTTCACGGATTCTACGACGCCGAATTCACCGCCGGCCGTTACCTCGGCGTCGACGTCCGGTAATTCCAAATATACGATGTCGCCCAACTCCGACTGGGCGTGGTCCGTAAGGCCCACGGTAGCGACTTTGCCGTCGATCTTAATCCATTCGTGCGTCTCGCTGTAATTCAGTTCCTCGGGGTTCACCCACGGCTCCTTTCCGGCAGCGGTTCTTACCTCCCGCCTATTAGCTTCAAAAAAGGCGTTTCTACGACGCGCGCCAAGCGCGGCTTATTACGGACGTCGACCAGTATCTCGGTACCGACGTCGTCGTAGGGCAAGTCCAGGTACCCCAAACCGATGTTCTCGCGCAGGCTGGGGGAATACGACCCGGACGTAACGCGGCCGATGCTTTTTTCTTCCGCGTTTATGATGGCGTAATCGCGGCGCGGAATGCCCGCGTCCACCATAACGAAACCGGCCAGCTTCCGCTTGACGCCGTCTTTTTTCTGTTCGCCCAGGGCGTCCTTGCCTATGAAATCGCCCTTATCGAATTTGACGGTCCAGCCTATGCCCGCCTCGAGCGGCGTCGTTCCCTCGTCGATGTCGTTGCCGTAAAGGCAGTACTTCATCTCGAGCCGGAGGGTATCGCGCGCGCCCAGGCCGACCGGAACGCCCCCAATCCCGGTGGTGAGGTCGAAGAGGGCGTCCCACACTACGCCGGCGCCCGCCGCTTCCACGTACACTTCGAAGCCGTCCTCGCCCGTGTAACCCGTACGGGAGACGCGAACCGGTATATCGTCGATGACGGAAAATTCAAACTGGTAGTAATGGAGTTCGCTTAAATCCTCGGCCACGGCTTCCGCCACGATTGCTTCCGACTGCGGCCCCTGTACCGCTATCAGCGCCGTTTGGAGCGATTTATCCTCGACCTTCGGACCCTTGGGGAGGCGGCCTACGACCCAGTCGTAATCCTTTTCTATATTGGCGGCGTTTACGACGAGCATGTACGTCTCGTCCGCGTCGCGATATACCAGGATATCGTCTACTATACCGCCTTGGGGAGTGCAGACGGGGGTATATAACGCCTTTCCGACGTCCAATTTCCCGACGTTGTTCGAGACAAGTTTATCTAACGCCGAGGGTGCGCCCTTGCCGGAGACGAAGATCTCACCCATGTGACTCAGGTCGAAGATGCCGGCGTTTTCGCG
>SDBS01001278.1_pt1 | contig 25585 bp, 28 predicted proteins | sample 2277091 | NCBI WGS metagenome assembly SDBS01 (sample SAMN10404972, study PRJNA504765) | marine sediment metagenome | isolation source: marine sediment core GS10_PC15, 163 cmbsf | place: Arctic Ocean: Southern Knipovich Ridge | collected 2010
TTGTCTATTCTAAAATGGTAGTAAGACGTTCTCTAACAGAATTAATTTCTAATGTTGATGCGTTTTCATCGGTTTGAATATCTAATTGATCTATTTTATTTTTTTCAAGTTGTAATTTCAAGTTTTTATTTGATTTGCGCAAATCTTTTATTTGTTTTTTCAACTGATCAATCATTTTCTGTTGATTTACCATACTCAAACCCGAATTAAAAAAAAATAATGTAATTAATTAATCAATCCTAAATTAGCATTTACTACTTTAATAAAATGTCGTTCTAATCCTAAATTAATATTTATTGCTTTAACACAACCAAGAAGGTAATAATCATATAAAAGAAAAAGAAATCATTATTTAATTCCTTAAAATGAATTTTTCATTAAATTTAATTACCCATTTAGTTCCTTTACACTTAATCAGTTCAATAGTTCCATTTAATTGTTTGGTTGATGTTCTAACAATTCTCATTCCCATCGTGTTTTCATTATGAAATTTAAAAGAATCGGGGAATCCCACTCCGTTATTAAATACTTCCAAAATTATTTCCTGGTTCTTTTTTCTACAGGAAATTTTAATTTTTCCGTGTATATTGTTTGGAAACGCATATTTCAAAGCATTCGAAATGAGTTCGTTCAAAATCAAACCGTAATGCATAACTTCGCTTATATTTAACTTAATATCCTCAATAATCTGCGTGATTTCTATGAGATCGCTATCTATTTTATAGGATATTAATAAATTTGCAACTAAATTTGATACATACTCCCTCATGTTAATCTCAATGTTTTTATGGATTCAACTAATGACCACTCTGATAAACTCGATACTTCTAATAACACATCTAAAAAGAATGAGTTAATTTCAGAAGAAACAGAATCTGCATTTTGATTTTTTTTAATATTTTTTTATTTATTTTTTATTTTGTAGAATGGTTAAGAATCCTAATATTAATACCAAGTGCGTAATTTTCACCTATTTTTTGTATTGCTCAAATTTTAATTCCGCTTTTTGGATGATAATTTTATGAAGGAAATTGATTTCCCTAAAGAACTTGATAAAATAAGAACTGATGATATTCCTGAAATTTTTGAATTGGTCAAAAAAGCCGTTAAAAAAGTTACAGGAGCACAAAGATCCGGTATGATGTTGGGGCTTGCAGACTTGGGCGAAGGAGAAAATTACTGGATAGGAGGATTCCATGTTCTAAGTTCCAATGCAATCGTAATGAATACGCGACCCCTCAATTACATAAGGGAAAAACACACCCAGTTATACAAGCCTTATGTTTTTGAGGTAATGATGCATGAATATATCCATACTTTGGGTTTAATTAATGAAAAGCAATGTAGAGAGCAAGCTGAAGTGATTGCAGAACAATTGTTTGGTTATAGTCACATTGTGACCGAACTGGCCAGAGATATATCGAAATTTTTACCCTTTATTAAACGAGCAAACTATGGTTGGAGTCCACCACGGAATCCTAAAATCGAATACCTCCGAGGTTTTGATCGATCTGCTACTGAAACATACATTTCATAGTATTTCATGGAAGTAGAACTCAAATAATCAGGGATACTCAATACAGAAGAAAAAAGAATTTATAATTTATTCCTTTTCAAAGGCCAAGCATAAATTCTTGTGGTGAGAAATCGAAATGAGATTTTAAAATGATATCTATTGTTTTTGCGTTATAATCGATTTTATCACCTAACAATTCTCGAACCTTATTTTTCATTTGTTTTCGATTTTTAAGAGTGTGCGATTTGAAAAGTGCTATAATATTACTGCAGATGCTAAATATCTCAGTAATTGATTTTTTGAGAATGTCAATAATTTCAATATCTGATGTTATTTCAGGCTTAATTAGATACAATAAATATTTTTCAAGAGAATACTTCTGCCGTTTAAATCGCTTATCAAAAGGTTGTTTAATGATTGTATTTAAATCTAAATTAAACACAAAAGTGGTTTTAAATTTTGAACCGTAAATTTTGCTCCTAATAGATGCATTGTATTCATCCAAAGACACCACTATAATTTCTGGGGAATATTCTCCGGATATGTTCGTGAAAAATGACTTAAATTGCTCTATAATTGCAATATTCTGTGTAATGCACACAAAATTGTATTTATAAAAAAGGCAAGCAAAGATTTTTAAAAAGATTTCATTAAATTTTTCGTCTTTTATGTATAAAAATACCTTATAGTTGCTTGATTCTTGTTTTTCCTCTTCATCGGGGGTAAAAGACAGTTCAAAATCAGGAGTTTCATGACCCCTTACCAACCCCTTTTTATCCACGAAGATTTGAAAAGAGTGCTTGCAAACTAGCTTACTATGTATAAAAATGGAGGACAAGCCTTTTTGAGGATTTATTATTTCTTCTTTAGGCAAATAGACATAGTTCATCTTCGCGCAAACTGGGCAAACAACTCTAATCTTGAAATTTTCTTCTTGACTGCTATCCTGCGTCATAATGGGAATTACCACATGAATTTTGAAGTTTTCTTCTTGACTTCTCAACTTGTAGTAAAAAAATATGCTAAGAAAATCACTTTATGATTTATTTTTCTTTTTCATTTTTATAAAAATATCGATTATTAGCCGTTAAATAAGTAAATATGTACTTACGTTTTTCAATAAATGAGAATATTTTTAAGATGTTTTAAAAACGACAAAAATTATAGTAAAATGATTTCGATTTTGTTTAAAAATAAAAACAAACTATTAAAATGAGGAAAAATGTTATTTCAGGATGGTCAAACAGTTTATACTAACCTATTGATGATTATCTCTGTCAGCGGTCTAATATTCGGTTTTTTATTCTTTTTAATTCCATTTATGAAATATATCATGATCAAAAGATTGAATGCGCTTTATTTGGGTTTATCAAATCTAATGATTTCGTTAATGCAAATTCCGATTCTAATTGGACTTATCGAACTTTCTCAAAAAGGAGATTACACTAATATTTATTATATTGGTATTGCATCTGCACTATGTTTGGAAGTTTTCTCGGCATTTTTCTTGTTCCTTTTCACGAATGAGTCATTTAGTTACAGTAAAATGCGGAGAAATGTTGTCCTTGGTTCAGGAATTTTCGCTCTTGGTTCGCAAATATTCAATATCGCTACTTTAGCAAGTGGAGGTTTTGAAGAGGAGATCATGGTCAAATTTATAATACTCGGGATAACTGCGCTCTATTTGCTTATGGTGTACGGAATGATGGCGATTAAATTCAATAAATTATATAAAACAACCGATAAAACCGTTGCAAAATTGAAATCTATTTATATCGGAGCAGTTTTTATGATTTTATTTATTGTTTTGTTATCCATAGGTGGACCATTTTCAGGCGATGTAATCGGGAAAATTTTCATGATTGCTGGATTCGCAATGCTCTTTGCAGCCGTGATATCATTCTTCTATGGATTTATTAAACCTCAGAAATAAACCATTTTTATTGCTTTTTTTCCCAAGATTGATTTTCTAAATAACCGTTTGGGTTTTTTGAAAAAAAATGCAATATTCAATTATTCTGTGAAATTTGAACATTCAAGATTATTCAATTTGTAAAAGAATTAGCTTAGATTCTCATCTTGAAGTACTAATTAGAGTAAAATTCATGAAATTATCAAAAAGTGGGAGTGTTTAGTGGATTTTTCCTTAAATAGAACAATTTAAAGTAAGTTAAAATTTCAATGCATTGGAAAAAAAAAAAGAAAAAAATGCGTGTATGAACCTTAAAATGATGGTCCCTTCAATTGACCACTAATTTGAATTACTTGCCTTTCTATCGGAATTGATTTTCCCGATTGCTTTAATGCTAAATTAACAATTTGCACAAGCCCCATACAACATGGTACTTCCATGATGGCAACTTTAATGCTGTTTATGTTATTTTGTTTAAAAATTTCTGTTAATTTATCAACATAGTAATTCTGGTCATCCAATTTCGGGCAACCTTGAACTAAAATTCGACCCTTAACAAAATCTGATTGAAAGTTGGGATAAGCCATACCAGTGCAATCTGCCGCTATAAGAAGGTCCGCACCATCGAAATATGGAGCAGAAACTGGAACTAATTTTAACTGGGTGGGCCAATTTGTCAAATATGAACGTTGTCGCGATACCTCACCCGTAGTCGCTTCTGTTTCTGGTTCTAATTTCAAAGATCTTGATAAAGATCCTGGGCATCCTGCCATTTCACTACTATCAGCACAATCTTGAGTCTCTTTGGCTGGAGCAGTTGGAATCGGTATTGAATTTTCTTTTAAATATTCATTGGCAATATTATATAGCTTCATTTCGCCGTGGTTTTTTAGATGATCTAAATGAGCCTTAATCGTGTTCGGTCCCGCTTTGACGATATTGGCCATAACTCTTCTTTCATCATAAGGTTCAGCATCTCGCTCGATTACGGACATTGCACCCTCAGGGCATTCACCAACACAAGCGCCCAACCCATCACAGAAAAGGTCGCTTATCAGCCGTGCTTTTTCATCAATAACCTGTAGGGCACCCTCCGGGCAATTTGGGATGCAAACCCCGCAACCGGTGCATAATTCTTCATCGATAACTATAATTTTTCTTTGCATTTTATTTAATCACTAATTTTTGATTCCTATAAAATAACTATAATCGATTGTAATTAACATAATGTACGAACAAGTTCGCTTTTAAAAAATGAGAATTAGGTAAAAATTTAGGGAAGTCCCATTGTCATAATTTTATGGAATCTAATTTCAATATGAAAGCCCGAACGCTTAGCGAAATATTTCCGGATTTAGAATCGGGTTTTATTGCGTATTGTGGGGCTGGAATATCAATTCCTGCTCCTACTTGTGCCCCGAGTTGGTGGACACTTACAATAGAAGTATTAAAAGCCTTTTTTGATCATGTCCCAGAAGAATATGAATTACCTAAAGATATGATTTTCAAAGATGAACTTTTTTCGCCAGAATCTATATTTGAGGTTTTCTCGCGGGTGATAGACAAGGATTTTCTCAAAATTTTTGATGTTTTGGATGTTACAGAGCCCAATGCTAACCACCAACTTATAGCGAGGTTAGCGAAGGCAAAAATATTGAAGGCATGTTTTACAACAAATTTTGATATCTATATTGAAAGAGCATTGAAAAAAGAGGGTGTTGAATATGATCTTCTGGTTGATAATTCCGAATATGATTCCTATTTTGAAAAGATGGTCAAAAATGGCAGATTGGATGATAAATTTCTTCTCTGCAAAATCCATGGCACTCTCGAGCAACCCGATTCCATAATTGCCGTTGCTTCTGCTTATAAATCCTTAAAGGGATTCTCCCCATCTAAATCTAAGATCTTTAAATGGGTATTGGAAAAATATTCATGCCTGTTTTTAGGTTATTCGGGTTGGGATTTTGAGCATATTAATTATCGAAAATTCTGGGATCGGGCGGGTCCAGATTTAAAATCTATATACTGGAATAGACGTATAGGGGAAGTTGGAGGCCCTAAATTTCCCCTCATCTTTAATTCTTGTAAACAAAAGTTCTCATTCAGTGAAGCGGAATTACCAGATGGATGGATTAGTGCTTTAAAAGGTCTTAACGTAGCACAAATCGATGAAGTGGGTTTATCAGTTGTTGATAAAACAAATAACGATAGACTCTGGGATGAAGCAGAAATAAAAAGACGCAAATTTTTGGTCGATTGGGCTGCAAAAATTCCGGATGCCATTGTTTTAGGTGCAATTATCGCAGAAGCGGTTCACTTTACTGCTAAATTTAAAGAATTCCAAACTCAAGCCGTTGAAGCGTCTAAAAATCAACCATCGTCACTTGAGGATAACGCCAAATTGCAGATTGAAATGCAAACTTTAGGAATAGCCTTTTCAAAACAAGAAATTTCCCCAGAAAAATATACGAAAAGGATCAACGAGTTGCAAATTGAAATGAATCTTGTAGCCATTGAAGCATCAAAAAAGGCTAGAATTTATCAGATTTTAGAAGAAAATAGGTACCCCGGAGTAACTGATAGTCCTACTGGAAAAATGCAACTGATTCCAAAGGTGGCTATGCTTAGTAGGAACTTTGAGGTTGATGAAGCTTTTAAAATTGCATTTGATTTTTACAACAGTGAAAAATCTGCTATGACGAAAGGTGGAAATATTTACTTAGCAGAAATGACGACTAATCTTTGGTTACAAACCAATATGGTGCCGGATGAAAAAATATGGAAACCAGAGTATGAAAAGTTGTGTATCATTAAGGAGAAATTTGTAAATGGAACAATCGATCAAGATAAATTTAATCAGGAGATTGCAAGCCTAACAGAAAAGGCACAAAATGCCAAAATGGGGATGAATATGCCATGGGAAATGTGGATTAATAAACTAATTGAAATCATTTCCTCAAGCAAAACCAAAAAAGAATTGATAACTGGGTGCGAGGCGTTTAATATTGCTTTAATCGGTATTAACTCGAAATTAAATGCCGATTTGCTAAAATCAGATGAATTTAAAGCATTAAATTCAGCAGCTAACAAAAATTTGGAAAGTGCAGCGTCTTCACAGTATGATCAAGTATTCTACCAGCAAAGAATGGCGGATTTGGGCAAATTGATGTCGGAGAAAAAAATCACGGCAGTAGAATACCAACAGCAAGCCCAAGACGCATTTCAAGAAGCTCAAGAAAGAATGCAAGATCCACAAGCCCAAAAAATACCGGAGATACCTCGCGAAATTCTGGTCAATTATGATTCGAAGGTTCGTAGAAAATTCATCCCGGTTTTAGAAAAAATTAATGAAGTTTTTGGAGATGGATATACCTATGCACGCTCTCTTGTAGAAATGGTAATTCTCAGTTTATGGATTGCTGGCACCCAAATGATGTATGTTGAGGAAAGCAAAAACTATTACAAAGATTATAATGACGGAAATTATCCACTTGTAAAAAGTCATCCAGATATAGTTAAATACCTGTATGAAAAGAATATTGATTGGATTAATAAAGGATTACAGGATCTACCAAAAAGATTCGGCCATACTTTAGTGAGATTTGCAGTGGAATTGGCGGAAATGGCGGGAGATATGGAATTATGCGAAAAAGCGACTTTGAAATGCCTGGAATACGAGGAGGGAAAAGTTACGGAAGCTACGTTTATGAAAATCCCGTTAACTCTTGCTGCATTTTATGAGAAAAAAGGGGATAAGGAAAATGCCTTAAAATTTTACGAAAAAGGATTTGAAGCGTTAACTACATCATTTATTCCTCCTTACGCCGACAACATTGTGTATAAAACAGCTCTATATCTTACTGAAAGAGGAGATAAAGAAAAAGCGATGAAAATATTGGGATTGGGCTACCCAGAATTCTATGGCAATAATCCGCCCTTGAAAACACCTGCTAGAGGTTTTGGACTAAAACTAGCAGAGAAAATCGCTATCGAATTAGATTACAAAGATGCTCAGATTGCAATGACTGAGATATTTAAATAGTTACCATGTATGCTGATGAAAAAAATAGCCAATTAAACAAGATTTCGTTGTTTTCCTTTTTTAACAATTTTTTTTGAATCTTACAGATTATTAAGGATCTAAAATGATTTTCATCCTTCCTCGAGGTTTTGGCTCATGCCAATAACTGAAAGTCCATTCTATTTCTGTTTTTACACCCTTAGTATATTCATAATAATTTAAATTTAATACGGCTTTAAATTGAATTCTTTCGTTACCATCTATAAATAATACATATGGAGGAGGAGGAACTTGATAAGGGGGTTTAGGTCCTTTTTGGGGCTTAATTTTAATTTGTTCTGTATTTAAGATTTTTAAATGAAATATATCCGGAGCAGGAAAAATTGGCACTTCGAGCACAAAATCATTTTTATTCTCCAACCAGCCTATCAGTGTTAAGTAGGATTTTTTTCGTTCTATCTTGTTGTGAACTATGAAGATTAAGCCATCCGGGGTTTGAGGGATAGAATGGTTACCTTCGTCATCCCACCAAAATTCCCTTTTCATTTTCCAAATGGTTCCATACTTAGTATCTTTTCCAAATTTACTTTCGATCAATAGATTATCCCCTTTTATTATCTTTCATACTTAACTAAATCTTTAGTAGAATTTTACCAACATGATTGCTACTATCCAAATATTTTTCTGCTTCCTTTACCTGCTCCAATGGGAAGATCTTATCAATAACAGGAGATAATTTACCTTCAAGAACGAGTCGCATAACATCTCTAAATTCTTGTTGATTGCTCATTGTTGAACCCAAGATCTCGAGTTGTTTCCAAAAAACAGATTGAAGGTCAATTTCCGCTTTAGGTCCGGTTGTAGCACCACACATCACTAATTTTCCACCCATTTTTAACATCCGCTGACTTCTTGCAAACGTAGCTGAACCAACACTATCAACAACAATATCAATTCCATGACGTTTAGTTAACTCTTTAAACACATATCCCGTATAATCTGGTAAGTTTGCGTAATTTATTACGTGATCTGCCCCTATATCTTTTAATTTTGCAGCTTTCTCTTCTGTACTTGTACTGGTAATTACAGTGGCACCAAAATATTTGGCAATTTGGATGCTGCATGTTGAAACTCCACCAGATCCACCTTGAATAAAGACGAAATCCCCGTATTTTATACGAGCTTTTGTTACTAACATACTCCAAGCTGTTAAAAATGTAAGAGATGTTGAAGCCTTATCCATAGGAAAATCATTGGGTATTTTCATCAAATTTACTTCAGGCATTGAAAAAAACTCCGCAAAAGTGCCTGAAAAGTGTTCCCCTTTAATTGAGAATTTGGAACAGTAATTTTGTTTTCCTGATAAACACATGGCACATTTTCTGCAGCTGATACTTGGATTTACCAATACAAGATCACCCGGTTTTACATCTGTAACATCAGCACCGATTTCAGCGACAACTCCTGAACCATCAGCACCGAGAATATGCGGAAAATTCAGCTTTAATCCAGGCCAGCCCTTTGTAACGAAAATGTCGAGCCTGTTAAGAGCTGTAAACCGAGTTTCTATTAATACTTCATCAGAACCATATTTTGGGATGTCAACATCGCCTATTTTAATCTCATCTAAAGTCCCGTGGCGATCAATATATGCTGCTTTCATGAGTTTTACTTTTCATTTAGCGATAATTAAAAATATCGGTTATAAAAAAATCAATGAAAATGACTAAAAATTCAAATCTAATTAAATATAACCTATTCGAATTGTGCTAGTTAATCTAAATTCCCGATAGTTAAAATTAGTTATAAAGATAAACAGTTAAATTCAAAATTTTCAACTCCATTCTTATTTCAAGAGGTGATTTTTTGAAGGATTCCGGTACAAAATTGATTTTTATTTACAACGCGGACAGTGGTTTGATTTCCATGGTAAAGGATTTTTTCCATAAATTGTTTAAACCCGAAACATATGGGTGCAATCTCTGTGCTATAATTTTCGGTAACTTTAGGATGAAAAAAGAGTTTAGAGGTTTCATAAATGAAGATTTGGAATATAAATCTGAATTTTTGCACAGGGACGAATTTATTAAGCAGTATCCAGATATTAATGCAACTTTTCCGAGTGTATTCATCAAAAATGGTACTAAATTGAAAATATTAATCTCAACAGATGATATATATGCTCTGAAAACTCAAAAGCAATTGATAAATCTTACAAAAACACGTGTTGAAGAAATTTTAGGATAGTAGCATAGTAGCATAGTAGCATAGTAGCATAGTAGCATTATCACATTGTCTATTAGGATTACACTGTCGACAATATTATCGAAATAAGAGTTAAAAAAGCTTTTTCAACATTATTTGAGAAATTTTCGTCATTGTAATAAATTGCTTCAAAGTATGGGATGTTGCCATTATTTTCTGCCCATTTTTTTGCTTTATATCTTAAGTCATACTCTATTTTTTTCCGGTTTGAGAGTTGTATTCCCATTAAGACCTGTGGGGGTAAATAACCAATATTTTTCTTAATTTCATTTCTGAAATTCAGCATTTCATCAAGCGTGTTCCCAGTAGAATTTGTTAAATCAAATGTTAACAACAATCCTTTAGGCTCAGGGTTTTTGTAAAACGAAGATCTTAGATTTTCAAATTCAGAATCGTAGGAAAGCACCCAAGCAACAACTCTCGTTAGCTTGTCGGGAAATTTCTTGATCTCAATTTTGCGATCGTATAATAATACAGGTTGAAGAGTGGGAAGATCTGCTTTTGTTTTACCCCAAGCTCTTCCGATTTGACCTTTTCCTGTGTATCTTGAGCCCACAAGAATTATCTTAATATTTTTGTCCATATTCTTGACCTTGTGGAATTGAATTATCCTTAATAGCTAATAATTAAGATGAAATTTATAAAAGAGAGAAAATTTCACTTATTAGTAAATTCACGATTCAATCTGGGAACTTTTCATCGGGTCGACGTTCGGGAATACTATTTGGAACTTTTCCAGTTGAAAAGAATTCTTCAACTAAATACAAGCCACAGTAACAATGACCAAATTCCATTTGATCTGGTTTGCAATAAACACAAGGACACATTATATCTTTATCCAAATCCTTTTCCCCCCAAGAATCTCTACAAGGACACATGTAAAACCCGTATCTATTGTAGTTCGTCATTAAACCCTCAATTATATCATTAAGAAACTCTTCGTCCGAATTCAGCTTCCACCCTTGCTTATCTGCAACCATTGAGACAAATTTCTTGGTATCTTCAAAATTTTTCTGCTTTTTTGACATTTTTCTTCACATTTTTAAAAAGAAATAGAAAAAAATACTAAATATTACATTTTATTATCTAAAGAGGAATTCTTACAACCCCAAAGCTTGTTCCCATTCAGATTTAGTAAATCCTGTAATAACTTCCTTCTCGTCTATTACCAAATAGGGAAAAACTGCCCTTTTATTGAATTTCTTCTTTAGTTGGCTCTTTATTTCTTGTTTTTTTTCATATTCGAGTTTGTCTAAATATACAAATTTAAATGCGATATCCTTTTCTTTGAGAAATTTCATAGAGCGCCGACAAAAACCGCAAGTGGATAGAGCAAAAAGTATTAAGTCATGATTTTTGTTTGTTCCCTCTTCTATATTATATTTTATATCAAACATCATAAGATCATTACCCGTGCCCAGATTAAAAAATTTATTGCTTAGATCTATTAGTTTTTGCTTGCAATTTATTGCTTAGATCTATCAGTTTTTGCTTGCAATTTATTGCTTAGATCTATAAGGATTAGATTTAAACCGTCAAAAAATTTGAGAATATTATGATTGAGTTTCAAGTAATAACAAAGATAAATTGCCACAAATGCGAGGATTTAAAAAAATGGCTTAAACTCAAAAAAATAAACTACGAAGAATGGAGTTTGGAAAATCAAAAGGTTGTCGACAAATTACTTGAAGACCAAAAGTTTTTGGATAAATTCTGCGATACTGAAGGATGCGTGGCTTTTACGCCGATTATCCGAATACAGAAAACAGGCGATTTTTATCATGAAAATTTATTTGGTTTGAAAGGGATGGACGTTGAGTATATTAAAAAATTACTCGACATTTGATTTTCTATAATTTCAACGATTTTTTTGAAATATTTGACATGTTTGTAACTTGTGAATACTTTCACGACGTTTTTTGATTAGAAAATGTTTACTTGCCATGGAAAAAGGAATTTTCTGCAATATTTTCATGATTGAAGGTAGTCTCATTTCCAAATATTTTTATTTATAAACTATAAGAAATTGAATTATGGACGATGCAATTTCTGAGACTTTTAATCTTGATGAAATAGATAAAAATATCATTACACTTTTGCAAAACCAACCCAATATTACCCATAGTAAAATTGCTAAAGAAATTGGTCGTTCGCAGCCAGCTGTTGGGTCACGAATACATCGTTTAGAAGAGCGGGGCATAGTTTCAGCACAATTTGGGATCAATTTTAAAAGCGTTTCCCAATCAATACATCTGGTTAAGATAGAGCTCGAAACCAAAAAACCGGATGAACTGTACAAGATGTCCAGAAATTGCCCCTTTATCATTAATTGCATGAAACTTTCAGGAAAGAACAATATTATGCTCTTTCTCGCCAGTTCTTCACTAAAAAAGATAGACGCTGTCGTAGATTATCATTTTCGTAACAAAAGTTATATCTCGTTTGTTCGGATGGATTTAATCACTGACTTTGTCAAAGATTTTATTTTACCGATTGATTTTCAGATCGATGAGCACGACCCTGATAAGACGTCAGGGTGTGGAGAATTGTGCAAAGTATTCACGCTTGAAACCTAACTATTCTAATTTTTATTTATTATTTTTATCAATGCCGATTGAATTTGATTAATCAAAAAAAATTCTTTTCCAAATGCAGATTTAAATTATTTAAGAAGAAGGTTTAAATTTTTAAGAAGGAGAGATTACTCTGATTATATTTACGGTGAATAAAATGATAAGCAATATGATTCAAGGCCCTCCTAAGGAGGAAGGTAAGGAAAAACATATTCCAGGCATAACTATTGCTGGTAATACAGTTACAGTTAAATGTGGGAAAGACGTAATGCATCCCTCCACCGATGCTCATCACATAGTTTGGATGAAACTATTTGGTGTCGATAAGGAAGGATTATTTCGTGAGTTGGGTTCGACTAATCCAACACCTGGAGATGATCCGGTTGTAAATTTTTCTATTGAAATCGGCAATTATAAAGAACTTCATGCATTGATTTATTGTAATCTTCATGGATTATGGGAGAATAAATTAGATCTTTAAGGAAAATTTCATTAATCAAAAATCATTCTTTTTCTCTTTCTATTTGCTATAAAATTTAATAAATCATATCAATTCAATTTAGGATTAATTTCGTATAAAATTTTAATAACTTCGACTTACTTTCTTTAGTTATGGATAACTCTTCCTCCTCTTCTACGTTAACTATTACTTTGCCCGATAAACTATGGCTCGGTAAATTAAGTAGGGAGTATAGGATGGGTCATTTTAAAATAGTTTCATTTATACCAATCAGACAAGAACCAGCCATCGGTAATTCATTGATAAAGATTTCTAGTATTAATCCTGAAAATATATTATCTGAAATTCGAAAACATCCCTCTTTGGTTTCCGTTAAAGTAATGGAACGCGGACCTACTCATATTACCGTGGAAACTCAAACTAAAGATCAATTTTTGCTTAGATCATTGATAAAAAATAAAATTCTTGTAAAATTGCCTGTAGAAATAGAGTTTGGGAGGGCTAAATTCAACATTTATGCTCAAAGAGAGAATATAGATAAATTTATTGAGGATTTGAATAAAAAGGGAATGAAAGTTGAAATTAATAATCTGGGACATTATAAAGATGATTTTTTGAAACTGAGTCTTACTGAACGACAACTTTTCATTTATAGAGCTGCCCGAGAAACTGGTTTTTATGAAAGTCCTCGAAAAATTAATTTAACGGGGCTAGCAAAACACCTGGGATTGGCTAAATCGTCTCTTTCTTCAATGTTGCAAAGAATTCATAAGAAACTGCTGGGTGGGTCCTAAGAATAGTTTTATTTCACAATATAATAATAGATATAATAAAATTTTTATGTCAAAATGGTAGACACCGATTTTAACAGGGGAAGATAATGAGAAACAGAAATAAATATCCAACAGAAGAAGTCGAACCCGATGATTTTCTTGATAATGATGAAATAAAACGACTATTGGAAACCAAAGATACTTATAAATTTAAACAAGAAGATGAATTGAAGCTATTAAACTGCGTACACTGTAATGAATGTGGTACTTCAGAAGAAAGAATACAACTAAACCAAAAGTTTCTGGAAGATGGTAATAAAATTAGGAATTTGGATAAAATGGTTGAAAATTTTGTAAATTACCAAACTCCGTATCCTACCGATAAAATGAGAATAAGAAAACCGGAAGGCATACAAGAAGAGAGTAAAACCTTATTTTTTATGGGATGCTTATCAACAATCCGTATTCCTCGATTTACCGAGTACGCAATTAAATATTTGTTAAGTCAAAAGATAGATTTCACTATTCTTGATAAAGAGGTATGTTGCGGTTATCCGCTGTATGTTTCTGGGGAAAAGAAGGAATATGAAAAATTGAAAGAAATGAATGTGAATCTTTTCAAATCAAAAGGTTACGAGCGCATAATCTGTCTTTGCCCTGCCTGTTATCACGTTTTCAGAGCGGATTATCCAGACATTGGTATCAAATTTGATTACATCTCCGATTATTTGAAACCTTCTAAAGAGAAAAAATTCGGGAAAGTGAGCATACAACATCTATGCCAGCTGAAAAACAGAGGTCGACCTGAAGTAAGTAAAATTGTCGATGGAATACTCACTAAAAGCGGATATGAAGTAGAAGATGTGCCTCACTGGTGTTGCGGAGGCGGATTGGGGTATATGCATAGAACTGATGTGATAGATAAAATTGCAAATATTAGAATGGGAGATTTTACTGGGGATTATTATACCACATACTGCCCAAGCTGTTATTGGGTGCTGAAAACCTTCGGAAAGAAACTCAAAATTTCACCAAAATTCGTTGATATCTTTAATCTTCTACTATAAGCATTAATTGATTTTCATTCTTGTTTTTTTATGTTTATGTGGTTGGATATATTGAAAGCCAACTGAACAATACTCAAAATTAGAATTATTATTCCATAGGTTAAATTCACGGACCAATTCATAACGATCAGCCCGTAATTCATTGCATAATACAAGATAACATACGGGACCAGCAATTTCTTATCAGATCTGAATTCAAGTTTCAGAATATAATCATAGACGATTTCTATAATCAAGAATGACAAAATGAAGACGCCAAACATAATAAAAACGATTCTAATACCCTCAATTATCATAAGGATCAATAAACTGACCGCTCCCGGAAGAGTAATTGAAAACAATATAATCCCTATCGGTTTTACCAAATCTAATCTTTGTTTCTTTATAAGAAAGAATATCAAAGTAAAAAATAAATTAATCAATATTCCAAGTGCAAATAACAGCGGTTCAAACATAAGATCTTTAATTCAATAAATAGTTAAATTTTCTATCTGGGCCACTTTTTAGCGATTTTTGAAGAAAAATTGCATTTTCAGGTTTCTTACATACCTATTTGGAATTTTGAAAACAAATTTTGCCCAGTTATCTTCGAACTCCTGATTTTTTAATCATATAATTTACGAACTTTGTTTAAAGTGTTAATATCTAAGTGGTTGGCATTTTCCATAAATTGATCAACAGATCCAATCGGATATGTAAACCGAGATAGAGGGTGTTTTATAGTCTTACCGAGCTCTTCAACAATTTTTTTAACATCTATTATTAATATATCCCTTGAAAAGAAAGGTTTTGGAGAAAGTTCTAATTTCGGGGTTAAGATTAAGCTATTTTGCAAATCTAAAAGCAGCAGATATGATTCACATAATATTTCTTCTCTTTTTCTCCAATTTTTTTCTTCTATACATTTAATTAAAAGCGGTTCGAGCTTTAGTGCTATGTTCAGTTCTTTAAACCCAAAACCAAACCATTTTTCATACGGTATATATTTTTTTTCGAGTAAAAATGCAAGCCTCATAATGTATCGTATTATTCTTGAGGTTATAAGTCTCGATCCAAGATAAACATCCCTCAACCCAGTTCTTCCGACAAATGCGATAAGTTGGGATATTTTTTGCCATTCTGCAAGAATTTTGAAACGCCACACATTCTCAGGAAAATAAGATAATTTTTCTCTGGCTTCTGTTAATATTCCCGTTCCATCATGAAATATTCTTCCAGATGTAAATTCAAGGAGTCTTTGTTCTGGAACCATTAGCCAGTCTATATCAGATAGATTTAATAATGATTTTGCCCCAAAAGTTTTTAAAATATAGTCATTTAATTCAAAAAATTCGACTCTATGGTTAATTTTACCGTTTTTAATGTGTGTTAATTGTCTCGTTCCATTATCATTCAAATCAGGGGCGCCCCAATTCGTCGAATATCCTTTGAAAGAAGACGGTAACTTTTCTGACAAAACTTCCTTTAATTTCACAGCATAACTACTGTATATATCTTCTTGTGCAAAAATTTGGACCCTAGGTCCCCAATCGTGATCAGTTGATACAATGTCGTCATAACCCAAAACTTCAGAACCGGGACCAATTAAAGCAGCATCGTAACTTGATTCTTGAATATATTCATTCAAGATTGGTTGGACAATCTCATGGAAAAATTCCATTGATAGATCTAAGCCTAAAATGAAGCGGGAATTCATCCTATTAAAACCTTTAATCAACTTTTGACCTTGTAATCCTAAAGACAACGGGATTACTAGGATCTGAACAACACAAAGTTGTTTGATCAGGATTTTCTTTCTCCCAAGGTAAAACTCCATCGTATAGCAAAGTTCTTAGTGTTGGGTAAATAGTATTATATGCTGATTGACAGATCTTGCCGACATCCTCTGGATATTCAAATTTATCACCCACTTTATGCTCCCTAGGGCATGTACCTTTTTCCAGAATATTTATTATTTCTATATTAATTTTGTTCATGGTTGATCATTATAGAGTTTGAATTTTATTCTTAATAGCAGTTTGTAAAAATATTTTCATTTCAAAATTTATAAGGATTAAAAAAAAATAATAATCAATACGAATCCGAGGATATTCGATGGTTAATTTAATTGAAGTCTTAAAAATTTTAAATAAGGAATCAAAACAAAAATTTGGATTAATTTGTCTTAATTGTGCTCTAGATATCTTACCAGAAGAGAAACTAGCTGAATTTCTCTCTATAAAGGGTATAGAATTAAAGGAAAATGATCGCAATACCAAAATGGATTTAATTCATCTGGTGTATCAATTTTATTACAATCAATACCTAGCAGAAACTGGAATTAGCAAAGGTTCCGTTACCTTTCTAGATTTCTTGGGGAATATGATCTTATATGAAGATGGGATGATTGAAATCAAGTTTCATTTTGATTTTATTTCAAAACACGAGCTAAGCGAGAGGTTTGCCGAATATTGTGCCGATATAGATATAACTACCTATGATGTATCTATGGAATCTAAAGAGATTTATCCGATGGATTTATTCCTTACGAAAAAAGCGAAAAAAATAATTCTAACGACAGAATCAGTATTGGTTTATCCTGGTCATGAATTAAAAAAAAATTATGATGGTATATTGGAGAAAATCTCAAAGGCTTCAAAAACTGCACACTGGACAGTGTTAGTGACCTCAGTTTACGGAGCAGTTGAAGTCGGTTTAACTAAATTAATTTTAGATATGGAAAAATCAAATACATGGCTGTATATTATCGATCCTGTGCATTACCAGATAATGGGAATCGTTCGAGGTAAAAAAAATAGATTAGATGAAGGTATTGAAAACATCGTGATAAATAATTTACCAAAACAATCTATGCGAACACCATCCCAGTTGGGTAAAATCTCGAAGTATGATTTCAGCGAAAAAAACTCATATAAACCAGAAAAGTTTCAACTTTTTTACATCTCGAAAGACCATAAAATAGAAACACCCATGGTAAAGACAGATTTTGTTAAATCGGGGAAGTACAGTAAAATTTTTAAGGGTTTATTATTAATATCAAACTTTTCTGGCGTTTCTATCGTTTCCCATTCCAGTGATACAAAGAGAAAGACTGATGATATGCTTGTTTCAGGCTTTCTTTCAGCAATTGATGGTTTCATTTCTGAAATTGGAGGATCTGCAGAGGGTTTCAAAGAGATTTCATATCAAGGATTTAAAGTAGCTATGTTAGGAGGAGATAAGATTAAAATCGCATTATTTCTTTCTGAATCTGCTGATAAAAGCTTAAAAGAAAGAATAGTGTATTTCCATAGATTTTTTACTGAAAAATACCACAACCTTATCGAGAAGTTTGAAAATTCGGGAAGAATTGATATTTTTCCCAAAGATCAGATTATAAAATTTGCTAAATTATTATTATCTATTTGATTTAGTATTTTAAAAATCAAAATTATTTTCTAATAATAGAAAAGGAGTATTTAAAATGAAATCTATACAATTTGAACGATTTGGTCTACCCTCAGAGGTATTAAAATTAACAGAAAATCTAGATCCGATGCCCGGTCCAGATGAAATCAGAATAAAAGTGAAGTATAGTCCTATTAATCCATCAGACATGGCTGTGATTTTGGGAGTATATGGCACCTTACGACAGCTCCCGGCAACTGCGGGAGGTGAATGTATGGGATATATCGACAAAATCGGAGAAAACGTCAAAAATTATGTAGTCGGACAACGTGTAGTCCCCATTAGCCCACACGGAAAGTGGACTGAGTTTATCATATCAAGACCTGAAAATTTAATTTTAGTTCCGGTTCCTGATGAAATTAATGATGAAACAGCCTCACAATTCCTTGTTAATCCACTAACTGCATGGATCATGACTGTAGAAAAATTGAAACTGAAAAGAGATGAGTGGTTTCTGCAAACGGCGGCGGGATCAACACTTGGCCGAATGGTGATTCAAATATCTAAATTAATAGGGTTTAAAACAATTAATTTGGTAAGAAGAACCGAACAGATAGATGAGTTGCTAGATTTAGGTGCTGATCATGTCATTTGTACAAAAGATCCGGATGTAGTTCAACAAGTCATGAAAATAACTGGAAAGGGTGTACACGGAGCAACAGATGCGGTCGGTGGAAAAACCGGAGCGATAGCCGCAAGTTGCCTTAGAAATGATGCAACACTACTTGTCTATGGCCTATTGAGCGGTCTTCCAACACCAATTAACACAGGAGAAATGATTTTCAAGGGATCTAAAATCCACGGATTTTGGCTTTCGCGCTGGTTGACTAAAAAATCACCATCTTATATACAAAAGGTATTTTCTTCTATGCTGGATATGTTAAAAAACGGAAAAATCATCCCTAGTGTTGAAAAAGTGTATGATTTAACTGATTTTCAAGCCGCTATTAAGCATGTTAATGAACAAGGCAGAAAAGGAAAAATTTTGCTTAAATGCAGCTGAAGCAAAACTATCAGAACAAACTTTTTTTTTTTCATGGAAATTTTAAGAATTTACCGGATTTCATCATTTCACACGGTTTTAGGTAAGATTTTCCTAGTCTTTGTGCAGTTTTTTCCAGTAATTCACTCCATTCTTTGTATTTCTCTTTTCCTGCATCAAAAGTTATGACTCTACGATAGTCCGCTTCAGTATCAATCCTATTAATCGTACCGTATCCCTTGATAATGCCATCCTCGATCAATCTACAAGCTTCGTTGAATCTGATTGCCATAGCTAAGTCCCGATTCCTATTTTCAGATAAAAATTTCTTTGTTTTGTCTTCAACAATTACTTTCTTAAGAACTGGACCATGCTCATTCCACTCAAAAAATCCCTTTCCTGTTTTTCTTCCCAAATTTCCGTTCTTAAAATACTCCGTTATGACTTTTCCGGGTTTAAAGTCAGGTGATAAATATTTTTCAAGATACACCCATGTGTAATAGATTGTGTCTAATCCCACTACATCCAATCCTATTAAATTAAGTCCTCCTGCTACTAACTGATCGATTGTAATTCCGAGCTCAGCGGCGTTATCCAATATCCAATTTAATTGAACTGCCCGCGCAAGTGTTAATCTGTTGGCAACAAATCCAGGTGTTTCTTTTTCAAGACGAAGGATAAATCTATCTCCTGCGATACTTGGTAAACTCCCGGCAAATTGGCATCCAAGATTTATGACTTTTTCTGTAGTTTTTTTTCCTCCGGTGATCTCTATCAGGCGGGTGCGAATAGGAATTGCCCCATGAAAATGCATTCCAATTACATATTCGGGTCTACCTGTACTTTCCCCGAGTATGGATGGGCTCATTGTAGACGTGTTTGACGCGATTATAGCATGGGGTGGTGAGTAGTCTCCTATTTGCTTAAATATCTTCTTTTTCAATTCTAAATTCTCGGGAACTGCTTCAATTACATAATCAGCATCCGAAACCGCTTTTTGAAGATCTTTCTCACAGATCAATCGGTCCATGATTTCATTTACAGAAATATTTTTAGCTAAAATACCTACTGATTTGAAATTGCTTCTGAATTCGTTAAAAGAGGTATTATTCATAACGTTTTTCATTACAACATCGTTTCTAATGTATTTATTGAATTTATCTTCAGTATCTAGTGAATGAATCCAAAATTCAATTGATTTTCGTGCCTCCTCGAGAATTTCATCACTCACATCATTGAGAATTACCTTTTTAAAACCACCTAATAACACGGTTTGGGCAATTCCACTACCCATTATTCCGGACCCAATTACTGCTACGCTTTCAATCTTCGATAATTCACTCATTAACTAACTCAACTCTATTTAGATTCTTTTTTATTTCTACTCCCGATTAACGCTCATAAATCTATTAAAGAAGTTAATTTTCCTTTCTTTATTTCTTGGTAATGATCCTTTTTTTCCTTCAATAAACAATTGTTGGTTGCATCTCATAAACAGATTTTACTTTTGGTTACTTTCAGCATTAGTTTCATCAGTTTTTTTAATTCTGACTTATCTAATTTTTTCTTGATAAAGTGTAAAATTTGTATGAAATTTCTTAAGAATTTAGCCCACCCTTCCGAATTTTCAATATTGCCTAAGAAATTTAGAATAGATTTTGGGCTCGCCCCGAATAAAAAATTAGAATAATAGGGTTTGTGGTTAAATAAATCTATAGGGGGATTGAAATCCAAGATGGCGTCTATCATCTTTGTAGTTTCTTCGTTAATATTTACGTTTATTTCCCATGGATTCTTCCATTCATGAGTGATCATTTCAACTAACGGAATTAAATTGGAGATAATACTGGCGTCATGGGCTTTTCCTTCGAACCTACAATCCTTTTCAATTAAAAATAAGAATCTGTGGATAAAATCAGAATCAATTTTAACCAGAAAATGCATTAGAAAAAGCGAAATGGGATATAAAAAATCTAATTCACTATCAATATCACCTTGAATTTTGAAAGTATTTAATCCTGCTTCTGCAATTCCTTGTGCCCAAGATTTAAAAGCGAAAAATTTTTCGTCTGGACTCAAATTAATTTCTTTTAGATTTTCACTTGTTCTAATATTTAAAGTCTTTTTAATAAGGTCATTTTTGAATTCCATATCTTTTTGGTACTCAACATATTCATCGTATCCAATTTGTGTAATTCCTGCATGAATACAACCTATCCAATCCTCATGTTCAATTTCTCCGGATTCGGGGTTGATTTTTTCTAATTTTAACCTCTGGTGTCCAGTTTCAGTATCCACTTGAGGACAGAGAAAAACGTCATCCATGATAAAGCGGAATTTTTCGGTTAAAATTGTCATAGAATTCTCGAAGCTTCTATAATCGATTCAACTTAAAAGTTTTCCATAATACGATAAAACTCAAGGATCCTTCAACCATTTCAATAGGACCATCATCCGGTCATTGTAATAATTAGACAATGGCACAAAAAACTCATCGGGCACACTACCTTTTTTGATCACTATTTTTCTATTTAATATCTGTTTAAAGCCCAATTTTCTGTAAAATTCAGGTAGAAAGCTATTTCCTTCAATACAATCCAGATAAAAAACTTCAATGTTCTTATCTAATAGATATTTTATTGCTTTCTGAATTCCTATTCTTCCAAAATTTTTTCCACGATAATGATTAGACGTGGCAAGTGTATGTATCCACCAGTTATTACAATTTCCAATCTGGTCATTCCACATTGAAGTAAACTCATATACAATCGATACGACTACTTTTAATATACCATCATGGAATAAACCAAAATTCTCATTTTTGATTTGTCTTTTCTTATAGATCTCAAAAGGGATAGGGGTAATCCATTGCTTTATTTTTTTGAGTGAAGCCATTCAACACTATCTATAAATTTGGACAAACTTGGACATTATATCTAAATCTGCCCTAGATGCGTCGATAGTGAAAACGCGCTGTTTTGTTAATAATTTTTGTTATGTTCATTCAATAAAATTTTTCAAACCTTTAGTTTCAACCATAATCCTTGAAATATGACGATTATAGTGTTGTATTTTTTTACAGATAAACTTATGATTATAACATGCTATATCCCGATTTCGATTCAAATGCTCCATTTTTGCATAATAAATTGGTCATAATTGATTTGTATTTGAAGAAAACCGCATGATTTTTTTATCATTTTTATCCAATTATTGTTCCCTTGAGATCCCATCACCTCTATTAGACATATTGATATAATAAATCATTTAAAATGAATCCTTAAAAACCAAATATGGTTGTGTGATTTTGTTTACTAAAATGATTTCTTGGTTTTTCAAATGAATGGATATATGATTAATAGTATTATCAACTGATTGATTATTTCTAAAAGATATTAATCTATATCTGACAAAATCTTAAGAATGTCCAACTTTTTCCTAATTTTCCATCAATAGTAGGTAGAAGGTTTTGATTTATTACCTTTTCTCCTAGAACGATTTCTAGAACTTGTTGAAATAGCACAGAAGAACGGAACTACAGCATTATTATAACTTTTTTTTGATTTCCCTTTCCTTTTACATATCGGAATTTATTTAGGTTTTTTTTGGTTAAGTTTTAATATTCGGAATAGATGGTTTTAGAAATTTCCGGGTGTAAAAACAATGGAAGAAAATAAAAAAGAAAAAAGCTTAAAAAGAAAAAAGCTTAAAAAGAAAAAAGTCTCGGGATTTTCAACACAATTGCCCTACATCATTATTTTATTGATCTCAACCGCTGGATTTGCAGCCGGAATTATGGAAAACTCAATAACGGAAGAAGCAGACACATGGTTTAGTATAGTAGTAGAACTTCAGGAGGAAGCAGATTTATTAACTTCTGAAGCGGAATACGTGTTGGATAATGATTTTGATGGAATAAGGGTGGCAGAAGAAGTTAGAAGAGATATTTTTATCAATTTAGCAGAATGGTTTGATTTACTTTGGGTAAACATATCCGATCTGGATACTTTAAAGATAATTAATACAACACATAGGCTTTCAGTTAGGAATTTACTTTGGGAAATGGCACAGATCTTGAATGACACAACGGCATACAGAATATATCGACATTTCGAAATAGAACATAATTTATTTCCATTTATTATTGTCAGTAAAGAGCCGGATGGCGTTGATTATAATATTTCAAAGGAAATGTGGGATTTTAATGAAGTGGAGTCGTTTATTTTTGTTCCTATGCTAGAATTTTTGAATGAATCCTTAATTGTGGACGGTTTCCCTCCTAATACAGATATTTTACAGAATTTATTGGAAACAACTCCTAAAGTTCTCTTCTTTCCTAATATGAGGAAGCTACACGAATTGTATAATGCACCATTATTCGGTATTAATGGTCGAATTTTCGAAGCAGAGAATATGGTGAACGAATTAAGCAACAGAGCAAATCAAGTTTCGCTTGGTGTGAGCGTTACGACGGTAGGAGCGGTTCTCTCTACCTCTATGTCAAATCGAGTTGAGAAGGAAGGCATAATCACTAGAATTACGTCAATAATAAATAAAGATGAGGAGGGTAAAAAGGCAAAAGCCGATAAACTTTCATTAACAATATTGTACTTTGCAGCTGGGGTCTCTATGTTTGCCTTGTTCTTTGTTTGGCTTTCAATTTAATTTTTTTTTTTCATAAAATTTGATATTTCAAATAATTCCCAGAAAGAAAAAAAAATAGTAATCCATTCAAATCTTCATTTTGATCAATGATTATGACTGTGGGATTGTCCATGAGAATTGTCTCCCACAGGTCTTAATGATCCTATTGCCCATCCCGGAACTTCATTAAGAGAGGGATGTATGACCATAGACTTATAAATCGGCATAAATGAACCCCCATCAGGACAGGCACGCATGTATTTGGGGTATTGTTCTAATGGCATATCTTCCTCGGGTGCACAGCTAAAACCGGCATTCATAAGGTATACAAAAGGCTGAACTAATATTGCAGCATGAGGTCCCACAGCATGTGCACCGAGGATTTTATATGAACTATCGACAATTAATTTGAAAAGTCCATCATCATCATCTCCCTGTGAATAACCCATGGCAAATCCCTTCGCTACACTTGAATAACGTTTTACTGCTACGTAAAGTTGTTCACCCGGATGTGTTTCTATAGCTTGCTGTTGCGTTAAACCGACATGTGCGACTTGTGGATAAGTATAAATAGCCCAAGGCACTGCACTGTAATCAACAGGTTTTTTTTCTCCTGCTCCGAAAATATTTCGAGTCGCTACCTCGGCGTCCGAATTTGCCTTGTGTCTGAATAGAAACTGACCATTCGCATCACCAATAGCCCATATATTTTCTTTAGTAGTTTCCAGGTAACGATTGGTTTCTATCCATCCGTTTTTATTTGTTTCAACACCAGTTTTTTCAACTTTTAACCAGTCAGCATTGGAACGAACCCCAACCGCCATGAATATCTCTTCGGCTTCTATTTCTTTCTTTTTACCAGTTCCCATTTCTTCAATGATTGCTACTTTTTTACTTCCTTTCTTCTTGAACCCTATTGCTTTATGATTGACATAAACATCCATATTCTTTCGGAAAACTTTCTCTACTATGCTTGAAATCTCTGGTTCTTCAGTACTGAGTAATCTCGGAAGCATTTCTACCACTGTAACTTTAGTACCAAATGCAGAGAATATATGTGCAAATTCTGCTGCGATAATACCTCCACCTATTATTACAAGGCTATCCCATGGTTTTTTCTCAGGAAATTTCTCTCCAAAAAATGTCTTACTCGTTATGTATCCTGTATCTTCTAATCCCGGAATTGGAGGAATAATGTTACGAGCACCAGTAGCGAGGATAATTTTTTTCCCTTTGAATTCTTCCGAATATCCTCCCTTGTTTAATTTAACTTTCATGGTGTATTCTACTGTGAATTCGCCGATCCCCTTGTATACATCAAGATTATGAACACCTGATAACCCGCGTTCTATTCCCTTGCTCTCGTCTATTTGCTCCCACATTCTTTTTGAAATGGTTTTCCAATCAAATTTTTCCAGTTTAAAATTCAATCCCACTTTCTTTGCGTGTTCGGCTTCGCGAATTAAATCAGCGGGGTGAACAAGAACTTTTGAAGGAATACAGCCGCGAGTTAAGCAAGTTCCGCCAAATTTTGCATCTTCAATTATGGCGACCTTCCATCCCATGTTCAAACCTTGATTTAAAACCGATAAACCTACACCACTTCCCACTATTACTAAATCATATTCTTTCATAATTTTTCACTTCTGTAAATTTAAAAAGATGAATTTAATGCAAAAAGGATACGCTCTCTTCTGCATTATTCAATATTAGGTGTACAATACACAAACAAAAATATCAAAATCCCAAGGAGCCTTCGAACCATCATAGAAAATTGCATCTACTTCATCCGATACAACGACATCTTGGGATGTATTAACTTTGAAAACACCAATCGCTATCGCCGCCAAAGATTCTCCGTTTTCATCTCCGAGAGTTTTAAATTTATCATCTTCAACTCTTCCCCATAATAACATTTGATC
>SDBS01001279.1_pt1 | contig 25560 bp, 44 predicted proteins | sample 2277091 | NCBI WGS metagenome assembly SDBS01 (sample SAMN10404972, study PRJNA504765) | marine sediment metagenome | isolation source: marine sediment core GS10_PC15, 163 cmbsf | place: Arctic Ocean: Southern Knipovich Ridge | collected 2010
TTGGATAAAAGCTGACTTTTGGTCCAAGGAAAAGGATATTGTATATATAGAGTCATCTGCCGAAGGCTTATGTCTGTATGGCACCGATTGGCCCGTAGATGTATATGATGCAGAATGGGCAGGGCCAATACCCGAACCAAAGGAGGCTTGAATTATAGAAACTGTCATTAATCATTAAAAAGGAGACATTATGGAAATCAAGAAGATGTTTAATCGTGACATTGTTGTTTCAGCATCGGACAATAACGGGATTATCGTGAAAATCGGCTATGGCATATTTTGCTATACTGTCATAACCTTTTTTTTGGACGATCTTCGGGAATATTTGGAAGACTCCGAAGGCTGGGAAAATAAATATAATTCCAGCCACGCGAATATGACGGAACCCGCATGTGAGGAAGCAGAGCCCGCACCACCACCACAACCAACCTTAGGCAGTGGTGAGAACGGGTAATGTTAACTTGGCAAGCTGAGGGTTAGGGCGGAGGGCGACGTATGGATGACGCAAGCAGGCTTGCCATTAACCAGAAAGGAGGGAAATCAATTATCGGCCAAAATGTGTTAATGAGGAAATTTAAGAAAGTGTGAAAAGAAACGGGGCGGACAGGTAACGGTTATTATCCCTGTCCGTCCTGATTTAACAACGAAAGGAAAAGAACTATGGGAAGAAATATACAAAGACAAAACCAATTCCACTATGAAATGGGTTTGCTCTATGGTCTGGCATTTGCAACCATTGTATGTATGGTTGTTGGAGCATTGCTTGGATTCGTCAAGTTCATGTTCTTCTGTATGCTATTTGGAATGGCTGGCGTAGTGCTCATCAAACTTATAATAAAAGGAGACAAGATAATGATAAATACTATCAAAAATGCTTTAGGAATTACAAAAGTCAACAGGAAACTCCAAGCTCTTGCAGAGTATCTTAAGGTCAAGTTTGTTCATGTGCCCGAGCACTATGAATGTCGTGAACTAATAGAGAAATAAACGGACTCGAAGACCGAAAGGAAAACAACTATGGGGCAGTTTCAGGATTGGCAAGTTCCACGAGTTGTATCGACTTGTAGGGCTGTTAATTTGTCGATTGGCAGAAAGAGATAGTATCGCAACCCGTCTTGCGAGTTTGACCCTCGCCTGCCCCAACCCAAAAAGGAGTGAATTATGGATGCAGAATTAATTAAAACGGTACAAGATTTAATTGGATTTGTTAAAGGTGTTAGCCCTGATGTGTGGAAAATCCTGATATGGCAACAATATGTTGGTGCATTTAGTTGGATGGCTGTCTTTATAACTTCGGGGGGTATTGCTTATTTTGGGTTTTGGGTATTACGGAAAGATAATGTAACAGACGAGATAAACGTGCCTATCGGTACAGTCATAATGGTATTCTTTGGTTTTGTTTTTCTTATTGCGTTTATTGGTCTTTTTACTGACTGTATCCCGGAGTTATTAAACCCCGAATATTATGCTCTAATGGCATTAAAGCCGTAAAGGAGTGAATTATGGGAGAAATAGCGGATGCAATGCTGGATGGATTTCTCTGTCAGGTATGCGGAGAGGTTGTTGACGGTGATGACCCAGGCTATCCTCGGAGTTGCAATGCTTGTAGTGATGAGGATGAACATGCTAGGTGAAATATGGCTAAAATAATAAACTGGCTCATTTGGAGAGGGTTTGAGATATTAATAACGATTGCTTTAATCTGCTTCACCATAGCCATTGGCGCAATGCTGTTCAATGGCTGTTTGTGGCAATAATGGCATGGACATTCTGGCCGAAGGGAGGGTGATGTGGAGACGAAAAAATATTTAGTTAAAGGAGACCACCCGGTTTTAAAGCGAATTGATCGTGTTGTTTCAGGCATTCCAGAATTAATTACTATGTTAAAAGAACTTTTTCAGTTTGGATACGAAATTGAAATTGAAATGTATAAGGCCAATTTAGAAAACCAGTTTACAGGAGGTTAACATGGAATACGACCCGGAGCAAGAATGGCAAGGGATAGAAGAATTAGACATCATAGTAACCCCGTTAGCTGAGAAAATCGCTGAATTGGTTTGCGAATGTATTACGGGCGGAAGGATATTGGAAGCGTGGGCGGGGGGTGAAAACGATGATACTTGATGAGATATATGAGGCGATAAGGATTTATAGAAAGGAAGATGAGATATGTCCTTTCCCAGCCGGATCCGGGTTTAAATGTGAATGGTGCAATGCCATATTTCCCGAAGCACTTTCCATTGATTGTCCGTGTTTAATGTTAAATTATGATTACGTCAAATCCGAAATGCGGAGGCTGTTTCCATGATCTGTGAAAACCATGACTGTGACAATAATGTAACGCTAAGATATCCTGTTTATCGTGGCAGGGAGTGTGTTTTGCTTTGTTATGAATGTTACATAAAATACTTGAAATCAAAGGAGGAATAATGTCTAAATACCCATGCCCGAAAACCGGAAAGGAAGATGTTTATCCACGATGCACGACTATAATAGACGATTGTACGAATAAAGGCGGGGCCCTAACTCAGTGGGCTGCGAATATGGTTGTGGAATGGATCAGGGAAAATAATGAATACGAGCCTTATGCTGATAAGAAAGGAGAATATGCTGGCAATTATTATTATGTTTCTGAAAAGGGTCTTAATGATGCCCGCTTCAATTTCCGGGAGGTCAGCCAGAAAGCCCTTGATATAGGCTCTGAGGTACATGACATGATAGAACATCATCTCAAAACAGGCATGGAATTAGAAGCAAAAACCGATGAAGCCCATAATGCCTTTGGTGCCTTTCTGAATTGGGCAGACGAAAACGACCTTAAACCAATCCAAATTGAACAGAAAGTTTACGGCGATAGGTGGGCCGGAACATTGGATTTCTACGGTTATTTCAATGACAAGCTATACGTCATAGACTGGAAATCAAGCAAAGCCCATTATCTTGAAATGCGGTATCAAGTGGCTGCTTATCGTAGTGCTGTGAAAATTGATGATGGACATTACCATTCGCATGGAATGAAAGGACATAAGAAATATAAGCAGATAGACGGCTGTGGCGTTCTAAGACTCGACAAAGAAACCGGACTCCCGGACTTCAAAGACCACTCAAAGACGTATGAGAGCGATCTTGCCATATTTAACGCAATGGTTGATTTGTACTTTTTACGGCATCCTAGGATCCGCAAACAATTTAAGGAGGCAACGGAATGAAAGCAGAAATAGAATGCAAAAACCCGGAGTGTAAATTTGATATGTGGGAAGTTCAGTTTGAAGGACCCCACACGGTAGCCACAGATAAATGCCCTAATTGTGGTGAAGCCTATGTAGTTACTATTAGTATTTTCAGAATGAAGGACTATAAGGAGACGGAATGACTGAAACAATGACAAACAAAGTGGTAAAAGAAGCTGAGGTAGTCAAAACCGGGGAAAGTGAATACGGCACCTGGATTTTGTGGAACTTTAAAATCCACGGCAGCGACAAGAAATTCTCTTATTTCGAGAAAGACGATATCAGGCCTAGTTCGGGCATGGCGATACAGGTCTTAAAATACACAACCGACATTAAGACCAAGGGCGAGAAGCAATACACAAATTACAAAGTGACGGAAATTACGGTAGCTAAAGATCAGACAACAAAGACAACCGGCCCACCATCTACCGGCTTTGTAGGTCATGCGAAACCAGCCCGGGACGGCAGGGAAGTAACCATGTATATCAGCTATGCTAAAGACCTTATTTGCCAGCACATGATAGACGGGGACTATGACGGGGTAACCATAAACGAACTTGCGGAATCAGCGGTTAGGGTAGGACTTAAAATGTATGACTTGGCGCACGCAGAGCCTGTTCCTGAGCCTAAACCGGAAAAGACGGGGGATAACATGCGTGATTTAGACGAACAGGCCGATTACAACGACAATCAGCCACCGATAAGTTCCTATGAATCGGACGACATTCCTTTTTAAGGAAGAAACATGATTGAAGTAGCTCTCCAATACCGAGATAACGCCTTTTACCCTTATTCTCAGGAAGACCTTGAAGCTTCTAAGGAGTTTAGAGATAATCAAATAGTCAGGGCAAAGATTCAGGGCGTAAAGAAAGAAAGATCGTACAAACAATTAAAAATGTTTCATGGTGTATTGCGGACTGTTGCGGAAAATGCAAGACACCCGAACTGGAACAACCTCCCAAAGGCCAAGTTCAGCTTAAAGGTAGCACTAAACTATGTAAACGAAGGGGTTGTTGCCGTTGACAGACAAGGGACAGTACATTTTAGTTACCGTTCTTTTGGGTATGCAGATTTGCCCCACATGGAAGCTTGCAACGTATTTGATCGATCGTGGCCTATTCTTGCAAAGGTATTAGGCATAACAGAAAAAAAATTGCTAGAGAATGCAGACAAATAGGAGGTATTATGAAAGAAATTAAAGTGCGAGCATGGGATGATGAATCTGAACACATGGCATACTCAGACAAACAGGAAGATTATGATTTTTATTTATTTCAATTTGGGCCTGATGGCATCCTTAGGTGCTTTGCCTTTTTCATGGAAATAGAAACAGTTGAAGAACCGCCACATCCATCATCAAGGGAAGTAACATGTCTCATGCTATTTACCGGCTTAAAGGATAAAACCGGCAAGGAGATATATAAGGGGGATATACTTAAAGAAAAATCTGTTATTTTCAAGGTATGCTTTGGGGAAGATACAGACATGGAATGTTGGGGTTGGTGCATCCTGTCTATTCTGACACAAAAAACTTATCCACTTTCAAAATATGAGGCAGGAAAAATGGAAATCATCGGAAATCAATTTAATAACTCGGAACTCTTACAATAGGGGGTTATATGAAATATCCAACACGGTGTGAAATTATAGATGTTACAGGGCGAGAACAATTTGGTCTTAAACGGAGAACACCAGATAAAAGCAAACCATATATCGGACAAACTGGCCTTGCGGAAAGGGCAGAACCCGGTAGTCGTGTTAAAATAACACTGGATAGTGGTGAAATAATCTATGGTGATGAGTGCTGGTGGAGACGACTGAAAAATGCAGAAACATAAAATAGACCGTGAGCAAATAATGAAACAATGGGATAAATGGTGCAAGTACATAAAAGAGGGCGGTACGAGTAGTTGGCCCAGAGACGCATTTGAGAACCTGTTAGATTATTTTGAGGAATTGATAGAAAATGTACCCGACAAATAAACCGTTCAGATTAACAAGAGGCGGCAAGCCATATAAGGCACTTCAAATTGCGGTATTAGAGCGGGACGATTGGACGTGTCAGCAATGTTTCGTATACACTGAGGCCCCGCCACATCATATCCAGAAGCTGTCTCAAGGCGGTCAAGATGTTATAGAGAACTTAATTTCACTTTGTATCCGGTGCCATGATAAATATCCTAATTGGAAGGAAAGAGTAAAATGATTAAATATTACCACCAATTAAAAAAAGAAGAACTTCTTTGGCTAATGAAAGAAGGTAATACTTATAGAGAAGTGGAGAAAGACTTTCCTCAACCGCCTTGGTGTAGTTATCATCAAGCCACCTTTGGAATGATGGGATGTTGGTCTTTGACTTGTTTTACTTCTGGATATAGTATGGTTACAGGAAAAGACTTTTGTAAGACCTGTGATTCATATGAATACCCTGTAATTTGTTATGTTTAGTCCTAATTGGAAAAGGAGGGTGGAATGAGAACATTTGTTATAGTTATGTTTATATTTTTTTTATTGGAAACTGGAATAAAGCTTCACCAAACAACAAATAAACACCCAAGAGACAAAAGTTTTACATTTGTAGATGACTTTATAAACTTTTTTGTCTTTATGGGCATCTCTGTTTGGGCTGGTTATCTTTTATTTTGATATTAGGAAAGGAGGGTGGAATAGCATCAGTGCAATACTTCTCACGCCTTCTTTTTTATGTGAGCCCCCCATGCATATCCACCGAAGAAAAACACAATTACAGATCCAGTACCCCATAGCATTATGTTGCAGGTAGCCAAGTCAAAAAAGTCTTTAGCCATAGTTTTACTAAACGGGATACAAATAGCCGTCATTAGTAAAAATCCTAGCTGAACTTTTATCCATTGGATAGCAAGCCATCGTCTTGTCTTGCTTCGTACTGTAGATTCAGATAGTGTAGAAGCTACATGGTCTGAAACGGCCTTGCCGAGTTCAAAAACGGCCTTTGCCTTTTCTGCATCCGAATAATGCAAATCATTCAAAAATCCACCGGCCTTGGCAAGTAACCCGCTGTCTCTATCGAATACGTCTGTGGTAATTTTCGGGGCTCCGATAACAAAATTCTTTAATGCTGTGAAAAAGTTCATATTATTCTCCCCAACTATAGTGATTTCCATCTTCCCACCGACCTCCCCAGACGCCCCCAAGAGACTCCCAAAACTCTCCGAGTAGCAAATGATCCTCTGTTCGGGTAAGATATACTCCATTTTTGAATAAATTAATATCTTTTGCTCTCCCATCGAAATGGCGACTATTCCTGATATGATTAAGATGCTCCGCTGGAAAGGTCACTTCGTAACCTAAAGCAAGGGCATAAAGTATTAGTAATGGAAAGTTCCTTGCAAATGCTCTTTGTTCTTCTCCTAATTTAGACATCTCGATCACCTCCATACAAAATGTACATCGCACCGGTACGATAAAATAATAATCCTGCATATAACCGCAGTACTGGCAGATTGCACATTTTATTTAAACCACCCCGCCATCCGCCCAAGAACCGCACCGCCCACGGCTACGAATCCACCCACCATGCCACCGGCAGCAGCAACGATTGTATTGGTTCGTTTTTGTTTTTCGAGTACTTCAATCTTGTCGTAAACATCGACTTGGAGGATGTAAAGCGTATCAAGCTTGCTGTCAGTATCGTAATCTTTAAATATTTCATGCGGTACGATTTTCATTCAATCCTCCATTTCACTCGTTCATTAAATTCCACCATTAGTACACCGTTCCATTCGCAACGGCGGCGTTGGTGGCTTGTTTGCCGGAAACATCATCTACATCTCCGATAAAATCTGCATCCCCCCTAAGATGAAGGTTGGCATTTACAGAACACATTAATACATCATAATAAGTTTCATTTGATGCTCTGGAGGCTCCAGCTTCTGTACCCGCAACAGAACGAACAGTGCCAGCAATAAAATGAGACAAAGTAAAAACAATTTTATAAACTTTTCCTATGGAAAGAACAACTTCATACAAAAATGTATTCGCTGTTTGCTTGCCATCACAATGGGCCTTCCCAGACAAAGCACCAGCATAATCAGTTTCAGGATGCCAGCCATTTCCGGCTGTCCAGTTTGTAAACGTAACTTTCTGGGCGTAATTTCCAGGCGTAGTTTGCGCCGCTCCATACCCTGACGTATCAAGACTTGTGGTATCCCAAACAGTGGTGAGTTCAAAAGTATCTTCTGCATTGGCTCGTAGCTTCCAGTATTCACCATTCAACTCCGTCATTTCATTCAGGTTGTCAAAGAAGATCACATCTCCATCAATATACCCGTGTGCAGCATCAAACGTTACTACTCCAGGATTGGCCCTTGTAATACCTGCAACACCTTTAATGGCTGCCTTGCTCGTAACCGCAAAAGCTCCATCCGTTATAAGCTCCGCCCCCAACTCCGACTGGTAGATAATCTCACCGTCTTGGAATGTGCCGGTGATGCCGGTGAGGGTCAGTGTTTCACCGCCAATTTCTTCCAGCACGGTAGCCGTAGCACCTGACGTTGCCCCTGTTATCCCCCCTGGTGAGAAACTGCCTGTCTGCTCATCGAAGTTCAACTTTATCCCTGGCGATTTACTAAAACTAATACCAGTTCTTGTAGAAAGACCTGCTTTCATGTTGTCCTCCTATGCAAGATAAATGTAACAAACACCGCCATTTAAGGTCGTTACATATGTGCCGTTTACCATTAAACCACCAGGCCATGTGATATATAAATCATCGCCTGCCGACAATGCACGCTTTCCGATAATCCTATGCCCGCCGGCTCCGTCATGTAACAGGAAATCATCATTAGCGACGATATCTCTGTCGCCACCAGTCTCATCGGATACCCATGCAACACCTAAGAGCCGCAACGGCCCAGACTTGGCAGACGTAGCCCCCTCTGTGTTTATATATATAGGATTTGAGTTTAGATTATTATCATCAGACATGTTACCACCTCCTTGTTGGAGTGTTGTTTAAATTGTTAGTCATTTTGAGTTTCCTTTACAATTCCAATTTCTCTAATACGATTAAAAAAGTTTTTAATACGTGTCCGGTATTCCTGTGGTGTTTTTGGTCTATCTTCAATCGCAAACTTCTTAAAAAGTCGCTCTAAACTTTTCACCTTATACATATTTCTAACATTTTCTGGCTTTCTCAAATATGCCAATGTCGTTGCTGACAAGAACTTTTCATTTAGCCAACCGATTTCTTTCCTTAACGATTCATAAGCAGACCTTTCCCCTTTCGTGCCGATATACTTTTCAATAAAACCTTCAGCGGCTACGATTTTACTTACAGAATGATGGATAGTATCCCATGCCTGTTTTCCTGAATTATCAAAGGGATTTCTAATATATCTATCTTCACCACTACGCCCAGTATCATTTTTAAATAATTCATATCCAAGACTCCATATCGGATGCAAGTCCCAATGAAGTTTGTTCATAAATTCATTCATGTGTTCTGGATCATCTCCCCAATTCGACCATTTATGAACTTGCCTTAATAATACATTGTTCGGGTCGGGCCAGTATAATACAAGCTCTCTCATTCCTTCGTCTGTTTCGACCTCTTTAATATATCGAAGTCCAAGCCTATCAGTTTTAAATCCCCATTGGTTCATGAGATAGTCTTTAGCCATAAGACCACCTGTAAGCATAAGAAGTCCTTTGGCAAACATCATGTCTCTTGCCTGTGGTTTTTGTAGTTTTAAAGCATCTCGCATAACAGCAGCGGATGATCTCACCATATTGGCTTGCAAATGCCCCATTGTATATTTAAAAGTAGGCGTGAAAAGTATCTTATTTAAAGTCTTTCTCATACCAGGTGTCATTCTTGCGTAATCACCGTGGAAATATGCCGTTAATTGCCCCGCATCTAGATTGTTAAACCCCTTTTCTTTAAAATACATTCGTGTGCCTAGTCTTATTCCAGCATCCCCGCCCCATGCCATGTTCCATACAACCTTATAAAAATCATCAAGTAATACCACTGGGTTTTTGACTCTTTCTGACAATACTTTAACCGCTTTCTCGGCTAAAGGAGCATGAACTGTCTTTTGCATATCCCTTTTGAAATTTATAAAGGGCGGCGTATAGGGTGTTGATAATGTACCAGATTCAACACCTTCGTAATATGCTTGGTCTTTTGTAAGTACTGACTTGAATCCATTATAGAAATATCTTGCGCTTTTCACAGGCCTTAACGGGTTTAACGATCCTGCCCAGCTTGCCTGCCATAAATCGTAAACAGGTAAAAAGAATGGATTGTAAAACGCCATCATTTTCGTGTAACCAAATATTCTCCCTAGTTCGGCTCCTTTGTCGATTTTCCTAATATAATCGCCCATGTAATCGTTGAAGGCATTATGGATATAAGACTTTTTTAGTTCAGGATATCTAATTGCCAATTCAAACGGCGCTTCTCCGAATCCATTAGGTGGTTTGCCTCTCCTAGATATAATTAATCCTTCTTTTTTCGCATTATTAAATATTTGTGCAAGCCCTCTCATCACTCCTGTTTTTTGAGCATAAGAAGCCATTATCATCCGAGCATCAAAGTCAATCGGTTCAAATATAGGCTTCCCAGCATCATTTTTTATTTCTTTCAGCCATTCAATCGTGTCGCCGATGTCTATGGTCTTTCGTTTTTTGAAGAATCTGCCCTTATAATAACTGTTTATTAGCCCCTGCCCTCGTTCTTGTCCAAGCGATTCACGTATTTTTCTGTACCATTGATCAAGGGGAATATGAACATATCGGGGATCTTGTTCTCGTAATATCTTATTAATGTCAACTAGTTCGGACATTTGTGTTTTTAAGCCCTCAGCTGTTTTTTCAAGACTTACCCTTGCTGTCTGTTTTCGTTCCACCTTTAGTCTTTTCAGTGTTGCTTCATGCTGTTCCATTAATGAGGCTATTGTTTTCTCGTTTCTCATTATATGGCTTTCAGGCCAAGGATGAGTTAATACACCGTCTTTCTGTAACCGTTTGAATCCATCTTCATAATATTTGTTCATTGCTTCAGTCGCTTTAACTATTTCAGGAGAAGGATTAAGTTTAGCATGAGCAGACCTGCCTGCCTGTAATGTTACTTCTACACCATCAATTTCTGTTAGTTCTAATTCTTTTAACGCCTTAGCTGTACCTAATGCTTGCTTTTGTTCAGATATACGAATTGACTGAAGATTCTTTGCAGCAATTCCGGTCTTTTCCGCACCGGCCCTGATAAATGGTGCTTGGACATCAACCTTGTCATAGACTTTCTGGAGTGTTCTTTTGCCTAAAGTGCCAGCTTTTTGCCCGAACTCCATAATTGGTACGGTTCCAACTTCAGCCACAGTACCAGCAGCACCCTTTACAATAGGCAATGCACCTATAACAGCAGCGGCTGGATCTCCAAGCCATTTGTCTTTTAGTTTTTCCCAGCCATATACACCGATCGGTTCACCAAAGAACCTTGACATACCATTTATTAAGTCCCAGGCCGCTTTTCCAACCTCCCCAACTCTTTCACCAACAGCAATGGCTTGTTTTTCATCTGGCTTCATTGTTACGACATCTTCAGCAAGACCAATTAAAGGATCGGTAAAAGACTTAGTGGCAAGGTATGGAAACTCTGCTAACCCAACAGCAGTTCGTGATACACTGTCCGGTACGGTCTTTTTAAGCCATTCTCCAAATCCTTTAGCTCTCTCGGGAGGAGCATGAAGATAGTCATAATAACCCTTGAAAAATGATGGTTCTGATAATTTAACTGGTTGTTGAGTTACAATCTTTTCTTGATCATGCTTTAGTTTATCGAAAACATCACCCTCAACAGCTTTAGTTTCAATAGCAAGATTTGAGAATATATCCTGATTTTTTCTCTCAGCTAATTGTTCAAATATATCAGCCATTAATACACATAACCTCTTTCTTTAGCTATCTTTCTTGCCTCTTCTATATTCCCACCAGCTTCCTGAAATATACTTTCAGCAGTTACTTGATCTATAGGAACAGAAGGTAATGGCCCTACAATTTTAATTGTAATATCTTCTACCTTTTTATAATATCGTCTAAGTTGAGATTTATGAGGCTCGGCCAGCCTTTCTATTAGTGGCTTTGTTTGTTGCTGAAGATATTCCATCTGTGCCGGCCCTTCTAATGCCATAAGTTCCAAAACATCCAAGTCCTTAATACCAGCTTTTTTCAAGAGAGAATTTATCTGTTTTAGTCCGGCTGTTTGTTGTCGCACTAATATTTGTTGCCGTTTGCTTTGAACCTCAACTCCTTTAGCTGTTTCTGGCGCAAATCTATTATATTCTACTTTTCCAGTTTTAATATTTCTCTGTCTATAGATTGTTGCACCACCTATTTTTATTGGTGTAAGCTTTTCCCATTTATCTACAGGGCTTGGCTCTACCCTTGCTTTTTCTACACCTCGTGCCCCAAACCTGACCTGTCCAGGAGACAATGTAAACCCTGGTTGCGGTTCCCTTTTCTGAAAATGCTGTTGCATAAGACCCTGTGCGTACATCTGAACTAGGTTAGGTAACATTTGTTCCCAAGGATCTGGTCTGCGTAAGTCTATAGCCATATTGTCCTCCTATTTGCTGCCTAGTCCATATGCAAGGGAAGCACCGAACATAGTCGGGTCTAAACCTGCCAGCCAGCCTAATCCTCCATATCCGGCTAATGCACCCAAACCTCCCATGCCGCCACCGTCATCACTAACAACAGCTTCGGGATAAGTACCGCCCATCAGGGTAGTCGCTGCCTGATATGGCATTAGGTTAGCCTGGTATTCCGCTGCCCTGCCGGGTGCGCCCATCTGCCACGCTTGCAACGGTACGTTCTTGCCCATTTCAGCCATTATCCTACCAGTCATCGCACCTGCTGCTCCTGTAGCACCTGCTCTTGCTGTACCAGCACTACCGCCAAGCAGTTCCATGCCCTGTTTTTGCGCTTCCATATAAGGCTGTTGCAGGCCGGCCATAATGTCAGGAGATAAACCTGAATACCAGTCAGCAGTTGGTTGTTGCGCTGCTGGAGCCTGCCAACCTCCGCCAAACAAATTTTGTAACGTAGGCATTAACATCTGAGCCATTTGCTGTTGCTGCGGTGACTGTGTATAATCTATGTCAGCCCCACCTTTTCCACCACCACCCATATTAATCACCCCTCTTTCGGCCTATGCAATGAATATTGCCCGTATTCTTAAAGTCATAGCCCTTCTCATTTGCGTATTTCGTGATTATTTCAAAGACCTTTTCGTTCACACAATCAGTTTCGTAAATAGGAGCCCTGTGCCGTTTCCCGAACTCGATAAACTCATCTATTAGCATGCTCACAACCTTGGGAGTCTTGGCCCATGAATAAATACCATCCATATAGACTTTTCCTACGTGCGGTATCGGCCTTACAAACCAGTGTGCAAAAGCTCTTGGCTTGCCTTCGTTAAACACCACCCAAAACTCGGAAGTGTCCGGTTTACCATCCCCACGCCTTCCGGCCTGAATAGACATCGCAAGGTAACTGTAAAGACTCTCATAGGTTATCTGCTGTTCCTTGAGATACTTTACATATTCGTTAATCTTCGGGCCGATTGAACCTATCCATAACGGACTTGTTATTTTTTGTAGTTTCATATTTCCTTCGCTTCGATATAGTCTATTGGTAATTCGCCCTTGTCTTTCAGCCTTTGTATAGCTTCTGCTCTGTTTAATTCAGTTATTTCGGTCTGTATTTTGGCTTCATCGGGATCAATCAGTGGCCGATTGATAAAAGCTTGTACTTCGGCATCATCTTCCGACAAGCTTTCTTGGTCTTCATGTTGTTCCAGTGCAAAAGTGCCCGTAATATTTCCGTCTTTGTCCCTGTTAATATATCTCATGTTAATCGTCCTTTTTCTTTTCGATTCCATTGAGAAATTTCATCAAATCTTCATAATCAACAATAAAATGTTGATCTTGATCAATATTGCCCGCAGAATATACTTGAACTATTTCTCCTTGCAAAGAATATCGTACAAGCAAATCAGCTTTCTGTGGGCCTGCACACCCAATCATTAAAATTATTAGAGTCATAAAAATTAAATATTTCATCACATTTCTCCTTTTGTTGGTTGTTGGTTAATCATCCTTTCCTCTGCGGTCGACGTAGCCGAGGGTTGCTATTCTTATTATTGTACTGACGTCAGTCGCTCTAGTCCTTATTTGCCCAGATGTGTTTGTTCTGACAATTAATTTAAATGTTGTATTGGCTTCTGTTGCCCACGTAGCGAGCGGAGCAGTTGTGGCGGAAGGAAGTTCATCGTTAGCATCTAATGAACTGAAATAGACCATTCTCAATCCAGCATATTGAGCGGCTACATTCATTATTGCATGAACTTTTATGCCGGTTGCAACCGACAATGTTCGTGTTATGGCTGTTGTGCTTTGATTTGATACATCAATATCAAGTGGTGGGTCAGCCCATAAAACCTCGTCCCCTTCTTGTGAAAAAGCAAGAATATTAGCAGAGCCATCGGTTAAAACAGATCCTATTCTGCGGTATAATGTTAATCCCGCCGCAATTACCGCCGTATCTGCAAGAAGATTAACAGCGGTTAATGAAGTATCATATCCAGCATCTACTGAATCCCCAGCGGCATTGCTTAATTCGTGAACATGAAACCATTCACTATTACCTACAGCATCTCCATCATTCATACCGCCTGCATCATCACCTAATGCCCAAGTAGCGTCTATTTGTTTTGTCATTGCGGTTGATAGTTTCATGTTAATTGCACCAGTACTATCAGTCGCTTCCCCAATGGCAATAAGAATATCATGATCTGTGTCCGTATCATTTGACATTTGGAGACCAGCTAAATGTCCTCGTGGTACTATCGTCAATTTTTCAGTATCAGCGATTACATCTACTTCAAAACTAGCTGGCGCTGTCGTTCCAAGCGTACCATTAGTTATAGCCGTGATAACATCATGTAATTCCTGTAAGTTTTCTTCGATGTCCGGTATATCAGCACTTACCTGGTTTGCAAGGGCCGGTTTGTCGGTGTTCCAAGTTGCCATAATTCACCTCTTATTTTGTATCTATTATTCTTGAGCCTATTGTGTTCATTTCAATATGAAAATCTAATGCTACAAGATAAATATCATCATCATAAGTATCATCTTCATGCGTACCTTCTCTTTGCAGAGAACATAACAAAATACTTATCACACCAGTTCCTGCACCCGTTATGGTTTCGCTAAAACTGTGCAGTTCATGTCTATCAGCATCCGATGGAGAAGCTATCGTTTTGCTTACGGTAGATTGTGCAGAAAAATCTTCATCCACATCTGCCCATGAATGCGTTAAATTCCAAATACTATTTCCGGCATCACCATCTTTATGAACTGTGTGAATATGAAATTCTAAATTACTGGATAATTTGTATTTATGAGACAATTGAGCTGTAAAATAAATAATATTATCTTGTGCTTTATTAAACGCTAATATTCGTCCACCCTTGTATGGTGTCCATGAAGGGTCACTTGCACCTGCAAACTTTACACCACCTATTATTATTTGCTGGTCATCCCAAACTGTACCGTCACCTATAAACTTCAAAGTACCATCGGTTTCAAACTCGGCATAGTTCCCATCCGCCATAGCACCAAACTGACCTGTGTATGCCTTCATCGCTGGATACTTTAGCCACTCATAAAGGTCTTGGATCCATTCATTTAGTTCTTCATTGTCTGTGTTTGGTGGTTCTCGTAAATCCATTATACTGTCCCTGATGATGGTTTATAAATAAAGGTAATACCGTTCACTTCAAACTTCTCATCTGCCAGGTTAGTTCCCCACTTAATTTGGTGTAATCTTTGGTTCTGATTAACCGGCAAGACAGGTCTTGCATTATCGTCACATGATATAGAGCCAAGCGAAGTCCATGACTCACCTTCAACCTCGCCTGCCGTGTCCCCACCCCGCCATGAAACATCTATTGAAAAACTTCCTGAGAACCCAATATCAAACCATATTTCTGCTAAAAGATCGTACCTTTTAGGATCTCCAAAACTTAACATAGGTTCTATGCGATACCCATTCAATGCGGCTGTTGCAAGAGCTTCTGTAGTATGATCGTATAAATGCCCGTCTGTTGGAGCGTATACAAGTTTCCTTCTTTGAGCTGTATAATATGCCCAAGTATTTGACCCGGCATCAGACCAAACTCCTGTACCGCCAATAGCGGCTATAAAGTCAGCCCACGTAAAGTCACTGTATATCTGCCAGTTATCAACATACCTCATTGCCTTGTCTTCAACCCGCCATTGCTTTGAATCTATGTTGTAAAATAATAAATGACTCGGTGTTGATCCACCATCAAACGGCGCTGTCCATACAACTTCCCTGCGAAGCGGATAATACGTACCGACAATTAAGTCTAAGTAGGCTGTGTTCATGTCCTGCAAATTAGCTTCTATGTCTTCGCTTATCGGTCTGCCACCGTGAGGAAATTCATTCCCGCCCCTGAACTCACAAAATCCGTAATTCTTATTGTACCCGTAGTGTCTGTCCCCAAGATTCACTATGCCATGATGGTTTACAAATCCCTGCCCGTCTATGATATTCAATATTCTAAACGGTGATTCATAATCTGCAAAATAAACAAGTCCATGTATCGAATTTTCAGAATATATAAAACACCTGTTTCGACCCATCTTTCTTATCCCTGTAATTGAATCATCGTTAGGGATGTAAAGTTGGTTTGCATCAGGATAATTAAGACTTGTTATGGCAGTTCCAGGCCAAGACGTTGACCACCTTATATCTATATCACCGTTTGTCTCACCTGAATAAGCACCTATTACACGCCTTTGGAATGTCTCTAAATATCTAAACTCATACGATGTCCCACTTGCTATTAACTGACCGGAATCCAAGTCTGTATCGCCATGTTTCCACTTATATGGTTCGGTTTCACCACGATCTGCCCACACAATATATTCCCCAACCTGAATCATGGAGTACAAATCCACATTGTCTTTAGCAAACGTCATTGGGGTTGTGTGATCTATGTTTACAAAAGCAAGTGCCGCATCAAGGTAATAGAACTTGCCATTATCAAAATACAAATGATTACGGTTAGTTCCATCGTATAACTCAAACAGTCCAAGACATTTAGTAGCCTGAGCATTAGCAGCACTAGAATACTGATTATACCCGTACGATTTAGCACAAGCGTTACGCTTCCTTGACAAGTCAAAGTTTAGTCCACCGGCGTCATGGGTAAGAGCGATTCTGCCTTCTTTGTCTATGAACTTGAACATTGAGGCATCATCGGCTGGCACGCTTGTTTTTCGGCCTAAAACAGGAATAATTTTAAATTCACTCATGCCTGAAACACGCTCCTTGCCCTATAGCCCATCGTTGACCATCGTTTCTTGCCGTCAGCCCGTGCCGCTTTCTTCAAACCGTACTCCCACCTTTGTAAATAGAACTGTGCTTTATCAAACTGGTCAAGAGCCATAAAAGCCTCCGCAGTCGCAAAGTCACAGCACCTAAACCTCTCAATCTCAGGTAGCCATGATATATCCTGTGCAGTTACGTCGTCGCCGCTTCTCCCGTATTCCAATTCAAACACATCTGCACTGCCTGGAGGCGGGCCTAGCCACAATTCAAGGTTCTTGATCGCTGCTATAAGTACTTGACCATTAGCAGTTCCAGCCGGGTCGGGAAACAAAACATCGTACTGATGCGTGTTTACAATTCTAATTAACCTGTTATTAGTCATATCCCGGAGACTTACCTCACCACCTGAAAAATCAGCAGGCATAGAATATCTGTAAGTTCCTGCAGCGAGCGTACTCGTGACATACCGCCTCTTGAACGTGAATTTCTTGGTTTCGACAAGTTCCTGCTTTGCCCTAATAAGCCAGTCACTCACTTGAGAAAGAGATGGTGTGGTGGTATCGCTTAATGTACCCCTATTAAGCTTAACCTCTACATGATCAATACAGGCCGATACTGTATTGAGCGTACCGGCGGTGTAATCAACCGCACCAAACTCAAACCATGCGGTGTCAAGAGCAGCCGAGGCAACTGTTAAGCTCATGTTATCTCCTTTTTACCAACCCACTAATATCAGTTTAGTTGTTGAACCGATTTCCGGTGGTTGCGTAAAGCGTACTATATCATTGTCTCCCACAATAGACACGTAAGTATGCTCCAAATAAACTGATAAATTAGCAGGTGTACTTAAAATATAGGGTGAACCAGCCACCATTCCCTCAATATAACTCAGATCAACCGAAAATGCTGTAAACGTACTCGTGGACTGGTCATGGGTTACAGTGATAAACCTGAACTGTCTCCCTCCGGCTGACATCCTAAAACCCTCTGTTAAAGTAAGTGACATTTTATCCCCCTTACCAACCTATTATCATCAGCCTGGTTGTTGAGGCTGGTTTCGGAGGAAGTCCAAACGTAATCGTATTTTTGTCTGAACCCCCCGTAATAGATACGTTTGTTGCACCAATAAGAGCCGACACATCAGCAACCGTACTTGCTAAATAAGGCGTACCAGCCATTACATATTCAAACTGTGTAAGATCAAGAGATGTAGCAGTAAACGTGCTTGTTGATTCATCGTGTGTTACAGTAATGAACCTAAACTGTCTCCCACCAGCACTCATCCTGAAATCCTCTGTCAATGTTAAACTCATTGTAATTCTCCTTCTACTATTTTGTTTGATTTAATTAAATTATCTTCAGCCCATAAAGGTTGAAGATTTTTTAACGATTTTAATTCTCCAATAAATTGAATTTCGTTGAGCTTGTTTGATTTATTCCATTGCTAATGGTCGAATACAATAGCGGTGATTCTCCGATATAAAGCTGGTCACATGATTCACAAGCAAGTCCTTCCAAGTCCCCGCTCTCATGCTTCCGGCGTAGTTCGTTAAACCTGTCGCCTTTTATTATGTCCTCCAAAGGCTCTACATAAGTATCGCCTAATATTATTTCTCCGTCTGTTAAAAAACAGCATGGTATGACCTTCCCGTCAGCTTGAATTTGAATAGGCCCACGAAACGGTCTCCCGCAAGTCTTTAATTTTTTTACTGTTTCTTTTCTGTATTGTCGTTTTCCTCCCCAGCCATGAGCCTTCCAGATTTCAATATTGTCAACTTTCCCTTTCCAAAACTTCACAAGTTCTTCCAAAGACTCTCCGTGCTGTGGAATTATTGTCACATCTACCGTGCAATATGGATGAGTGTTAATAAAATTGGATACATTCCATACCAAATCTCCAAAATTAAAACCTTTATGTATTTTGTTATAGTTTTCGTTTAATCCGTGGGCTGATATTCTTAACCGATTCAATCCAGCTTCAAGAAGTCCACCTGCCATGTTTGTATTTAAAAGTCCCGCATTCGTTGTTAGAAACGTTTTTAAGCCCATTCTGGTGCAGAACTGAACCTTGTTTATGATATCTGAATCAAAAAGTGGCTCCCCGAATCCAAAGGGGGATACCCATTCTGCGCCCATTTCATACGCCTGCACTACAAGATCAGCAAAGTGGTCATATCCCATTGTTACCTTCTCACGTGTCATGGTATCGTGCGGGCACATAATACAGGATAACTGGCATTGGTTCGTGGTCTCAATTCTAACTTCTGTGTTAATTAACTTCATTTCTTCTTTTTGCCTTTTTTACGCTTTTTCTTTTTACAGGGCATCTTTCACCCACTTTTGTTTCACGTGAATATGATCAATCCTCCCGTTCAACTTCCAATAATCTGTTCTTTCCCTATGCTTCATTACCATTGTTAATCCTTGGTTAAGGGCAGAATAAGGCCATGTAAATACATCCACTTCTGGATTTCTTTCCAATTCACGCCTTGCCATATAAACATCACCAGGGTTCCATCCATACTTATCTTTAAACGTATTTGATTCAACAGGTGGCATAGTGTCGTGCATGAAAATTACTCCACCATTTTTTAATCTCGGCAAGAAAAAATCCAACTCCATCTTAACAACATCGTAATTGTGTTCACCATCAAGAAACACGATTGATGGATTCCCGTCATATTCTTTTATAAATTCTTCCGACTTGCCGATAAAGCAAATATGATCTTCAAACAACTCCTTTTCAAACACGTTGAACATACCACCCATCTTGAGGTCACAACTATGAAGCTTTACGTTAAAGTCTTCAGCATGGATTGCAAGCACAGTTGAAGACTCCCCCATGCCGATTTCTACAATATCGCCAAGAACGTGCTTGAGTATGTTTGGCACTAACGCATCCATTATATTCCATGACCCCCGAGGAATCCTGATGTGTATCTCATGACCCTCATACTCACCCTGAAACCTAAGATGGTCAGTTCCATACTTCTCGTCACACTCTTTATCAAGGGAAAGCAACCTGTCTCTTGATATAAATTTTACCATTTATAACTCCCAGAACGGGCGGTCTTCTTCCTTTTTTATCACCATTGTCAGCCCCTGATACCTTGCCGTGTAAGGCCATGTGAATACATCCATTTCATGCGTTCTTAATTCAAGCCTTTGTCTTAACTTATATACATCGTGACAAAGTTCCTCTTTTGTGTATTCTTCGTGCATCGGATATGTGTCGTGAAGAAATATCACTCCACCTGGCATAAGTTTCTCAAAAAAGAAGTCAAACTCCATTTTTGCCACTTCGTAGGAATGGTCGCCGTCTATAAAAACGATAGAAGGCGTATCGTCAAACTCCTTAATAAAGTCTTCAGAAAACTTCTGTATGTATATATGGTTGCTGAAATACGTTTTGTTTTTTTTGTAACTTTTATCGCAAGTATAGAATTTAACCCCATAACTCTCTGCTATCTTTGCCAGTATGGGAGTTGAAACACCAGCACCAATCTCAACAATGCACCCAGGTCGAAAATACATTATGATAGGCACAAGCTTTTCTAATATTATCCATCCCATCATTTCCTGAAACCGCATTGTGATCTCTTTCTTATGAGATTCGCAATGATTAAACCTGTCCCTGTCTACCGGTATGTCATATACAACATCATTCTCGCTCATAAAATTGCCATTCCATAAAAACCTTTTCATTTTTTTGATAGCGGCCTGATCTACTTCTTTCACCCCGTTTATTTCTTTCCACATAACATCGTTAGCCTTGTTAGGCCCCTTTCCTTATAATGTGAATAAAACGCATGGGCCATGTTAAAACCTGTTTCTTGGACAATCTCTAATAATGTAGCTAAGTTATAAAAATAAACATGATCACTCGCAAACTCGTTATGGCCTTTGTCCAGATTATCAAACTCCGAAGCATCGGGTACTTCTATATAAAGAGCCTTATTTATACTTTCCCGTATTCCTTTAAGAAACAAAACAGGATGTGGAATATGTTCAAGAACATGAATTAAAGTCACAACATCAAACTTGATATAACTTGGTATATATGGAACACAAACTATTCCCAAAACATCATTAATAAATCTCCTGCTTTCCTTGTTCAATTCTATACATTCTACATGATACCCATTATCCTTGAGTCGTTTCGGGAAAACACCCAGACCGGAACCCACATCAAGAACAGAATTGCTATTGTCAATAATACCCATAAAATGTTCCAAGCGTCTTTCATTTTCACTCTTTTTATTAGGGATGTTAATAACATACTGAAACGCCTCGTCAATTGACTTGTGCCTAAAACCCTTGTCCCTGTAACCGTCTGTGTAAATCTTCTGCAAGTCTTCTATCGGGTAATTTCTGCGACTCTGGTAAAACCCGCAAAAACATTGCTCCCACGATCTTTGAACATCCTTAATGCCCATCCATTTCTCATACTTGTCGGGCTTATCGTAGGAATGGATTACACTCCAATCATCTTTACCACAAATTAGGCATTTCATTCTGCTGGTATTCCTATCGGCGTTACCTGCCGAAGTATCTGTGGACTTTTAATAGTACGTGAGCCAACAGACTTCTGTTTTCGGCGTTTAAGTTCAAACTGATGCAAGCTTTCTTGTATTGACCTGGTACAGTTTGAACAGCATTGATAGTCATTCCAAGGTTGTATGAGAGTAGTTCCGCACCCCAAACAAAATCCTGAATTGCGTCTATCACCTAATTGAACTATAACTTCTTGACCACCCATATTATTCCACTATATCGCACTTGTCTTTTATTATACCAAACGAATCTGGTATAAACGGTCTGTCAACTTCATACTTACTGAAATACGAATCAAACACATGCTTATCTTCTTCTTTCTCTGGCTCTTTGGCATGGTTCTTGCAATATCCGCCTAATTCATCGCTTCCAAACCCTTTACATACCGGACATTGGATATAGGTTCTGTTCCCTGCCATCTCATCTTCTCCTTTGTGTCTACCAAGAATTGCATAGCATCTTCAAGCATAGCCGTGTGATACATTGGTTCTTCTGTTTGTTTGTTTATACAAACCTCATCCAGCATATACCAGTTATCCGGCCTTTTTAACGCTTCGTCATTGTCCTCTTTAGCCATAACTCCTAAAATGCCGCCCTCGGTGCAGTTAAAATAATGAATTTTTGTGTAATGCTGCGTCTGACCCAGCATGGTAGATTCAAGCCAGTTTTTATATACCCACAATGTTGGACTTGTGCCTACAATGTCTAATGTTATGTTATATCTTTTTATTCCCCTTAATGGTTCCCCGGGAAGTGCGATTAATCTTCGTTCCATGCTAAACCCTGCCCATTTCTTCTGTGAAGAAGCCTCATCCCTTCCCGTACCAGTTCCTTTTATGTTGCTTGAATAATCTTTATCTGCATAATAAGTCTTTCTTTGGTCATCCTTTTCTTTCGATACAGGAAACGAAAGGTCGTTACCAACACACATGAATACCGTTGAATGAAATATGTTTACCCCTATCATCCACGCACCGTTTATCACATTCCCACCAAGTTCTATCTTATAGTGAAAGGGGTTCTTCTTTACGTGCTTCTTGAACGCTTCCATAATGTCTGGCGCTGGAGACACGTAAAACAATATTCCCCTTCCCTGCTTTGTCCATGTCTCTATAACCTTTGGGTTGCAATGAACACCAGTTATCAGTGTAGTGTGCTGACCTTCCTTCGGAATATCTTTGGTCAGTTGATCCATAACCACATCAGAAGCATCCACAAGTAATACAAAGTCAGGAATTATACCCATCTCAAGTAAGGGTTTATACTGATGGTTTGCAGCAATAGTCACAAAGTCTCTATCTTCCCAGGGCTTTGCGCCATCCTTGTTTAGAAATTCTTTCAGTACGTCCTTGTTCTTGTTAAAGGAAGAGCTTGCCCCTACACCAATAATAACCTTGTTTTTGCAAAGTCCAGTACACGACTTTAAAGGTGCATGCTTTTTCCAGTATTTCTGATTATATTTAACATTATCAGTCCATATTTTACCAAGTTTAAGAACGGTATGATCCCTTATGCTCGCAATATAATCATAGTTGTTCTTGCTGATAATACCATGAAGGTCAGTTCGGTCTTCGTATGAATGCTTCTTTTCCTTTTTTGTCTTTTTTTTAGTCATAGCTTTAGGTTAGGGGAGGCTTTTACACCTCCCTGTTAGGTTTATGTGAGCTTAAAAAAACCGCCATGTTGCCTAAGGTTATATCCCTTCATTTCCATAGAAAATTCGGAGATTATCTGCCAATCCTCGAAGTCACCCATTTTACCAAGTTTCTCCATGATAGCCTTCCGCCCCCTCTTAGCCCTCAACTTAATCTTGCTCGTATCCAAAACGTAGGCAATATTGGTAGGCACGTTAGCCATAGGAATAAGATCAATCTCAATACCGGATTCAGTCATGTAGGATGTGATATGACCACCACCCCTTGATTCATTGACTCTCATTCTAATCCGGCCCTTATCCCATCTGGTAAACTTAGCAGTCTGGTCAATATGACCAAAGAACGTCAAGTTCCTTCCGCCAGCTTCCCAAACAGCAGACACGACAGTATTTAGTGCTGACTCGGTTATGGTGTATGTAGCTGTGTCAATATGACTTCCCGTTTGTGTTCCAAGGAATCCAAGCACACCGTCCATAAGCCCTGCTATAGTAGCAGTTTTTGCAATTCTTGCACTATAGAGAGCAGCACGTTCTCGTTCCCGTTGCATCTCTTTCAACCGCATCATAATCTGATGCTTGTCCTCCCTGCCTATGGCGTACATATCAGTAGCCTTCATGGTTCCGGTAGTCTGTACATCCTGTCGCAGAATAGTGAAATAATTACTCACTACTTTTCTCGGCCTTGGAGTAGGTTCGTTTGGCATGGAACCTTCATTTGCAAACGCTCCAATCACATAGAATATTTCCTGGCTTATGATTGAAGCAGGCAAACTCAACATTGCAGCCCCGTGGCCTGCGGTTATATAAGAAATAAATACGCTTACCCCAGTTCCACCGGCAGCCCCAGTGCTTGTTACAACTGCCAAACAATGATCTCCAGCAGTGGAACTATAGTGGTAAATTACGCTGCCCTGTTTTATCTGATACATAGTGTCAGATGCGGTCATGCCATCAACACTCGTAACAACAAAACTTGTCCACTCACTGGCAACAACACTAGCAAGCTTTAATTTACCTGGCCCTAAATCCTCGGAAATCCATTCAATTGATGTACCTCCAGATTCAGGCCCCCACCCTATCTTATTAATAAAAGGTGTATCGGCCAACGCAAGTAAATCTAACGCCTCTGATACATCTCGCCGTTCTGTACCCGTTACAACACCAAAAGGTACAGACCCGACTATATCTCTTGAGAATAATCCTCGGCCAACTAACTCGGCTTCAGACATTGCCCAAGTACTCACCGTTGTAGACATAATATCCTCCTATGGAGAAACTATTCCGGTGTAGATGGAAAAATCGTATCTATGATTGATAGCTCATCCTCTTCGGTTGGCAAATAACCCTTATCTGTCTTTGCTTTCAATTCACGCATCTTCTTAACAGATTCCGGCTCTGCCGTATCCGTGCTAACAATATTTGCCGGTGATCTTGTTTCTCCCGATTCAACATGAGGGACAGGCGGTGCTCCCCCGCCACTCAGTTCTTTTATAGTTTCAAGAGACCTTTGAGCTACGTTCTGGAAATACTGCACAACCGTGTTAGAATAATCCCTGACCGGATCGACCTGACCAGTCTGAACCTGGTAAATGTACGCAGGATCTTTTATTTTCTCGTCCCACACATCCTTTACTAAGTGGAAATTCTGGTCATTCTTGATGTAATTATAGGCTGCAATGCTCGCCTCTTGAACTTGCTTTGCCACCTGTTCCCGTTTGCTGAACGTTTTGTCTATAGAACGCTCAATGGCTGCCTCTATGTCTATCGGCTTGCCTTCGGGATACGCATCCCAGTCCTGTTCTTTTGGTTGTGCCTTGAGCCTTGCTATTTCAGCATCTTTTTCTGCCGTCAGCTTCTTCTCATCTCCAAGCAATTGCGCTAACCTTCCAGCTTGCACTCCCGCATCGAGTTTGCCTTGAAGTTGCTTTGGGTCTTTTACGCCGGCTTTTTCAAGCTCTGCTATAAGGTCATCTACGTTTTCTTTTGGTGCTGCCTCTGCCTCTACTTTTGGTTCCTCTGCTGCCAGAGGTTCCACTTTCTTTTCCTCTACCATGCTGTTCCTCCCATCTTGCTCGACGTTCTCTCACTCAGGTCGGCTATTTTTTGTTTATACTCCGTTCTTTTGTTAATCCACCCTTGCGGATTAACTAAGAACTCCAATATTAACATCGTCTGATAATATGTCTTCTGCACCACATCCTTCTCGTTTTCACTTAAATTCGTGTATTTTGCCGAAAACATATCTACTGACATCGTTCCTTTTATTAAGTGAATGGCATTTACAAGAAATGACCATTCTTCGGTCTTTAAGGCTCTCGTGTAATTCTGAGCCTGCCTGGCAAACTCATCATTGCTGTTAAAAACTCGTTCAAATATGTTTACAAGATTTCTCATTTATTCCAGACCTGCTTATACCTTTTGGAAAACCAATCTGCATCTTTTGGGTTATCGAACTCTATAAAATTACCTGTCTCCAACACATGTCTTATTGCTATATCTGGCGAATATTGTTGTAGCTTTTTCCCGTCATATAATACTGTAGGATACACTATAAACTTATCTCCTACCTTGCTCCACGCCATCATGTGACTAGCGTGCCGCCCATTTCCTAATTCCAGTGTCGGAAACTTTTCAGGTTCTAATATTCGCTTAACAAAACCCTTATGCTTATTTTGATCCAATATTTCTTTTATTCTTTTCAGTTCACCCATTATGCAGCAG
>SDBS01001280.1_pt1 | contig 25553 bp, 27 predicted proteins | sample 2277091 | NCBI WGS metagenome assembly SDBS01 (sample SAMN10404972, study PRJNA504765) | marine sediment metagenome | isolation source: marine sediment core GS10_PC15, 163 cmbsf | place: Arctic Ocean: Southern Knipovich Ridge | collected 2010
AATAATTTATTGAATTCCTCCTCATTATTGATTGTAATAATTTCTTTTGGGATCGATTGAAGCTTTAATAACATTTCCGCTTTTCTAAGCCTGATTTTTTCTAATTCATGGTCTGACATTTTTTGCTTGAATGTTCTCTTACAAATTCTAAAAAAGGTAACAATAAAACGTTCTATATTCTTCTTATGTTAAAGAAATAAAGATTTTTATTTAAACCCAGTGATTATTCAACAAAATGCATGTTATTAGAACGAATTATCAAAATATAAGGGTAACAAAGTTAATACTGATATCCGTGAGCTGATTGAGGCGTATGGGATTTCTAGGGGTGTAAGAATAAACGGGAGACTAGTTATAGAAAGAATGGCATCATGGAATGAAATTAAAATCGAAATTGATAAAGTTCAAAAAGAATTACAATCGTATCTATTAATAAAGTCAATATTAAAAATACTTATAACATTAACTTCCTTTAAATAAGGTTATATAAGAGTACTAAGGTAAAAATCTCAATGAAAATACACTTTCTATTCATCTTAAAAAAAACGGGAATTTGCCTTTATAGTCGAAAGTTTACAAATGAGTTTGATTCTCTCGAGGTTAACTTAATTACTCCATTCTTTTCAGCAATCTTTTCTTTCTCTGAAAATATTCTTTCTAAAAAGACACCTGAAATTCTCGAAATGAGCGGATTGAGATTTATATTTAGAGTCCAAGAAGATTTAATATTTTCAATTTTATCAGATTCAAGCTCGAGCCTTTTATTTGTTACCAGTAGGTTATCAAGAATAATGGATGAATTCTATGACAAATATCCGGATCCAAGTAAATTAAAAGATTATCAAGAACTAGAAAACCCCGATTTTGATGATATCGTTGATTCAATAATTACCGGAAAAGAGGAATTGTATTTGAGTGAGGCTTTTTACAAGAAAGCAATTAAAATTTTTAAAGATCTCATTTTTGAGGATGAAATGGTAGGAGCTGCTCTATTAACAACTCAGGGAAATATAATTTATACTTCACTTCCAAATGAAATATTAGTTAACTCCTTGAAAGAACTAGAGATTAGATTTATGGTTGGTGCTCTTTATCTTCCAGAGTCGTACTACAGTTTAGAGAATGGACAAAAAGTATTTTCTAAAATAGTGGATATTCCTTGGAAATTAGATCCTCTTTTAGTAGTTGCACTTTATGATAGTGTTGTTCCCCTAGGATTAGCTGATTTAAACCTAAATAAATTAATAAATCAAATTGCTAATATCATATAAATTTTGAAGAGGTTTTAAATTTCAAAATAAATAACAATAAAAAAAAAAATTAAATTTAAATTTTTATTTCTTTTTCTTTTTCTTATCTTTTTTATCCTTATCTTTTTTATCTTTATCTTTTTTTTCTTTCTTCTTCTTTAATTCTTTATTTCCAAATGAGGGAGTGCGTTTTGTTCCTTCTACAGGAAGAACACAATATGCGGTATCTTTATCTGCGCCAGGAGAAGCAACCATTCCTGTTTTTTGAATAAAGATAAGCGCGAGATGCCAATCTTTAATCTTGTTCTTTTTCTTACGCGTCCACTTACCTGGCATTTTAATCTTAAAATCATATTCATTTCTCTCGCCTGATTTTAGAGTGTCTCCTTTAACAATTTCAAATTTTTTCATATCTTTTTCCCGATCCTTCCAGGTTTTAATTTCCTCCCCCTCGGCATTTCGACTTATTATTTTTTCACGATAAACTTCTACAATTTTAATTATAGCCTTTTTTAATTTCTTATCTTTTTTGTCTTTACTTTCGATAAAAAATTTACCTTCAAATTCGTCATTTGGATGAAGTTCATCTGGAGGATCTTTAATTTCATAACTACAATAGATTTTTACCATATTAAATTCTCACCTTTTTATATTAGATTTTCATATATGCAATTCTAATAAAGTGAATCTATTTAAAAATATTCTAAAGGCAAATACTGAATTTAGAAAAAAATTGTTTTATTATAAATTTAAAAAAAATGAATAAAAAGTAAAGAAAAAAAAAAATTTAAATTGTAAACCAAACGTATAGAATTATTAAACCAATACCAAACTCTATAACTGCCCAAATGAATCTAAAGTGCCGCGCGTAATTTTTATATCGACGTTCTGTTCCTATTACTTCAATTGTACTTACTTGAATATATGGGATTGGGCCTCTTCTATACCACCCTTTAATTCTAACTCGTTGCCCCATTAATTTCCTCACTCTACTAAACGAATGAATGAGATCAACAATCCCTATTCCAAATCGATCATCTATATACATTAAGCCTGTATCGTCCTGAAAATACATATCATTGCTGAAGTAATAACCTGGAATTCCTTTTCCTATAATTTTTCCTTCCACAATTGCTGGTACTGTTCTTACTGGGCTTACTTTAATGTTTGTAACAAGTTCAACAACACGCTTTGCTTCAAAACCAGTTTTATACATATATCTTGTTTTTATAATTGATCCAAAACCGATAATGTAAAAACCTATTGCCCAAAAGAGTATTAAATTCGAGAGAGTTAATGTGGCCGTTAAGAAACCAACCAAGTCAAATATCCACAAAATTGTAATACCAATCATCGCAATGAAAATTAAGGTTGGTAATAATTTTATGAATACATCCGATAGGAATTCATCAAGCATGGATTTACCCGCTTGCTCTTCCTTAATTTCCTTAGCGTGTGTAAAATCAATTTCTGGTTTAACACCATAATTTTCACATTGTTGATTCAGGCGTAGAATTCTTTTTGCTGGTAATGGATGCGTTGATCGAGCCTGATAATATTTTGCCCAGGGGTTATATAGATCCCATGCTGCTGCTGCCTGCACTGCTTCCTTTGTGAAAGTTCCTGAGGCTCCAACACTTATTATGCCTAAACCTCTTGCTGCCCGTGGATCAAATATCCCCATTCCTCTAAGTGCCCTTACCCGGGATTTGGCTAGAACCTCGACCTCTTTATCAATCATTAATCCATAAGCTATCTTTACAAGCCCAGTTGAAAGAGGATTTGGATCATTACATACTTCTGCGGCATGTTCATCAGCATAATATTCCCGAATTCTGCTAACAATTAATGAAATCAGTTGTGCTATGTAATAACTGAGATATGATAATACCGCTATGACAATTAATGCGATTCTTAGATAACTCGCTGATTCACTATCACTTGAACTTCTCCTAGAGAAATAGCTAGCATAAAATGCCCAGCGGGCCACAGAGAGAAGTACTAAAGGAATAGCAAACACAAGAGTCATTATAATAAAATCTGAGTGAACCACGTGTCCTAATTCATGCGCGAATACGGCATTCTGTTCTTTCTTATTTAAGTGTTTTAAAATTCCGTCTGTAAGTACTACTCTTGCTGAATTTTTTGTCCAGCCATAGGTAAATGCATTAGGGTTGAGATCATGAATTATCCCGAGTCTTGGCATCTTGATGCCATTGACATCAACCACTTTATTAAGAGAATCTGCCATAAGTGGAAATCGTCTTGCAAAATCTTCGTAGGGTATCCAATCAATTCGAAACATCCATCCAATTATTAACGGGGAAATCCCATATTGAAATAACACCATTAAAAGCGTAATTCCAATCATTAAAAATAACCCCACTAGTGAAGAGGGTAAGAACCATACTCCTATGACGAAAATAACCGCATATAATAGAGCAAATAAGGCAGTCATCGCAAGTCCCGAAGCTAATTTTAATCCTATTATTTTTCACCTTTACATTAATTTTATTTTTTTAATTAAATATTGAAGATTTGAGAAAAGATCTTCTCATCATATCTTGGTTTACACTACTAAAAAAATTTTGTCTTCATAAAAGATAGAATTCTCACAAATTCTCCTATGACTAATTTAAACATTTCTAAAAGTTAAAAATAATAGAAAGATTATTAAATATAAGTTATATTCATTTGAAAGGTTTAATTAATTATGTATGATGTTATAATCATTGGTGCTGGAGTAGCCGGCGCTACTTTTGCTTCAAAAATTTCAAAATATGCTAAAACTCTTCTTATTGAAGCTCAAGACTACCATAAAGAAATACCAATAAGAACAAATATATTTCCTGAGCATAATCGACCTTTTATTAAAGAGGAAATTGATTGGGGGAATAAAAAAATCTTCCCAAGTCATCATATTAAATCAAATTATATGAGTGATGAATTTAAAGGCATTTTAGATTCTACAGAATTTGGAATTCCTTTAGGAAATATATGTTATACTGAAAATCTCATAGGAGAATTAATTAGTAAATTTGAACAACAAGGGGGAAGCTTTAATTCTAAGGAGACAATTTCAAAGGTTAATAGACACAGCGAGTGTTTAGAATTAATCAATGCAAAAGGAGAATCTTATTCAACAAAATTGTTGGTTTTGGCAACTGGTTCACGTGGTTTTGAATTACAACGATCTTTAGGTTTTGAAATCCCTGATCATTATACGGGAGTTTTTCTCCATCTATTTGGTACAGAAGATAAAGTTAATGAAAATTTGGAATATAATTATTCTTTTTTAATAAACCCCAGAATTAGTAGCGCGGGTCCATTTTTCTTTAACAAGGGAATAGAAAGAATTTCAACAGGGTATCTTGGAGATAAAAATCAAACAAAAGGGGAAGTTATTTCTAAACTTGAAAGAATTTTAGAGAATTACAAACCGATCCGACCTATAATTAACGGTTTATCATACAATTTGTCAGATGCAGTCATAGGTAACATCTCCAAACATCCGATTAAAAACTTCTCAAAAGATCGAATTCTCGTTCTTGGTGAAGCAGCGGGATTAGTCACTGCCTTTTTTTATGAAGGATTATTACCTGCAGTGGCTTGCGCTGACATAGCAACAAATACATTAAAACCCCTCATAGAAAAAGATAGTAATTTTAGCCAATTAGAATTGCAAAAATATGATCAAGAAGTCAAACGCATTTTAATGACTTACTTTAGGAATGGAAAGGCCCTCGAATATTTAATTTATAATGATAAGTCCTATGTGAAGTTATTATGGCGTTTGTATACAAAACTTATCAGTGAAAATAAAACTGTAAGAGAATATATTTATTTAGCATACATTAACCAAGATTTAGCAGACCATAAGGTAGGTAATGACCGTTATGTAGGGGAAAAACTTTTGGGTATGCTCCCACTTTTACAAAAACTTTCACTTGGTCCTAAATTTCTTAGAGCGATGCTATTATAAGAGAATATAGTAGTTAGATACTATTTCAATTGCGGGAATTGATTGATCTCCTTTAATATTTATGATTTGAGGATTTCCAGATGAAAATAAACATAATATTGAGCATTTGATATATCGGTTGTTAGGATTTAGGTTGTTATTGAAAATTATTAATCGTGAAGCCTCTTCTTTTTTATTAAGTGACCACCCTGAATCTTCAATTTCTTTAATATCTTTTTCATTTGATACTCTAGCTAAGAGTTTAATTAAGTCATTTTCAAAAAGATTGATATACTCAATAAATAAATACATCTTATAATCATTTTTGATTTGGAGATTAATATGTTAGCACAATTATCTTTTTTTATTACTATTAAAATACTTATTAAAGGGTATTTAAAGACTATTGAAATATTATTTAAAGATTTAAATAATCTACTCTTATATATAAATATGGGAAAGTAATGTATGGACAAATAATAAGGACATTTCTCGTGTCCTGTAAGGTAAAATATTAATTACTTTCCTTACCCTCCTTTTCATTCTTATAGTGATGAGGCTTTAGTGAAGTTATGCATATTTTGAATTTTTTTTATTTTATAGGTTCACATCATAATGAACTAATATAATGTTTCTTTATCTGTATAACTCTTTAATATTTAACAATATTCAAATCTTTTACAGCTAAAATATCTCCAAGATTCTTCGTGAGATCTTTGGTTGTTATTTATAGATTTTAAATTTTCAGCTTCTTTTCAAATAGATCGTCGAAGTCTATTCCCAGTCCTAACGCGATTTTAATTAACTTATCCTCCTTAAAATCTTTTGTTAGTTGTTCGTCGTCTATTTCACTTAAAGAAGCCAGTTTTTCGAGGTTGATCCCTGCTATTTCGGCAACCTCCCTTAATTCTGCTAATGATTTACCCTCCAAAATATCCTTAATAACGGATTCTTGATAAAATATCTCATGGATCGGTTTTTTAAAGATTTCCGATATTTTAAAGGATATTATCAGGGATGGATTATATGAACCCCGCTCTAAATAATAGATCGTCTGGCGAGAAACCCCTACAAGATCCGCTAAAGCTTTCTGAGGTAGTTCTAACTCCTCCCTGAATTGCTTTATTCTTGAAGTGATTTTTTTCTTAAATTTCATGCTCTCACCTTTTTATTACTCTTTCAAGAGTCTTAATAATTGTAATAATAATTAAAAAAAATATTGAATTTTTAGACTAATTTAAACAAATCTTCTATTTTACAATGTAGTACTTCAGCAATCTTATAAGCTAACGCTAAACTCGGATTATACCGCCCTTCAGCTAAGTAATTGATTGTTTGAAGTGGGACCCCAACCTTTTCTGCTAAACTTGCAGCAGACATATTGGCTTTTTCACGTAATTCCGTTATAGAAGTCTTCAATTTCTCGCCTTCCCGCATTTTCGACAGGATATAGCTAATAAAATTATCAAATGCTAACTCTTCGGGTTTAAAGATCTTGTCTTCTAATCCGCTTGGAACCGAAGAATACTTCGCCATCATCTCCTTAATCTTCTTTTCAATGAGTTGAGGATCTTTTAAACCGGGTAAATATCCTTCAGGTCGAATACGACCTTTCTGAGCACTTGCCGCAGCGGCACTGGAACCAGCAGTCTCAATTTTCACCGTAAACGTCTTGAACATCCGGTCAAAGACCCCATTCACTATGTTAATATTCTGAATTCTACTGTAGGGTATAGTAGCAACAGTTTTCGTAAGAACTCCATGTTTTATGATAATATGATCCTCTGAAATCTTGTAGCTAAAAACCTTGACATACGCTCTATTATAGATATAAGTAAGGATTATTATTGACCCAAAAAAGCCATATACACCTATGAAGACTAAATATGTTACTTCAGTAGGAACCACACCACTCTGATCAAGCCCGTCAGTAATTATCATAAGCATTATCCACCATATTAAGAACGCTGCTCCAGTAGCAATAATGCCAAGCGTTATAATACTTTTAGCCAGTTCTTTGTTCTTATAAGAGCTAGAAATACTACCTTCGTATGTTTTTTTTTCTTTACTCATTTTTTTTAACCAATTTTTTGTATGTTAAATATATTTAATCATTTTGATCGGCTGATATATACTTACTACCAATCGATATTAAAAATGATCTGTTATTATGTTACTATACTTAACATGCATATTTAAATGTTTCGAAATAATCAAAAAATAAGAGAAAATGGCTCAAAAAAAGATTTTATGGTATGTTAAGTTTACTTAACATTACACTTTTATTAAAAATTTTCTCTTAGGAGTAAATAAATGAAATTTTTGACAAACCCATAGAAGAAATATTTTATTTTGAACCAGTAATTAAAGATGTTTTAGGAAGTAAAACTTTAGATGAATTAGAAAAAATCGTAGATAGATCAAGCTTTAGAGCAGAGCGAATTTTAAAATTAAAGAACTTAGATGATAACCAATTACTAGAAAACTTTGATGAAAAAGAACTATATAAGATTTCTCAAGCTATTGGAGAAAGTTTTGATACTCGTTTTATAAACGAATGAACTTTTTCATCTGTTTATAAAAGACAATGATAGGCTTTCTTGAAGCTTATCAATAACATCTTTTAAACTTTTAATAAGAGGATTTACGTCTTGAGCGAGGTTTGAATCTAGTTTAATCGCGTGTTCAAGATGCTTAATACTATTTGTATAATCATTATTATCAAAATAAGTAGATCCCATAAAAAACCACGCTTTTGCGAATTCTGGGTCTATCTCAATCGCTTTTCTATAGTTAACAATAGCTTTATCAAACCTTTTCATCTGTTTATATATATTAGCTAAGTTATACCAACCATCAGAAAAGTTTGGTTCAATTTTAACAGTGTTGTTTAAAAACTTAAGAGCATTTTCATAGTCTTCTTTTGCTTCATACGATAATCCCATTAAGTTCCAAGCTTTAACAAGATTATTATCAAAATCAGCAGCTTTTTTTAAATATTCAATAGCACTATCATAGCGTTTTTTATAATAGTAAGCAAGACCAATAATATAATATGCTTTTATGAACCTTTCCTCTAATTCAATTGCGCGGTTGCATGATTTAATTGCATTATCAAATTTTTTATTATCTATTTCTTGTTTTGCTTTATTAATTAACTCCCTTTTATAGCTATCCTTGATTAAATCTTTATTTTTAATATCAGGCTCTGCCATCATTTCATTAATTTTTAGAGCTTTTTCATAAAATTCAAAAGAATCATAGAAAATCTTTTTTTCAGCGAGTTGATTTCCATGTTCAATTAACAGTTTTATTTCTTCAGAGTAGACATCATCAATCATTTTTTTAAGTTTATTCATTTCTTCAAGTCTTCGATCAGGATCTTCGATAGAATTAGCATAGTCTAGTCGTTTCTTGAGCTTTTCTATTTCTTTTTCTTTTACCTTTTGTTCTTCTGATGTTTTTCCCTTTCCTACAAGTAGCTTTACTTCTGTTTCATAAATTAAACTTTTAATCATATTAACTTCTTTTTCCATCCCATCTGTGAGATACATTTTATTTGTAAGACTCAATGCTTCATTGAAAATATTAATAGCTTCCTGAAATTCTTTTTGGTTAACTAATTTATTACCCTTATTTACTACTTCTTCAATTACTGCAGTGTATATATTATTGACTGAATTTTTAAGATTGTCTAACTCTGGATTGGTGTTTTCTGGAAAAACCATATTTTTTGCGATGCTTACAGCAGAATATAACTCTCCAATAGCATCATCATGTTTTTTCTGAACTAGATATTGAAGAGATTTATCTTTAATTACTTTTATCCCGGCTAAGCATGTTTTATTAATAAAATTCTTAATCTCTTCAATTTTTCTTTCCCTTGTTTCTGAATTTACCATTGTATTCGCGATATCTAAAGCCTCTCTGAAGATATTTACTGCCTCATTTATAGTTTCAATAGATTCTTCCATTTTCTCTTGCTCAATTACTTTATTTCCTTTATCTATTATTAGTATAATACGTTCAATATAGATTGGGTTTAATACTTCAGCAATAAGACTTGTTTCAAGGTTTTTCAAATCGGAATCATGCATTTTGGAGGTAAAATTTAAAGCATTTTGAAATTCAGAAATAGCTGGTTCCATTTCGCCTTGTTTGGAAAAGTTTTTACCTTTTTCAACTAAAGGTTTTATTTGATTAGAATAGATTTCATTGACCAAGTTTTTTATATTATTAACTTCAGTTTTCTTACTACCAGAATCAAAATATTTTTCGAGTAAATCTAAAGATTTTTCAAAATTTTTTATCGCTTCAGTATTATCACCTGATTGTTTTAAGCTTGTTCCTTGCTCAACTAAGATGTTAATTTGAGAACTATAAGTTAGATTAATTTCTTCTTTGATTTTAAAAAAAACATCAAATTTAGAACCTGAATTATATATATCTTCAGCGAGAGTTAATTCTTTATTAAAGATTTCAAGGGCTTTATCGAAGTTCTTTTCATCTCTTAATTTAACACCTATTAATAAAGTTTGTTCTAATTCATTTTCACTAATCAATAAATTAATTTCCTTTAGTTCAGCATCCTTAAGATCTAAGTCATCAATATTTTCAGCGATTTTTAAAGCTTTTTGAAAAATATCTTTAGCTTTATTAAATTCTTTTTGAGACGTTAGACTAATCGCTTCTTGGATTATAGTATTTATTTGAACAGAATAAGTTTGATTCATTACATTCTTAATATTTTCTATTTCAATTTGTTTATCTTTTGGTTCTTTAACCTTTAAATTAATAAAATTGATTGCTTCTTGAAGTTTCTTTAATGCTTTTTCACAATTTTTTTTGTCTTTTAAAGCATTAGCTTCCTCTATTGTCTGATTTAATTTCTTCAAAATTGATGCTTTCATTTTATTATATCTCCTATGCCTTAATCCTTAGAATTATTTGATAGTTTTAATATTTTTCTTATAAACCTTTTATTTCTTGAAATGTAAATATGTATATTTATTATAATAAATAAAATAAAGAAAAATGCAAGGAATCAATTCAATAAAAGCACATCCTACCATTGGTTGCTGTGGTTTAGATTGTGGCTTATGTCCTACATATTATACTAAAGGACCTTCAAGATGTCCAGGATGCTATGGGTCTGATTTTCTTAATAAACATCCTTCATGCTCAATAGCTACATGTTGTGTTAAAAAAAACAATTTTGAGAGTTGTGCTGAGTGTTCTGAATTCCCTTGCTCTAAATTAAAAGATTGGTACAAGCGTGATTCCTTTATAAGTCATAGAGTATCTTTATCAAATCTAAGATTAATAAAAGAGATTGGATTGGAACCTTTCCTAACAGAACAAGAGAATAGAATAATATTACTTGAAAATATGTTAGAAAACTTTAATGAAGGAAGGTCAAAAAGTTTCTTCTGTATTGCCACCGCGTTACTGCCAATTAAAGATTTGGGACAAGCTCTAAAAAAAAGTAAAGAAATGATTAAAGAAGATAGAATTAGTTCAAAAGATTTGAAAGCAAAATCTAAAATTCTTAAAGAAAATATTAATAAGAATGCTATAAAGAATGGTATACTATTGGAACTTAGAAAGAAGTAAAAATGTAACTGAATATCATCATAAAAAATATTAAAAATATTGTAAAACTTATTTAATATAGGCTTGAAATCTTCAATATCTTTGGTAATGTTTTCAAAAATTCTATTAAATTAACCAAAGATTAATTATTAAGCTAAATAAAAAAGGAAAAAGTATACTATCGCAAAACAAAAATTTAAATTATTACAATTTTGTATTTTTTGTATAGTTTACCCTTTAGGAGTGGACAAAAATGAGCAATATTTATGATTCATTACAAAAAATCTCTAGAAATAGGGCGTTGGCAAATTATATAACGAGGAAATTAAAATAGAGAAATTGAGTGATGAAAAGTTAAAATTAACTTTTTCTAATTAATAATCTTATATTTTTTAGTATTTCTAACTCAATAATATGCTTGTTTTCTATACAAAAATGCTTTTTATTATCATCTCTTAAATATGTATATTTCCTCGAGTCTTTTAAACATGTTGTAAGCATATATTCATAAAGATCAATAATTTTAAAAAAAAAAAACCTATTTATGTTATATACACAATGTCCTTTAAACCAACAGTAAAAATTGAACCTGATGATATAGTTCGGTACTTATTGTATCAGCAATTTTATTATGGGGAAGACCGTATTTATGGCCGTACGAAAGATCGCTTCGAATATATTGAGGGTGCTGGCAGGGCAATTGAAGATTTTTATTCACTCATTACTCAACCAATCAACCTGATAGATGAAGGCCATCCTGACCAATTTTTGGAATTCTTCAATGAAAATGTCCATAAGATCCCTATAAAAGCCATAATGGATAAATTTAGAGATTATAAAAATGAGTTGGGTTCAAACATGAATCGTCAAATGATATTGACGGTAATCTTTGGGGATTGTTTAACGGAAATCCATAAAGAATGCTTTGAAGCAAAAATTATTCAATTAATCGAATTCATCATGGAAAAAAGATCATTAGAGTCGGAACAAAAAGCAGAAATAAAAAAAAAGATTGAATCCTTGTATGGTAAAAGTAATCCTGATATTGGAATGATTTATAACTTAAGTTTTATGGTATTCATCGGAAAAAAGATTCGTTATCAAAATATCGTAGTGAAATGCGAGGATCTACTGAAAAAATATTTTGGTTTGATTTTATCTGTGTTGGAGTAAAAATATGTTGCTAACAACAAGTGTAAAACGAGAAAATTGTGAAACAAAATTATGAGACCCCCTGTATGTAGAATATGTGATAAGGATTTAGCAGATTTAGATGACGGTGGTTTGATATATTTTAAAAAACGCCAGTCTGATATAGAATGGAATAAAAGAATGGAAGAAATTGGAGGAGTTGGACATCCACCCTACGCAGATTGGTTCTGTAAAAACCACTATGAGAAGGCAATTGAGTTGAAACACTTAACTATTGATAAGGCTTTAAAAAATTTAAGAGCTGAAGGAACCTAACGATAGTGAATTTATTTAAAAAAAATAGATTAAAATTTGAAAATTATTTGAAAGTGTTAAATTCGAACGCCCCTATCCGCATTCCTTTTCTCCAAATATTTCCACCACATAAGTTGCTTGAGTCTTTGAAGTTTTGAAATTTTGAAATTTTTTGAAATTAGCGCTTAAATTAAATATTTTTTTTAAATTTCTTTTTTTAAAGGCATAAATGTTAAGTTCAATTGGCGAAGATCACTTTTCTTCGATTCTTATTTAAATTTTTATTTTTAATACAGCTTTAAAATAAGGATTTTTATTATCTTAACATATTTCAACTTAATTATGAAAAATTAAAGATTAGTGGAGAAAAGAAAGTGCTAAAAAATCTAACTATATTAAATAGACAAGAGATATACTTAAATAGAGATTTCGCAATTTCATTTAAGAATCCTGAAGCTCTATTGCAAACCCTTAAAAATATTGATGAAGAAGTTACTGCTCGAGGTTTTTACAACGACGAGCTCGTAATAGATATTATTACTTTGAAAATTATTTGTTACAAAGTCAAAGAACCTATTCCCTATTTTATTTCTTTAACTTATGATGATTCTTCCCTCCCAGATCAGATTATTCCTAAAATGCATAAGCTTATAAAGAAATTAAATAAGTTTTTTGAAAAAAATCCTATACCAGAGGGACCCATTTCTGATGAATATAAAGGACTTATAGAATCGGAGTGTTCTTCTAATATTGATGATCTCTTGATGTTAAGACCAGCAAAGATTAGTATAATTGGTAATGATTTTGTTGGCAAATCTTCGATTTGTGAAATGCTCCAGAGTGGGAAAATTCCTAAGAAATATAAAGAAACTACCAACTTAAAGAATTATAAAGCAAAATTATTCGGAATGCCTGTTCTTATTTGGGATATTCCCGATTCAAGTGATTTAAGCGAAAATGTATGGAAATTATTTATTTTGGGTTCTGATGCCGTCATTTTGGTATTAGATTCGAGTAGAGAAAATGTAAAAGAAAGTAAGTTGATGGTCGATTTAACAGATAAAATTATTGCCAATGCTGAACTATTGATTGTTGCAAATAAACAGGATACTGAAGAAGCATTAAGTCCCAAAGAACTTGAGAGTATTATTCAAAATAAGGTATTCCCATTTGTAGGTAATAAGCCAGAAAATAGTATTTTTATTCAAAAACAAGCCGCTAAACTCCTTGAAATAAAAGCAGATGGATTAGATTATTCTAAAGAGGATTTTATTATCCAAAGAAATGACTAAACTCTTTTTTTTTTTTTATTTATTGCATGAATACGGAAAAAATACAAACCAGAGCTAAAAAGTCACCTGTAAGTTCTATGATAGAAATTTTTTAATTTGCAATGTAAAATTATTAAAGTCGGTACTTCCAATTAAGAAACCAACTACACTAAGAGAGTCTAAAAAGTATTTTGTAATTGTAATTGGTAAAAGATATAAAGTTCATTTTTCCCCTTTTTTAATTCTGTTTCCTACAAACTGAATGCTCTAGAACCTATCTTACAAATTATATAATGAATTAGAAAATTTGTCCCTATTTCACCCCAAATTTCAATTCAAGAATTTAACTATTTTCAGTAGATTCTTACTTTCCAGCTTGAGAGAGCTCATTTGCATTACCGTCAGTGCAATAATACCCCCAGCGGAGACTCATTGTTTTAGTCATTGGGCATTGTCCACATAAACAAGCTTTCTTCTCAGTTATTACGGAACTCTTCCCCACCATACAAAAAGCACGAGATTCTTCTCCAGTTCCCTCATAATTTGGACATTTTCCGCAATAATCCCTACACATATATATTACTTGTTCACGACTATCCTTCTGTTGTTTCTCGGACATCTTGCTATATAGCATATTCATTTTTTCTTCATAAGTGGCAGTCTTGAAATTTTCTTCCGACATTCGTATCGTAACACTTTTTTTCTTTCTGAATTTGATGTAATTATGAATCAACATAAAATTCTAATAAATTTTTCCATTTTTAGATGGCTACGTTTGTGATGGCTGATTTGTGCGGTTGTAATAAGATGTTAGGAGTTGAGCCTTTTTTACATTCATATTTCATAATATCCAGAATCGAACTTTTTCTGCTTTTAAATTGCATTGAAAATATTTATTTTAATCCTTTTTCCTTTGCTAGTCTATGTGCTAGATTATATGTTATGATTAAAGATAAAATAAGTCCCAATATCAAGATAAGAAAATCGATGAATATAAAAATGTATTGCATGATATTATCATTAATATATACTAATGCTAATAAAGCTATAATCATTAAAACACCTCCAATAATGATTAAATGCATCCCTCCTTTAGCATTTACTTCATACCATATATCATCACTTTTAAAAACGAATTTTGACACACGAAAACCATAAAAATAATTAGGTTTAACTTTTCTGAATATCAAAGCTATTCCCAACAACAAGGAAGATATGGCAAGAATAAGAGATATAACAAAACCTATCATATGTAATCATATTTTTTCTGATTGAAAAAGATATATAAAATGCCCCCAAAACTCTTCTTCAGGTAAAAATCACCACCTAGTAGGAGTATCATCAAGAGTTGTTTTAAATACTTCTGATGCTACATCAATTTAGTTGATCTCATTGAATTGTTCAATTTCATCCTTATCTATATTAATAAATAAGTTAAGACATTGCTGGAAGAGACCTCCCCCAACAAATGCCATTGTGTATTCTTTACCTCGTCTTCTAAGCAATTAAAAATATATAAATAAAATATACGTCTAGGTTGTGCGCAAATCGCGCCGCTCAAACATTCCCATTTACCTTTTAAAAGTTTCTTGAATATGGAAGAAATACCGAGAAAGTAGTTCCCTTTCCATACTCACTCTCGACAAATATCTCTCCATGATGGAGATTTATTAAATCTTTAGCAATGCATAATCCTAAACCTGTTCCTGTAATTTCTTGCACATTTTTTGCTCTAAAAAATCGTTGAAATAAATGCGGAAGATCTTCCTTCTGAATACCTATTCCGAAATCTTTGATTTGAAATAAAATACCATCAGTTCTATTTGAATTATATTTTCCTTCGTAATGTTCTATACCATTAAAAACAATCTTTGAATTTTTGTGTGAATATTTTAATGCGTTATCAATTAGAATTCTAAAAATTTGACTCATTTTTCGAATATCTCCATAAAGAACGATTCCTTCCTTCATATTAATTTCAATAGTTATGCTTTTTTCATCTCTACGGGGTTCTATTAATTCTAGAATTTCTTGTATAAGATCTAAAGGGTGATACTCTCTCCATACCATTTTTACCTTTTTTTCATCAATCCTCGAAACTGCTAAGAGATCATCCACTAAATCATGTAATAATGATACATTTCGAGAGATCATTATATTTATATCTTCTTTCTTCTTTTCTGAAAGCTTATCTTTGTATTTTTTCAAGACTCCTGTTGATTGCACTAATACTGTTATTGGAGTGCGTAATTCGTGAGAAACAATGGCAATAAATTGGCGTAAATAGTCTTCAGCTTGTTTTTTCTCGATAATAATTTTTAATCGAGTGATGATCTCTTTTATTAAATATTCTTCTTCTTTCAGAAAAGCCTTTTCTTCAGGAAATTTTTTTACAAAAATAATCATTCACAAAAGTATAATTTCCCTTAAGATCGTTTTCAAAATACCCTTCCTTTATATTTTCGAGAATTTCTCTATATTTTTTTTCGGATTCTTTTGATTTCCATTCTGCTTTACTCATAAAACCATTAAAAAAATCTTATTATTTATTCTTATTTATATCTCGTTTTGTTAATTCTAGATAGAAATTAAATTGCAAAAAGCTCAAAAGTTAAAAAAAGAGAAGGAAAAAATAATAGATTTAGATTTAATAGAAAAGAATTTGTCAAGTTTCTAACTTAGGAGGTCCTTTAGAAAATCATCAATAACCTTTCTTTTGTAGCGGTTATATTTAATCTGTGAAGTAGAGGTGTTCATCGAAGCCTGTTTCACTTATTAGACTTTGACCTAGTTTTTGGATGGCATCTTTTGAAGGAGTTTGCAATATTCTCTTTATTATAGTGATTACCTTTCCCAATTTAGCGTCCGGAAATTCTCTAATGATTGGGTCGTACCGTGAGAAATCAATTCCAGCAGTATATACTCCGGTGGTTCCTTGGGTAGCCTGCGAGCTCACTTGCCAATGTTCTACTTTAAGTTCAATTTTAGATAAGAGGGTTGAGCTGAAGAACCATTCTAAGTAATAGTCCATTCTTTTTGATTTTCTTTTAGTTGTTTTTAGCATTTTAAATGCTCGATTTAACCTATCGGGATGTATTTGTCTAAAGACTCTCTCGTAATTTGCGGTCATTTTCTCTTTAACATGAGCTTTAATCAATCCCATTATTTCCACAACTTTCTTCGCTCTTTCTCCTGTTACTTCATGTTGAATTGACTGAATATGATGTTCAATATGATTTTGACTTGGTGAGCTACTCGCACTTGATGTTTGGCGAGCACTCGAAACAGATTGACCTCCAGATGGAGGATTACTCATACGCTGAATTTCTGGAGGTACACTCATAATTTCTTTAACTTTAAGAGTAAAAAGTGTGTCTAATTTTGAAGGATCTTGCCTTACTTCATTAAATTTTTCTTTTATCTCTTGTGTGTTATAACCAATTGATTGAAGATAAAACGCTGCACTGGAAAGTTGGTTTTCCAATGTTGTAGATGAACCGTTACCTGCTCCAAACTCTTTTTCTATCTGCTCATCTGCGATCTTACTTATAACTTCTTCTTTAATTTCATTTGCTTTAAAAGACCCCAATTTTGTGAGAATGTATTGGATTTGATTATCATGGAGATAACTTAAATTACCCGTAGGACTAATTATCAATGAAATTTGTTCCATTTTTTCTAAAACATCAGCAAAATCTTCCTGTTTTTTACCTTTCGATATTATTAAGAAATGTTCTAAAAAATTTTTATCAAACCCAGCAACTATTTTTAAGTATTTTTCATCAAATATATTTAAATGCTCGTGCAATTTATCTCCTTGAAGTTCTGTTGGTAAATTAATTTGATATACCATTATATTATCAGCAATCATATAAATGTAGTCAGTCTTTTGCATAAGCATCAAATAAAACTTGAAATTTGGTGATAAAAGAAAATAGTTATAATAATACTATAAATTCTACTCTTAAAATATTTTACTTTATTACTGTTTTTGATACTTTTTAGCTATTTTTCGGGAGAGTTCCATTTGTTCTTTTGTTTCAAGGCAACAGGGCCTTAGTTTTCTAATCCATTTAACTGGGTCTATTCCGTCGGGAATATAACCATTATAAGCTGCCCATGCCACAATCAAAATTCCAGATCTTCCACAACCCGCTACACAATGGACTACTATTGGTTTGTTATTAGTAGCAAATTTACTTGTAATCTTAAAAAATCTCTGTAATTGAGAGTCTGTCGGAGTTCCATAATCGGGTATATTGATATGAAAATACTTGAAATCCTCTGGAATTTCAGAACGATTATCAAATTCCGAACAATTTATGATTACTTTGATCCCTTCTTTCTTATATCGTTGAATGACCGAAGGATCTGGCCACCAGGAGGCAGCAATTTTGTTCTTAACAATCCAACTGAAAGGTTTTGCTTTTTCTGGCATCCCTGTTTTAGGCCAATACCATGGGCGAACCATGAAATTCACATTAAATAATGAATCTTTATAATTTTTCTATCGTAATACTATTTAAAAAATATAACAAAATGTAAAGTTATGGTTGATAGAGAAAAATTAACCGCATTTGACACAAGAAGATACCCAATTAGACCTCATATTGGAGTAGGAGTTCTGTTAATTCGAGATAATCATTTATTATTAGTAAAAAGAAAATTTGATCCTGATGCGGGTTTCTGGAGCATTCCTGGGGGACACTTAGATCTTGGAGAAGAAATAGAAGTAGCAGCAGGAAGAGAGGCTTTTGAGGAAACAGGATTTAAAGTAAAGGTTTCTAAATTAGCTGGAGTTATTGATAAAATCATGTACGATAATGCGGGAAAAATTGAATTTCATTATGTTTTAATCAATTATTTTGTTGAACAAATTGATGGGAAAAAAGACCAACTACCTTTAGCTGATGATGATGCCCTTGATGCTAAATTTGTGGCTTATGATCAGTTAAAAAGCTACAAACTAACGGAATCATTAATTGAGCTTTTAAAACAATTAGATATTGGTTTTTTTTAACACTATCTAGATTTACATCGAATAAACAATAAAAACTCCTAAGAACAAACTAATTATTTTTATTTACTTTTCTTAATATAATTTTAAAAATAAAAAGATGTCATCATGATTGATTTTGAAAAATTATTCAATCCCAGAAGTATCGGAATTATAGGTGCTAGTGAAAAGGATTCTGGTGGTGGGTATTTCATTACTTGTCTTTTAAACATTGGTTTTGATAAGCCAATATATCTTTTTAATCCACGTTTAAAAGGGAAGACACTGCACGATATTAAAGTTTATGGGTCCATATTAGAAATACCTGATGATAAGCCTATTGATTATATTATTGTTGCTGTTCCAGCAAGGTTATGTCCTCTTGTTCTTGAAGAATGTGGAAAGAAAAGGATTCCCTTTGTCACTATTTTTTCATCAGGATTTTCTGAAGTAGGTAGTCATCATCTAGAAGTAAAAGTCCTTGAAATAGCAAAAAAGTATAATATACGAATAATTGGACCAAACTGTTTAGGAATTTTTGTTCCTAAATCTCGAATATCTCTTTCCCGTCAGCTTCTTAATGAAGAGTCAGGTGGCTTAGGAATGATTTTTCAATCTGGAGGCTTAGCAATTTACATTTCAGCGAAGGGTCAATCAATTTATGGGACAAATCCTAGTAAAGTTATTTCAATTGGAAATCAAATTGATTTAAATTTTGTTGATTTTTTAAAATATTTTTTATTGGATAGCGAGACAAAAATCATTGCTCTTTACGTAGAAAACATTAAAAGTCAAGAAATTGGAAGGAACTTCATGAAAGTAGTGAAAGAATTAACTCTTAAAGGAAAACCAGTCATCTTATGGAAAGTGGGGTTTGGTAAGGCTACAGAAGAAACAATTATGTCCCATACGGGAGGTTTAGCAGGTTCATTAAAGATATGGGAGGCCATGGCAAAACAAACTGGGGCATTAATGGTAAAGAATTCTGATGAATTGATTAATTTAGCTATGACTTTTGAACATATTAGTAGCATGCCAATAAATAGAAATATGGGAATTACTGCTAACGGCGGAGGTGTGTCAATCCAAACTACTGATATTTTCGAAAGATATAATTTAAAAGTACCAAAACTTACTTTCGAAACCACACAAAAGTTTAAGGAATTTATTCCCGATGTGAATACTATTATTAGAAATCCGCTCGATTTGGGCGCAAGTGGTAATAATCCGGAAGTATTTTATAAAACACTAATAACTTTAGACTCAGATCCTAATATTTCTGCTGTAATTTTCATTAAAGTATACGATTTTAACCATACATTTTTAGAAACAATCAAAAAAGCTTATAAAGAAATGAAAAAACCTCTAATCTGTTTGGCATATAAAATTGTAGATGATACAAGCGACTATGCAAGAAAAATTCTTTTTAAAAAAGAATTATTCAAATTGAAAATCCCTGTATTTGAATCAATAGAAATGACAGCTAAATCTTTGGATAAAATTTGTACATTTAGAGAATTTCAAAACACACAAAAAAACCTTTATGAAAGCAAATAATATTGTCAAATTTTCTTTCTGGTTGAATTTTTAATTAATAAAACAAAAGAATATAATTTTGTCAGTATTTTTTTGTAATAGAGAAAACTCTAAAGATTTATGAAAAATATATTATTAGAAGGTTCTAAAATTTGTCTACATTAATGAAAACTGCTAAGGACGGAAAAACTACTAATGAAATGGAAATAGTTGCCAATAAAGAGCAAGTTGATTTAGAATTCATAAGGCGAGGAATTGAAAAAGGGAGAATTATAATTCCTAAATCAAATAGAAGAGAGTTAGACTCTCCGATAGGTATTGGTAAAGGATTATTAATAAAAATTAACGCAAATATTGGATCATCCAAGACTCTATGTAATATTGAGGAAGAATTAGAGAAAGCAAAAATCGCAGTTAAATTTGGTGCAGATACTGTTATGGATTTGAGTACTGGTATAACTGAGTCTAATGTTCAAACAATACGAGCACAAATTCTCAGTGAAATCAAGGTTCCTATAGGTACAGTTCCGATTTATCAGTCTGCCTTGAGAGCCATTGAAACTAAGGGAGCGATTATCCACATGGATGAAGATGATATGTTCAATGTCGTGGAAGAACAAGCAAAAGAAGGCGTTGATTTTTTTACTATACATGTTGGAATAACAAAAGAAATTGTCAACCATTTGATTACACACCCCCGAATGATGGGTGTTGTTTCAAGGGGTGGAACATTTTTAGCCTCATGGATGTTGGAAAATGAGTTGGAGAACCCATTTAATCGAAGATATGATTACTTACTTGAAATGGCAAAAGAATATGATTTTACATTATCTTTAGGAGATGGATGTAGACCAGGTTGTATATTTGATTCCACAGATTATGCCCAAGTGCAAGAATTACTTGAAATTTCAAAATTAGTTAAGCGAGCTTGGGCTGCCGATGTTCAAGTCATGGTTGAAGGACCGGGACATATTCCTGCCAATGAAATTGAGAGTAATATTAAGATGCAAAAATCCCTATGTGATGAAGCTCCTTTTTATGTTTTAGGCCCGCTTGTTACTGATATAGCTCCGGGATATGATGATCTTGTAAGCGCTATTGGTGGAACTATTGCTGGTTTAGCTGGGGCGGATTACCTCTGTTATGTTACCCCCTCTGAACATCTTGGACTTCCGACAAAAGAGGAAGTTAAAAAAGGTGTAATTGCTTCTAAAATTGCGGCTCATGCTGTGAACATTGCTAAATATGGTAAAAGAGCCTCAGAGTGGGATTATAAGATGGATACTGCAAGAAAAAACTTAAATTGGGAAGAAATGATTAAACAATCGATTGATCCTGATTTAGCTCGAGAAATCCACTACAGAAACGGTAATTCCAAGGATGATGATGAAGACGTTTGCTCAATGTGTGGGGAATTCTGTAGTCTAAAAATCCTAAGAGATGCTATAGAAAGGAAGCAATCTAAAGATTTAAAAACTAAGTTTCAGTAAATTTCCTTAAAAACTAAGCTTGTCTTAAAAAAAGAATAGTTTTTTAAGTTCATTTTTGGATTTCACTCCCTAAGAGATTGACTCTTTTTGAATAAATTTTTTTAATTCATTAATAATCCAATTAACTCTTTAAAAATCAATATCAAATACTAAATTTTATTATTACTATAATGAAATTTTATTGGGCAATAAAATTATCTTTCAAAAAGTATAGTAGATCATTTAATTTACCAACAATTTTTCCTTTCAATTCTTTTGACAGATCATAATTTTCAAAGTCAGAGGGAGAAATTTGAAAACCACACTGAATATTCTCCAAAATCCAGCATTATTATTATGCAGACCAATAAGAATTGCTATTGGATGACCACGTTTTACACGTTTTTTTCTTTTTTTAGCCATGACAGAATAGGATTATGTCACAACAACTATTAAATTTTATTTTTCTTAGATCTCTAGTATGGAAGAATTATCGACAGAATCAATTTTTAAATTTTTAAAAAACGAAGCCGTAGAATTAATTGGTATATCCCCTATTGAACCACTCTTAACTGATAAGAGATATAAAGAAAATGTTGAAAGAATTTGTCCAAATGCTAAGTGTGTAATTGTTTTTGGAAACGTCTTTCCTCAATCAATTTTAGATGCCTGTCCAGAAAATCCTCGACCAGCACGCTTTTCTTTGGAGGCGTTGTATTCAGAAGGGGCAGAAATTTGTTTAAAAATATCAAGATTACTAGAAAAAAATGGATATCGTGGAGTTATAATACCTGCTTACTTACCAGTTGATATGAACTATGAAACTCTTGGATTAAAAGGAGATTTAAATTTAAAGAATGCTGCTGTTGAAGCAGGTTTGGGTAGTAGAGGAAAAAGCGATTTACTAATTACTCCTAATTATGGGCCTAGAGTACGCCTTTTTGGAATTATTACAGACGCAGATTTAGAAACAACCCCTAAGGATGATAAAAACTATTGCACCGAATGCAACATTTGTATAAAATCTTGTCCTTCTGGAGCATTATCTGAGTCAGGATGCAATCCAGCTACATGTAGCCCTTATGCAATGAAATGGGGATTGCCACGAATGCTCCAATTTCTCTCAGAATTACAAAAAGAAACATCAAAGAGCAAGATTTTTAAAAAATTACGTGGATTAGAAGTATGGAACTTCTGGCAAGCATTATCCACTGGGGCATATTATGAATGTTTCATGTGCGTACAATCCTGCCCCGTAGGGAAAAAAAAATTTGGGAAGAATGATTGATGGCTCAAAATTTTTCAAAATTTCTAACTGAATTTAATTCAGCATCCACAATATGGATGCAGAGAGAGGCATTAAAAACCAAAGCCAGTCTTCAAACCGTAATAACCCTATATTTAAATCCATACTTTTCACTTTCAAAATTTCACCATGAAATTATGAACTTAAGAACTTAAGGATTAAAAAAAAAAAAATAAAAAAAAAAAAAGAGTTAGAATTTGATTTAAAGAACTAAGCTAAAAAATCAAGAATTTCTTTTTGAGCTTTTTCTCTTATTCTGAGGAAGTCGCCTAATTCGATGAGATCACCCCCAAAATAACCGACAATATATAAAATTGTTAAAAGAAACTTTAGAGCGAAAAAAGAAATTAGCCTAAATTACAATTAAGTATTAAGAAATACTTAAACATATAAACCTAACTTGTCTTTTTTATTCCTAAAGCATTTGGACATATTATTCTGCATTTATTACATGAGTATAGATTATGTCCTTTTTTTGTTCTAATAATCGATACTGCTCGACATAGTTTTTGATTCACAGTTATTCCATCAAGAGCATTCTGGGGGCATAATTTAATGCATATTTGGCACTCGCTCAAGCATCCTTCATAATTAGCAAATGGGTCTCCTATGAATTTAACATCAATTAATACTGCTCCCAAGTAAAAAAAGTTCCCATATTTTTCATTAATTAATAAATTATTTTTTCCTAATACTCCCAATCCCGCTAAAAAAGCAGCGTGTCTTAAAGATAGAATCCCTCTTCCATGCATATTTTCAGGTTCCCAATATTCATAAGGCTCATCTGTAGGTATTGGAACACATCCTATATTTTGATCTTCAAACATTCTAGTAATTTTTAGGGATAGCTTGTCTACTTCATTCATAACCAATTTGTTAACTTGAGAGTAAGTGACCGAATTAAATGCATAAGGAGTAGTTTTAGGTAGTTTTCTAGCAAACACTACAACTGTTTTACACTCATTATAAATATCTGTTGGATGAAATCCGTTTGGAGCTTTATCAAATCTATCAACTGGTGCGAATCCACATAGATCAGCTCCTAAATTTTTAATTTTTCCCTTAATTATTTTTTGGTCAATCATGTTCAATAACACTTAAATTAATTATCTGTTTAAGCTTTGCAATCATATCTTTTGAATTCCTGCTAAATAACCTAATCATAGGTTCTTTTCCTACAGATCCTTTATCCCAAATGATATCAGGGATTCTTCCTTTTTTTTCTATACTTTCTTTAATTAACCAATCCATAGTAGAGTATTCTTTACTTTTAATTTCTTTGGGTTGTTCTTCTCTAACTATTTCAGTTACTTCTAAATCAGTTTTTTCTTGAATAGATTTTATTAATTCTGGAATGTATTTAAGATTCATGACTAAATTAATAGAATGTTCAAATTTTTTTGCCGAGAGAATTAATCGCGCAGTGTGATCGGAAATACCAAATTTAATTTCCCCTGAAGCATGAGGGTAATCATCAATAATTGTAATTCTTCCTTCAATTCCAGCAATTTCCTCACGTTTGTTTGCATTTAAAAGTGAACATGATATATTCATCCTAACTTCAGGGATTAAATTACTGAAGCTTTTAGAGTGAGAAATAAAATTATAGACTTCTTTTATTTGATTTATTACTTTTAATTGCTCATTAGATACGGTCAAATCAATTATTTTGCCTTTATCAGGTAATTCTATAAATTTATGGAATTTACTTACAAAAAATTCCTCTGCTTTAGTGATAGCATTCTCTATAGAATAATTTTTAGCTAAAAAAGCAGTAATTGCTGATGAGAACACACAACCCGTCCCATGAACATTTCCTTCGAAGGGAGTTTTGTTTTTGCTATATACTTTAAATTCTTTATTGGTTCCTTCACCCACTTTTTTGTTTATAAGAACTAGATCAAAAATCTTATTTTGACTACGTGCAGCACTTTTAATCACTACCGCTTTCTCTATGTTGTAAGAATTTCTCTCTACAAATAGTTTTTCAAGTAAATTTTCAGAAGCTTCTCTTAGAATTTCTGGTGTTGTATTAAATAGGTTCATGTTTGAATAGAATTCTGCTTCAGATATGTTTGGAGTAATAATTTTTACACATGGAAATAAATGTTTTTCAATTTCTAATTCCAATCCCTCGCTAGAAAGCCTCTTGCCAGCACTAGATATCGATATAGGGTCTAATACAACATTTAAACTATATTTCTTTATATATTCGACGATAATATCAAGTGCTTTAAAATCTGGAATCATCCCAATTTTTACATATTTAATGGGATAGGTTGTCAATATTATATCCAATTGTTTATGTAATTCGTTTGAAAGAGATTTATATCCAAAAAATTCTGTAGCTGTTTGATAGGTAATAGCCGTAATAACAGAAAAAGGATGAACGCCACACCTATCAAATGTTCTGATATCTGCTTGAATACCCGCACCAGAGGTAGGATCAGCACCAGCTATAGTTAAACAAATGGGTTTCATAATAATTAATAGGTTCAAGAACAATAAATTTGTTTACTTTTTAATTCTGTCGAACGCCCATTGAGCTTTGTCATGAAGGTTAATTTTTTCATAAGCCTTACCCAAATATAAAAACCCATCAGGGTAGTCAAAACGAATTTTAACTAATTTAAATAAAAAGCTAATTGTTAAATCATATCGCCCTTTAAGAAAATTTATTTTTCCCAAAAGAAATAGAATATTTAAATTTTTATCATCAACAACTT
>SDBS01001281.1_pt1 | contig 25543 bp, 19 predicted proteins | sample 2277091 | NCBI WGS metagenome assembly SDBS01 (sample SAMN10404972, study PRJNA504765) | marine sediment metagenome | isolation source: marine sediment core GS10_PC15, 163 cmbsf | place: Arctic Ocean: Southern Knipovich Ridge | collected 2010
GTTTATTACCGGGTTGCACAAGTCGCCCTACCATGGCTTTTCGGTGGAGTTCGCCGAGCACCGGCAGTATATGCCCGGTGACCCGGTCCGCAATATTGATTGGAAAGTCTTCGCCAAGTCCGACCGGTATTATGTCAAGGAATTCGAGGAGGAGACCAATTTAAAGGCGTATCTGCTGTTGGATTCCTCCGGTTCGATGAGATTCACCTCGGGCAAGATTACCAAATTGCAGTATGGCTCGTATCTGGCGGCCGCGCTTTCGTTTCTGATGCTCAAACAGCGCGACGCTGTGGGGTTGGTGGCTTTCGATGAAAAGATTCGGCAGTATATTCCGCCTAAGTCCACCAGCGCGCACCTGCACACTCTCCTTCTGGGTTTGGAAAAGCTGCAACCCGCCGAAAAGACCAACGTTCCGCTCGCGCTGCATGAGATGGCCGAGCGGATCAAGCGCCGCGGGCTGATTGTGGTCATCTCCGATTTGTTGGATGACCCCGCCCGGATTCTGGCCGGTTTGAAACATTTCCGGCACCGCAACCATGAAGTAATCGTTTTTCATATCCTCGACCCTTATGAACGGCGGCTGTCCTTTCCCGATGAATCGATCTTCAAGGATATGGAAACCGGCGAGGAAATCAGCACGATCCCCTGGCAGATCCGGGCCGAATATCAGAAATCGGTCGAGGGATTTATCGATCGCTATGCCCGGGAATGCCGCCAGTCAAAGGTCGATTATGTCGTGATCGATACGGCCCAAACTTACGACGTAGCGTTGTTTGCCTATCTGGCCAAGCGCGGCCGGCTGTTTTGATTTCCGTCTCACTATTCGATGGCTGCTCTGAAAAGAAAGACCGAGGTCGGGCCGTTAATCGGTGCCCATATGTCCATCGCCGGCGGCGTGTACAACGCGATCTTGCACGCGGAGAAAGCCGGTTGCCGGACCGTGCAGTTGTTTAATAAATCAAGCAACCAGTGGGCGGCCAAGCCGCTGACCACCGACGATATCGACCGTTTTCACGCCGAGGCCGAACGGACGCAGATTCGGTTCTGTGTTTCTCATACCGCGTATCTAATCAACTGCGGCTCCCCGGACGAGGCATTGTATAAAAAATCAGTGGCCGCGTTGGGCGTCGAATATGACCGTTGCTGCCGGCTGGAGCTTGATTATCTGGTGTTGCACCCAGGGGCGCACATCGGTTCGGGTGTGGAGAATGGTATCAATCGTATCGGCGCGGCCCTCAACAAAGTCCTGAATAAGTATGCCGACGGCAGGACCACAATCTGTCTGGAGGCCATCGCCGGCGCGGGTTCGACGATCGGGAGGACCTTCGAGGAATTGCAGGCGATTCTGGATCAAATCGAGGACTCGTCCCGTGTCGGAGTATGTCTGGACACCTGTCATATTTTCGCTGCGGGGTATGATATCCGGACAAAAAGCGCGTACCAATCGACAATGGCGGCCTTTGACCGCGTCATCGGCCTTGGTCGGTTGAAGGTCTGGCACCTCAATGATTCCAAAGGAGAATGTGGTTCGCACCGCGACCGCCATGAACATATCGGCCGCGGCCATATCGGCGAAAATGCGTTTGGTCTTCTGATGCGTGATGCGCGGTTCCGCGAAATCCCGAAGATCCTGGAGACGCCAAAGGAAGAAGAAGGCCGGGAAATGGACCCGGTAAACCTGGCCCTCCTCCGGCGATTGGCCCGCCGCACGGCAAAAAAATGAAATATTCCGTTCGCCGAGGGGTATGGATGTTTACATTATTAGGGGATGTTGGATTCCGAAAAAAAGGATACCGAATGGAATATGGGAATAGCAGCAAGACGCAGTGGCGGCGGCGTTCACCGGCATATTGGCCGGTGCTGCCGCTGACAATACTTGCGACCCTGCTTTTATCCGTTGCGGTCAAGGCGGAACCGGGTGTCGCGCTTGAGATCCGGGTCAAGGAGTTTGTGGCGGCCAACCCGCCGGTTTCCGGCTGGGTGGACTCGAATATGGTCTTGTTGCCGGTGGGAGTTGACGTTTACGCGCTGCAGGGCAACTTCGGTATCAACCTGTTGGCTTCCGCTCTCGATTCCACCGGCCTTGATTTGCAGTACCGACTGGCGACAATCGGGACGAATGTCCGGCAGCGATCGGGGATAGTTAAAGTTGAGTGGGGAGTTCCGGTGGTCATCGATTCGATTCCCGGCAAGGGCAAATCGTTTTATCGGGCGCTGTTGACCCCCCGGGCCGCCGAAGTTGGCCGCCCATGCTTAGAGGAGGTTGGTGATCCCGTTGACTGGCCCCACGATCCCAGCGCATATTTTGATTTTTATTATGTGCGAAACTCGCTGGCCGATGCCCACTGGAACATGTTGCGTGATTTTCTCGAACGAGAATACAAGACCGTCCATGAGAAATTCAACTTCGATTACCCGGGGAAAATCCATTTTTATTTCTGCCCGTGTACCCCGGAGAACATCGACTTTGAAACGGGGCTGGGTTTGGCCATCGACCCCGGCCGGCTGGCGGGGTTTGGCGTGTATCACCAGGGGGCCAACAGCGTCGACCCGCAGATTACCAATCTGCTGAAGTTTTACCGTTGGTGGGGTTTTGCTCCCCGGTTTCTGGTGTGGGGGGTCTCGGGGTATACCGATTTTGCCGATTATTACGCCAAAGAATACCTTCGGGAAAACCGCCTTGTGCCGTTTGATTCGCTGTTGATCGCGCGCGATTTCCGCAACGCCGACCCGTTGGTGGCGTATTTCGAATCGGCGTCGTTTGTACATTTTCTCATCGATTCGATCGGCGTCGCGGCATTTCACGATCTATACGAGAGATCGACCGACCTCTCGCTTAAGCCCGCCTTCCTCGCGGTAACCGGCCAGACTATCGACTGGTGGGAGCGTAAGTGGCGGAAATATCTTTCCGCGCGGGAAATCCGCTATCAGGAATATATCTACTTCGCCCATCGCGCGGAGGCGATCAACCGCCCGACCGAACACCTGGAATTGCTCAAAAAGGGCGTCGCCGCAATGGGCGATAGTATCACTGTGTCTTTAATCCAGGAGCTGGCCGTAGCGTATTATTCACAAGGTAGCTATGGTGATTCGTATAATTGGTTCAAAAAGTTGGTCGAACGGCAACCGGAAGTCGCCCAGTGCAAACAATATTGCGGTAATGCCGCCGTTGTTCTGGGACGGTTGGATGAAGCGTACACTTTATTTGAGGAAGCCGCGGCGCAGGACACCGGCTTTGCCGCGCCGTTTCTGAGCATGGGCGAGGTCATGAGCGTCCGGAATTATCCTGATTCGGCGGCGGCTTTATGGCGGACCGGGTTGGGTCGGGGGCGATCGATTCCCGTTTATGTCGAACTGCTTATCCACCTGGCTCGGTGCGATCGGCGGATGTCTGAGCAGGACTCCGCCGCCGTCAAACTGACCATGGCGCGCAACTCCACCGCGCGGCTGTTGGGTCAGTACCCCGATCATCCGCGCTACCTGCTGCGGATGGCTGAGATCCTTACCGAAATGAACAAGCCGGATTCGGCCTTGATCTATTATTCTGCGGCGGAGTTTTTCGAAAACCGCCCATATTATCAAGCCCGCATTCACCTGGGGGCGGGCAAGGCCGCCGACCGGGCCGGCCGGCGTAAAGAGGCCGTGGAACATTACGAAGAGGTCTTTAAAATCCGGGCCGGTTATCCGACGCGCAAACAGGCCGAAAAATACATCAACCAGATTTACCGTTAAGGACAGCCGAGCCACAATGCGTAACCCTAAGTATTGCCGAGACCTGTCGCTAATGCAATATCCGGTTGTGGTGCATAACGAACAATGAACTTCCTGAATTCCGCCATCCTGGCCGCGCTGGCCGCCGTTGCGGTGCCATTGCTGATTCATTTATTGAACCGGCAAAAAGTGCGCACCATTGAATTCTCGTCATTGGTTTTTCTGCGCAATTTGCAGAAGACCAAGATGCGACGGCTCAAACTGCGCCAGATATTACTGCTGGTGATTCGCACGTTGATTTTAGTATTTCTCGTGCTAGCCTTTGCCCGGCCGACCATGAAAACGGGTGTTTTTTCAGCGGTTGGCTCGCACGCCAAAACGTCGGTGGCGTTTCTGGCCGATCTCTCGGGGAGCATGAGTATGCGCACTGCCGATGGCTCGGCCCTCGAACGGGCAACCCGTCGGGAACTGGAGGTTATCGAACTGCTAAAAGAGGGCGATCAGGCCATCCGGGGCGAATTCTCCAATCGAGCGGTGTTTAGCCGGCCGACATCAGATTTCGCCGGATTGGCTGATGATGTCCGCGAACAGGCGTCCGGCGCCGGCAGCACCGACATCGTTTCCGCCATCGCCCGGGCGGAAGCCCTCCTGCAGGATTCAAAAAATCTCAACCGGGAGATTTATGTTTTCTCGGATCTGGCGCGCAATGGCTTCACCGCGGTGGCCGGTCTGGATCGCCCGACCGTCGAGAACGCGGGACGCATCTTTTTAGTCGATGTGTATGATTCGCGCGCGATTAATGCCGCGGTAACCGCGGTGGAGTTTTCCGGCGAGTTGATTCAGACCAATGTTCCCTTTGAGATCACCGCCCGGATCGTCAATCGCACCGAGGAAACATTCGATCATTTGCTGGTCGGCGTGTTTTTGGATGGTCGCCGGGTGGCCCAGGATGATGTCACGTTGGGACCGGGGGCCGCCGTGGAGGTGGTCTTCCGGCTTGAAATCGATGACCCCGGCCAACATCAGGGGTACGTTGAACTGGCCGATGATGACAATCTGGCCGACAATCGTTGTTTCTTTTCGGTTCGGATACCGCAAACCACTAAGGTGCTTCTGGTCTCCGATTTTCCATCCGAACGGCTTTTTATTCGCCGGGCGCTGTTGCCGGGTGGCAAGGGACGATTGACGGTTGCCGAGTGTGACACTCGGGATTTGACCCGGGAGAACCTTGCGGAATATGATGCGGTTATCCTGGCCTCGGCGCGCAAACCCGAACCGGTCTTGTGGGAAAACATCGATCGTTATTTACGCTCGGGGGGCGGCGTTCTTTTGGCGCCCGGTGCGGATATCGATACCGTAGTTTACAACAACAATGCCTTGCGCCGTTATTTTGGTTTTGAGTTTATCGCGATGCCCGAGGCGTTTCCGACCGGTGAGCAGTATTTCGTTTTAGATGATCTTGACTGGCGGCATCCAATACTGTCGGTATACCGTGATGTGCCGGCGGAAAAAATCCCGGCGGTTAAGTTTTATTCGACCTTTCGGATGAGCCGTCCTCGCGAGGCCCAAAGCGTGCTGCGTTTCACCGACGGTCGCCCCGCCCTTGCCGAATGTAGGGTGGGACGGGGAAAATTGCTGTTGTGGACCGCGCCGTTGGATCCGATTTACGCTGATATTTCTTTTCATTCTCTTTTTGTACCGCTCATCGGCCGTACGGCGGAATACCTGGCCGCGGATTTGGGAGAACAGGCCTACGATTATCGGGTGGGGCAATCAGTGACCCGGCCACGGAAAGACCGGTGGCGCGGTCCGCTGGTATTGCAATTTCCCGATGGGCGGTCCGAACAACTCGCGCCGACCGGCGACGCCGACAGCTATGCCACCCCGGAATTACCCGTTCCCGGCTGCTATACCCTGCTGAATGGGGACCGCCCCGTCGATATTTTCGCGGTCAACATCGACGCCGGCGAGACCGAGATCGAGCGTATCGAAACCGAAGAAATCGAACGCCGGTTGCCGGGGCGCGCCATTACCGTGTTAGGTCTCGATGATAACCTCGCGGAAGCTGTCCTCGCTGTGCGGTACGGGCGCGAAATATGGAAAATCCTGCTGTGGGTCGTGGTGGGCTTATTGCTGATTGAAACACTGCTGGCCCGGACCAGGAAATCCGAACTGCCGCCGGACATGGCGGCGTCCGCCCGATAATCCGGCGGCAGATAATATCTCCGTTACGGGTCAATCGTCTATGATCGCCCTTTCCCTGCATAAAGTCGCCAAGAGTTTCCCCATTGGCTCGTTGTTCGCCGATATCAGTTGGGAAATACAACTGGGGCAGAAAATCGGCTTCCTGGGCATTAATGGTATCGGCAAGACATCGCTGTTGAAAATCATGGCCGGCGATCTGGAGGTCGACTCCGGCACGGTAACACGCGCGCGGGGTATCCGGATCGGCCGCTTACGGCAGATTCCCGATCGGCGGTTAACTGAAACGCTTTTTACATACGTCGCGGGCGGGCGGGCCGATCTGCTTGCACTCAAGGAAAATATTGATGAAGTCTCGGCCAAACTGACGGAATCTCCCGCTGAATCGCGGTTGACCGAAATGTTGGGGCAATACCAGCATGACTATGAGGCCCTCGGCGGTTTTGCCTTAGAGCACCGCACCGGCCTTACCCTGAGCGGGTTGGGCTTTGCCAAAAAAGAGTTCGCCAAGCCGTTGAATACATTTTCCGGCGGCGAGCGCACGCGCGCCGAGCTGGCCCGGCTGCTTCTGGCCGATGATGAGGTCATCCTGCTTGATGAGCCGACCAACCACCTTGATCTGGCCGCCATCGAATGGCTGGAGGAATTCATCATAAAATCCCCCAAGGCCGTCATTTTCGTCACACATGACCGGGTGTTTCTCAATCGCGTGGCCGGTTTCATCGTTGAACTTTCCCCGGCGGGATTGGAATTTTATCGGGGCGGGTATGAAAAATACCGCACCGAACGACAAAAGCGGCGCGAAAAACAGCGGGTGCTGTTCGAACGCCAGCAGGAGGAAATCAAGCGCATCGAGGACTTTATCGCCCGCAACCTCGCCGGGCAAAAAACCAAACAAGCCCAGTCCCGCCGCACCGCCTTGGCCAAACTGGAACGTCTGGAAAAGCCGATCGGTGACAAGGACACGATGAACCTGGCGTTCGAAACTCGGGTCTCCAGTTACCGCGAGGTATTAAAAATCCACGATTACAGTCGTTCGATTCACAATCGCCTACTGTTGGAAAACGTCTCATTCTTGGTGGAACGCGGGGATAAAATCGGCCTTATCGGACCGAACGGTTCGGGCAAAACCACCTTGTTGCGCGGCATTTTGGGTGAGGATGAGGACTATACGGGAGAAATCGAATTGGGCCGGCGGGTAGTGCCCGCTTATTTTGACCAGCATCTGGAATCGATCATCGAAAAAGGCATGGTAATCGACCAGATTTGGGACGATCATCCGTCATTCAAGGCCTTTGAATTGCGGTCGTTTCTGGCGCGGTTTTTGTTCTCCGGCGAGGATGTTTTCAAGGAAGTAGCGAAACTGTCGGGCGGAGAGAAAAGCCGTCTGGCCCTGGCGAAGTTAATCTTGTCCCACGCCAATTTCCTGTTGTTGGATGAACCCACCAACCATCTCGATATCCCCTCGCGGGAGGTCCTGGAGCAGGCGCTGGCCGAATTCGAGGGCACGATCCTGGTGGTTTCCCATGATCGGTATTTCCTCGATCGGATGGTCAACAAGCTCCTGGTGGTCAACAATTCCACTGTGGAGATGCATCTGGGCAATTATTCCGATTACCTTGCCCGCCGGGCCAAACGGGGAAAAGCGGTTGAAATCGAAGACCGGCCCGCCAAAAAAGAGGCAGGCGAATGGGAACAACTTCGGCAAAAGCGCCGCGACCGGCAAAAACGCGAGCGGGAACGGCAACGGTTGGAGAATGAAATCCACCAAACCGAACAGCGGTTGCAGGAAATCGATGATTTGCTGGTTGACGAAACGGTGCAATGCGACTGGCAGCGGCTGGCGGAATTGGGCGATGAAAAGAAACTATTGACTGTCCGGTTGGAGGAGTTGTATCCCCGTTGGGAGTCGTTTGCGGGTGAGGAATAGACAATACTTTGTGACCTGCGTACGTCCTGAGGCAATGACAAAAGTGGTCATTAACGAATCAAATCGAGGTAGGTCGGGTTCCGCAGATCACGAAGTGATCAAGAACCCCGACATGTTTCCCGGAGTTAAGTATGTCGGGTTTCTCACGCTCGCTCCGCTCACATCGGAACCCGACCTACAGTGGTGCTTTTGTCACAGTCTCTCCTCGTGCGCAGTTGAATCAACATACTAATGAGTGAGGATGACATTCATGAAACCGATTTACCTTGATTATAATGCGACGACGCCGATTGCGCCGGAAGTCGCCGCGGCCATGCGGCCGTACCTTGAGGAACATTTCGGCAACCCCTCCAGTTCGCACTGGTATGGCGTGCAGACTAAAAAAGCAGTCGAACGCGCGCGACAGCAGATCGCCGAGATGCTCGGCTGCGGGCCGGACGAGGTGATCTTTACCAGCGGCGGATCGGAATCGAACAATTATGCAATCACCGGCACCGCCTTGGCCCGGCGGGATCGCGGTAATCATATCATCACCTCCGCTATCGAACACCCCGCTGTCCTGAAAGTGTGCGATTATCTGATCACGCAGGGGTTTTCGATCACCCGGCTCCCGGTGGACAAATACGGCCTGGTCGCGCTCGAAGATGTCGAGCAGGCCATAACTCCCCAAACGATCTTAATCACGATTATGCACGCCAACAACGAAGTCGGTACGCTCGAACCGATTGCCGAGATTGCCAAAATGGCGCGTGACCGGGGAATTATTATGCACACCGACGCTGCGCAATCGGTGGGGAAAGTTTCGACGCGTATCCGGGAACTCGGCGTTGATCTGCTTTCGATTGCCGGACATAAAGTATATGCGCCAAAAGGCATCGGTGCGTTGTATATCCGTAGCGGCGTGGAGTTGTTTAAATTGATCCACGGCGCCGACCATGAGCAAAACCGCCGCGCCGGAACTGAAAATGTGCTGGAGATTGTCGGGCTGGGGCAGGCCTGCGCCATCGCCGGCCGCGATTTGGCCAAGAACGCCGCGCATATGAAAATCATGCGTGACCGTTTACATCAGGGATTGAAAGACAAACTTGATGATGTCAAACTCAATGGCCATCCGGACCAACGTCTGCCGAATACCCTCTCGGTGAGTTTTCCGCACGTCGAGGCCAATACCCTTCTTTCAGAAATTACCGAAATCGCTGCCTCCGCCGGGGCGGCCTGCCATGCCGATTCGATTGATATTTCCCATGTCCTCGAGGCGATGGGTGTGCCCGAGGAATACGCGATGGGCACGGTCCGGCTGTCGGTCGGGAAGATGACCACTGCCGAAGATGTCGACCGTGCAGCCGGGATCATCGCCGAAGCGGTTATCCGTCTCAAACCCTCTGGCGCGGCGACCATCGCGGTCTCACGCGATACCGACGAAATCAAACTCACTCATTATACTCACGGTCTGGGTTGCGCCTGCAAACTACGCCCACAGGTTTTGGAGCAGATTCTCGCCAAGCTGCCGCCGGTTAATGATAAGAATGTCCTCGTCGGCACCGAAACCGCCGATGATGCCGCGGTGTATCGCCTTGATGATCACACGGCAATTGTACAGACAGTCGATTTCTTTACGCCGGTAGTTGATGATCCCTATTCATTCGGCGCGATTGCCGCGGCCAATGCGTTCAGCGATGTTTACGCCATGGGCGGTAAACCGCTATTTGCACTGAATATTGTCGGCTTCCCCTCCAACCGTTTGCCGGGTGAGGTGCTCGAACGCATTTTGCAGGGCGCACAGGATAAAGCCGCCGAAGCCGGGGTAAGCATCATCGGCGGCCATACAATCGATGACACCGAACCGAAATACGGCCTGGCGGTCACCGGGATCATCGACCCGGATAAAATCCTAACCAACGCCGGCGCTCAACCGGGTGACGCGCTTATTCTCACCAAACCGCTGGGCATGGGCATCCTGACTACGGCCCTAAAGCGAGGCCTGCTGGAAAAAGAAACCGCCGAGTATATCGTAAAGATCATGGCTTCGTTAAATCGCGCGGCGGCCGAGGCCATGACCGGCTTGCCGGTCAACGCTTGCACCGATATCACCGGCTTCGGTCTCCTGGGCCATTTGAAAGAGATGGTCGAAGGCAGCAAAGTCGAAGCGACGATTTACGCCGATTCCGTGCCGTTAATCAAAGAAGCCGTCGAGTTCGCCGCCGGGGGAATCGTCCCGGGGGGCACGCTGGATAATATGGCGTACGTCTCGGATCACGTCGTGTGGGATGACGCAGTATCAAAAACGACCCGTACACTGCTCTGCGACGCGCAAACCTCAGGGGGACTGCTGATTTCCATCCCTGCTGATCATAAAGATGAACTGCTGGCCAAGCTGCAAGATGCAGGAATCACCGATTCTGTTTACATTGGTGGTTTTAAATCCCGCGTAACGGGAAAAATAATTGTTAGACCATCACAATAGGTGGCTGTTATGGCCGGCAAGCTGTCCACATCTGCCGCATGGCCCAGATATGACAAAAAAGGGCCGGTCAATGACCGGCCCCAAGAAAGTCGATTTCAGTGACGCTTACCTCCCAAACGCGCCAACCAGCTTCCAAGCCGACGGCAAAACCATCGCCGCCAGCGCGATCTTGATCGCCGCGCCCGGTAGGAAAGGATACAAACCCAGCGCCAGTACATTGTTCGTACCGACATACATCGCCAGCCAGGGGAGACCGAAGGCGTAGATCACGCCGGTGCCCGCCAGCATGGCGATAACTGCCGTGAAAAGCTTCCGATCCAGGCCGCGTTCGCACAGCCAACCCACTGTCCAGGCCGCGGCGACGAAACCGAGAAGATAACCGCCGGTCGGTCCCAGCAGGCGGGCCGGGCCGGCAAACCCCCCGGCAAATACCGGCAGGTAAAGCGTGCCCGCCGCGATATAAGCCAGCATGGAATATGCCCCGCGACGGCTGCCCAACGCCGCGCCGATCAGCAAAACGGCAAATGTCTGGCCGGTTACCGGGACCGGGCTGAACGGCAACGGAATAGTGATCTGGGAGGCCAAAGCGACCAAGAGACTCCCGCTGAGAACCAGCATCACATCACGCAAAACACCGGCGCCCGGAATGGCCGCCTCGGCAAGGGGAAACTTTGCGGTACGGTGCATTTATTCCCTCCTCATACGAGTATTGTTATTATTATTTCCAGCCGTAACCGAGGAGACTTGCCCCGGCGGGCTGGCTTTTCCCTCGTGCCCGCCAATTCTGCGGCAACGAGAACGAGAAATATAAGTAAAAATTTGCGGGAGCGCTACCGTCCGAATTCAATGCCGATGGCCTCGGCGGTCCGTACTAGTTGCCCATCCGGATCCACGGCTTTAAATGCCCCGACAGCATCCTCGATTTTGACCGAATCGACACGGTAATCCCGGTAGCAGACCATCCGGCCGAACCGCTCCTGTTTGACCAGTTCCACGGCTTTGACGCCAAAGCGGGTGGAGAGAATCCGGTCAAACGGGCTGGGGGTTCCGCCGCGCTGGAGGTGCCCCAGGACGGTCACGCGCGTTTCGACTCCGGTTTTCTCGGTGATCTGGGCGCCGATTACCATACCGACGCCGCCCAACCGCTCCAATGCGTTGGTGTCCTTGGCTTTATTCCGGACAGTTACATCGCCGCCTTTGGGTTTGGCGCCTTCGGCCACGACGATAATCGAGAATTTCGATCCGGCTTTGTTGCGACGATATATTTTGTCACAGACCTCATCAATGTCATACGGGATTTCGGGAATTAGGATAATGTCCGCGCCTCCGGCCAGTCCGGATTCGAGGGCAATCCAGCCCACGTACCGTCCCATAACCTCCAGGATCATCGCCCGGTTGTGCGACTCGCCGGTGGTGTGGAGTTTGTCGATGGCCTCGGTGGCCGTTTGAACCGCGGTCCGGAAACCGAACGTTGAGTCCGTGGCCATCAGGTCGTTGTCGATGGTTTTGGGCACGCCGACGACGTTCATGCCCATGTTGAAAAACTTCTGCCCAATTTTAAGCGAACCGTCGCCGCCGATGACAATCAACGCATCAAGCTCGAGCTCCTCGTAGGTGTCCATGGCCACGGTGGAAATATCAACAACAACTTTTTTACCGTCTTTATCCACTTTGTGTTCGAAGGGATTACCCCGGTTGGTGCTGCCCAGAATTGTTCCGCCACGGGGTAATAACCCGCGGACGTCCTTGAGTTCCAGTTTATGTGTTTTCCCGGGAGTCAAAAGCCCTTCAAACCCCTCATCGATACCGATGATCTCCCAGCCGTAGTTGATGATTGCGGTCTTGGCCACGGCGCGCAGGACGGCATTGAGCCCGGGGCAGTCGCCGCCGCCGGTCAGGATCCCGACACGTTTGAAATCAACTTTCCGTGATGGTCTTTTTGCCGGGGATTTTTTTGTTTTCGATTTTTTTTTGGATACGGTCATAGTCGGCATATCTCTCCCTCCCCTGGCCTGGTGTGATATTACTAGGTCGTCAAATAATCACGATGACTTGCGTCGGCCAAAGGGACGCTTTTTTCTTTATCCGGGATCGAATTAGGGATGGCTGACCGGGAAAATCAAGGCGAAAAAAATCCGGCCTACTTACCAAGCAGGCAATTTTGCGAAAAATATTATCATAATTTGTAGGCGTCCCGGTCAGCAGACCCCGGGCGGGTTTCAAACCCGCCTCTACGGGTCATGGTGCAATACTAAAAATTATCCGCGCTTTCACCGAGGTCGATAATCGAACACGCGGCGGCGGCGGGCAAACCTTTCTCGTAGGCCCTGGCCAACAATTCCTCGTCTTCCGCGCCGGGATTGAAAAATACTTCGGTCGCGCCGGTTTTTTTGAAATCATCCAGCAGGTTCAAACTCACTTTCGGCGGCAGGTAAATGCTGATCCGGTCGATTTTTTCCGGGATATCCAATACGGACTTGTACGCCTTAAGACCCTCGATTTCGGTTTCTTTGGGATTGACGGGAAAGACTTTCCAGCCGCGTTTGAGGTGCGCGCGGACTGATTTGTTCCCGTATTTCGCCCGGTCGGCCGAGGCGCCGATAATGGCGACGGATTTTTGTTCTTCGGTCATTACGTGAATCCTCCAAGCGAAGCATGGTGGGCCGTGCCCACTCTACGAAATGCTGTATTTTGTCTTATACGATGTAAATAACTTGCCCCAGTCGGTATCGAGAAATCCGTTGATGATCTTCCGGCCGATCGTCGGATACCACAACATATCATGATAAATATTGGAGGCCATCGGCGCCCAGACGACCAGTGGGGAATGCAGGGCGATTTTCTCCATAAAACGCAACGGGCCCTTGCGCAGCATCTGGTCGCCCCAGATAACCAGCGATTTTTTCGTTTGAAAGTGTAGATTCATAGTTGCGATGTCATCGCCGATAATGTCGATTTGACTGCGGTCGGCGACGCCGAGCTTTCGCTCGTGGCACATACTTAAATAGGGGATGGACAGCGGATTGAAGCCCATGATTCCCGCGGCAACGGCATCGATGGCCACCGAGTCGAACGACGCCAAAAGGACGTTGCCCGGCCGGGGAATCATCGTGCGCGGCCCGGCGCCGTCCCCGCAAACCGTACCGTCCATTACCGCCAGCACCCTGGGGTGCAGCTCATTTTGCATGAGCACCAGATCGACCAGCACCTCGTGGATATATTTGTGCGCGTAATGCCGGACTTCCTTTAACAGTCCGCCGAACGCATTTTTGATCGCCCCGGTGGTGGTGGAATGGCCATGGGTCTTAACCGTCGGGAGGTGAATTATCTGCCGGCCGACAAACATCCTGGGGATTTCAATCCCTTCGGGGAAAATTTTATTAAGTTTCAGCAACGGTGTCTTGAAATTGTAAACCGTCCATTCAACTTCGGGCAGCGGCGTGAATTTCAGGCCATAATGATCCAGAATCGGCATCCAGAGATTGTTCCGAGCGCCCTGCCGGGGATTGGTGACGACGGTCTTGTTTTCGATGGGGATCAGGCGCTCCGGGGTGAATCCATAATCCAAAAGCGCCCGGACCACGCCCTCCACCTGCCAGGGTTGCGAGGAACAGGCCGGAAAATACTTGGTCCACGAAAGGTTCAACTTGATCAGCGTGTCGGTGTCCCGATCCAGGCCGTCAACGACACCCACCAGGTCCAACAGCCGCCGGTAATCTTCGATTATGGTTTCGGGTTTAGTCAGTATTGCTGCGACGCGCGAGCGCATAAAAACCATCCAATCCCCTGGGGTTGTTTTACTTTTCGACCGCTTATTTCATTCCTCAAAACGGCTGACCCACCAGCCGCCCCCACCGGGCGGAATATTCCCTCGCCGGTCTCTTCGACGAAGGGCAACATTATGGTACGCAGATAATCGTTAATCGGCAAGATCGATGCCGGCGCCGATGCCACCATCCGTTCAATCCGCCGATGGCGTCTTTACTTCCCCGGGTGACGGCCGGGGTCTCTCGCGGACAAGTTCCTGGATCGGCAAACAGGGTCGGGATGCGGGGTCGGATTCATGGAGATACTCGCTGATGCTGCCGAATCGAAAGTCCGAAAGCAATCGTTCGAGCTTGTAAATGGTCGTGTCCAGGTTGGTATAGTGCCGGAAGCGGCTTTTAAACGACAACCTAGTGCGCGGCTGGTGGGGGTCAATCTCCCAGGGATGCAGATATACCACGGCCGGTTGGTTTATCCGGTTGGCGGCGCGGATGGCCCGGCGGGTAAACCAATAGGGAAAAAGACGCAGATATCCCCCACCCGCGGCCGGCAGATTATGGCCCAGAAACCGCATCGTGGTCATCGGGATCTCGTCGATTATCCGTCCATCCTCCAGTTCAAACCGGAATGGATGGCGGGGGAAGTCGGGGGACCCATAGGTGTCATGATGGATGGGAAAGATCGACGAATCATAAGCAAACCCGGCATCGGCCAGGACTTTCCAGGCCCAGGGGGTACGTTCGCCGAGGGAGAAGCTGGGTGCGCGGTATCCCTTTATCTCGACATCCACGGCTTTTTTAATCCATGCTATCGATTGCTCGACATCCCGGGTGAATTCCGAGCAATCCTGGCTGGAAACCAGCCGGTGGCCGTATCCATGTGAGCCGATTTCATGCCCGCCTGCGGCGATTGATTCAACGATGCCGGGTAGTTTCTCGACGATCCACCCCAGGATAAAAAATGTGGCATGCACCCCAAAACGCTCGAATATCGCCAGCAGGGTCATTACATTCGGCCAAACCCGCATCTCGATATCGTCCCAATCGGCGAACTTGATGACTTCGGCCTGGGCTTCAACCTGAAACCAGTCTTCGACGTCGACCGATAGGATATTGATCATTCCGGGTTCAACCCCCGCGGATCACGGCCCGCTTTTATTAGGTGCCGCGTTTGTAGCGGTAGCCGTAATATTTCTGGCTGTAATAGTAGGGAAGCGCTTCGTCGAGGTTGTTGAGGATGATGCCCAGAAGATTCAATTTGCTGTCGCGGATAATTTGGGTCGCGCGTCTGGCCACCTCGCGTTGGGTGCTGCCGGCGCGAACTACCATCAGCAGACCATCCACGACCCGCCCGATCGTAATTGCATCATCCACCGGGATGACCGGTGCGCAATCGATGACAATGCGGTCGAAGTAAAAAGACGCCTCGGCGAAAAGGTCCGACAGGCGATCGAGAGTCAACAACTCAGAGGGATTGCCGACGGCCGTGCCGGCCGTCAGAACTTTCAGTTTTTCGATGGGGGTAGTATGTACGCACGAATCGAATGTAGCGGTACCGGAGAGACAGTCCGATAACCCGCCGGACAGCGTTTTACCAAACATTCGGTGGATTGACGGCCGTCGCATATCACAATCTAAAAGCAAAGTCCGCTGGTCGAGGTAGACAACTGAGGTGAGCGCGGTAAGTGCGGCCATCGTGCTTTTGCCCTCGTCGGTTACGGCTGAGGTAATCAGGACTTTTTTGGGACCGGTGGGTTTCTCCGCCGGGTCGATTATCCAGCCGATCCCGTCGCAGATCCGACGAAACTCGGCCGCCGGCATCCCCTCGGCCCGGAAAATATCGATGATTGTTTTGTTCCGGCGGTCGGTTTTCCGGTCGCCCGAGGTCGGTTTTTTGGCGTGCAGAGTTGATTGGGGCCGGGCGGTCCGCTGTGCAGCCACCGGTGTTTCCTTCTCATTCGACATGATATGCGCTTCCATCGTTTCTGGTCTTCGCGTTCCGGTTTGCGCCGCGGGATGTGGAGGACAGACTAAGGCGTCCGCTTTTAAGTGCCGCCTTGACCAACACCGACATCCCTTTGTCTTCGTTTTCCGCCAGCTTTTTATTGCGCCGCGCCGCATTGAATTCCGGATTTATCTTAAGCGCGCGTTCGTATTCATTGATCGACCGCTGATGCACAAGCTGGGCCAGAATTGTGTAGGATTGCGCCAGTCGGAAATGCAAATCGGCGTAGTGCGGGTGTATTTTCACCCGGTGACGCAGTTGCGTGATCTCGGCGGAGAGCTCGGCCTCACTGGGCATGAAACGGTCGGAGCATAGCGCCAGATCCAACGGCGAGACGGGAATCGGTTTTGGGCCGCCGCAGGCCTTGGTCTTGGCCTTGACATACGCATCATACGATTCGGCCAGACGGTCCTCCTCCAGGTATCGCTGCCCGAGAAAATAAGAGCCCGAACGCAACGCGGGAAAGATAACCGCGGACTTCTCGAACATGTCCATGGCCTTGCGTTTTAAATCGATATGCATCCGATAATCCTCGCGCCGGACTCCGTTTAAAATGTGCGCCAGGCCCATGTTAAAGTACGGTTCCCAAAAATAGGGGTTCAACTGGGCCGCCTTGCGAAACCGGTCGACCGCCTTCCGGCAGGATGATAATTCCAGGTAGGCCTCGCCCAGGCGGTTGAGATAGTCGGGGAAAGTCTGGTTTATCGCCACCGCCCGCTGTAAAAACTCCGCCGCCTCATTGTACAAATTGAGGTTTAAATAGCAACAACCCAGGTTATACAGGGCCTTGTCGTATTCCGGCGCCAACAGGACGGCCCGGTCGAATTCCCGGCGGGCTTCCAGCCACATCCTGCGCGAGGCAAAAAGCTCCCCGATATAATTCAGCAATGCCGGCTCACGGACGTTGGCCGCCGACAGTGAAATCTTGAATACCCGGTCCAACTCACTGGTGGTGCGTTCGTGCATCTTTTTCAAGGCGGGGAAAATGCTCTCGGTGGGAATTCCGGCGATTTCCACGCCGTCGATCGACGTGAGCCGAACGCCCTCCCCAAAAATATCGCAACGCATCCGTTTGCTGACCGGATCGACCGTGCTTTGGACAAGGTATTCACGGTCGGCGTGCTTCAGCCGGGTGTTTAACCGCAGCAGGGAAGGAGCTGTTGGTTCGGGCGGCCCGAATCTGTCCCCGGTCGGATCGATGGGTGGTACGGGGATCATCTGATCTGCCCCGGTCTCTTCCGGGCCCGGATTATTCTCCGGCGATGGGGAGCCGATGGCTTCCGATGAACTCGGGATTTCTGCTATGTTGTCATCTCTTCCCGGCAAATCTGGCCTCCTTCAGGGCCGCGATTCGCGGCACGGTCGTCAGCACTTTATAACCAAGATATTCCTCAACTTCCTCAACATCACGAAAGGAATGATCGTTATATTCCGCCAGAAACACCAGTGTGAAACCGAGGACCAGCCCGATCAACGCTGCGGCGGCGGCGAAATTGAGGCGGTCCGGGTAAACCGGCCTGGAAGGTACCACCGGCGATTCGATCAGGGTGTATTTGGATTCCGCGGCGGCGCGTTGCTGGGCTTGCAGGATCTGCGAACCGGTATACTGCTCAACGAACCGGTTGTAAATGTCGCGACTGGCGGTTTCCTCGGTCTCTAAACGGCGCAGTTGCTGTTCATATTCCGGCCCGGTGGCCATCCGGTCGCGGATGCGGTTGATGATCCGGTTCATTACCTGCTTTTTTTTGGTAAGAAAACCCAGCTTGTTGTGCAGGTAGATCAGTTCGATCATTGCGTCATGATCGGTTGCGGAGAGATTGGTGAATGTCTCGTCCACAATCCGCGTGATTTCCGCCTGGATATTGTTTAACCCGGTCCCAATGCGGTAATTGTAGTCGACGACCCCCCTGTCTTTCCAGGAATACTTGCCCAGGAGATTGCCCAGCCGGTTGATTAAGGACAGTTGTTCGCCGTGCAAAGTGGTGAGCCGTTCGGAATATACAAAATCTGCCCGGGCAACACCTTCTTCGCCCAGTTGGCGCTGAAGTTCCTCGATCCGCTCGGTCGCATTGGCATAATCTAAGTTGACCGCGTCTTTTTCTCCCATGATATCCTGGAGATTGCGCTCGGTTTCCAACTGGTCATCGACCGCCTCCCTGACTTTCTGGCTTTTAAATTCGGCCAGGCGGGTTTGTGCTTCGGTCCATTTTTCCCGATAGATTTCCAACTGTTCCTCGGAAAACTCGCCCGCGACACGAATGGCCGCCACTTCTTCTCTAATCATGTTTTCCCGGAAGATTGCGGCAAGGTGGGTGGCTGCTTCTTTGGCCTCGACCGGGTTTGGTGAGGGGGTGATTATTTCCACATAACCATTGCCGATGAGGTTGACGCGGATCTGATTCTGCAGACGGGCAACCAGGAAAAGGATAATTGTCCGGCGGGCATCGGCGGTCATCTGCGCGGCCTTGGCCTCCGGTCCCCCTTCGGCGAGAAACTTGTTCACCCAGTCCATGCGGCCGATTAGTTGTTCGAGATAAGCGGAGGAGATCACGCGCCGCCGGAGGGCTTCGATTTTTTCGCTTCGCGAGCGGCTGTCGTACAGCCGCCCGGATCCTTCCGGAGTCAGTCTGCGCACCGCGGCGCCGAGAATGCTCTGTTGCCCGAGCCGGACCAGGGCCGTTGACTCGTAGATCGGCGTCAACAGAAATGAACCGCCGATAGTGCCGCTGAGCACCGCTACAATAGCGAGGATCAGGTACCATTTCCGGCGTTTAACTATCTGCACATACTCACGCAGATTCACCGTGGTCTCGTTAGTGTTTTTCATGTTCATCCGTATGGCCCTCTCCTATCGGGTGAGGATCAAGATCAAAGATGAGATGGTGCCGCCCAGAGCCAGAATATCGCGGGCTATGCCCCAGGTGCCGGAAAAAAAGCCCCGCTTTTTAGTTGGAATAAAGATCGCATCCTCGCGTTGGATATGATACAGGTACGGCCCCCCTGTCTCGCTGTATTGTTCGAGGTTGACTATTCGAACGACGGGGTGGTCGATGCCTTTGGAAACGATGCGCACTTTTGATAAATCGGCCCCGGGTCCCGATCCCCCGGAGATGACCAGCGCCTCGAGCAGGTCAATTTCGGATTCCATTGCATGCCGGCCGGGGGACGCCACATTGCCGTATATGTAAAACGCTTTCTTGCGTGTGGCCGAGTCCACGAACCGCTCCGGCAATAACCCCACGGGAAGACGCGGCACGGTAACACTATATCCCCATGCCAGCTTCGGCAATCGGTCCAAATCGCCAGTGGCCAGGATCCCCGCGATATCCACGTGAATAACGACCCCCCCGGCTGCACCCGAGCGCAAGACAACCACCTCGGAAATATCTGCCTCCTCGGTCGGCCCTCCGGCCAGCTTGATGACCTCCCATAAGTCGGGGATTGTTTCAAAATACAGCAGGCCGGAATGGGCCACATGGCCGCCCACGAAAATATTGCGGCTGCGGTACTCCGTAACAGTAATTACCACCTGGGAGATACTCTTGTTCACCCGTGAAATCCGCTCGACGATCAACTGTTCCAGCCGCGCGGCGGTAAGACCGGCGGCTTGCGTTTCCCCGATGACCGCCAGCGTAATTTTGCCGTCATCCCGCACGGTGGCCATCTGATCCAATTCGGGTTGTTGCCAGTAGCTGATCTGCAACACATCGCCGGGTCCGATTTCGTATTCCTCGGCCTGTCCGGCCGCGGAAAGGCCCGCCAGTACAACGATGATCGTTATTAGCCCGACGCCGAGGTTAAAGTATTTCACACCGTGCTCCTTTTCAGTATCGATGATCATTGGCTAGGGGAACAATATTCATCCCCGGTTGATAAATAACCGCTTGATCACCGCCGCCATCCTTGGCCTTGAGCAACGCCATATCCGCACACCAAAACAGTCGTTCCGGGTCGCCGGCATGGTCCGGGAAGACGGCCGCACCCAGCGAAATCGACAGCCGCACGTCATTCTGCCGCGGACCCGTATGGAACACGTGTTCAAATATGACCTCCCGCAACCGCTGGGTAAAGGAAAAACAATTCGCCAGTGACGTTTCCGGCATAATAATAACGAATTCATCGCCGCCGTATCGGCAGGCAATATCGATCGAACGGACCGTGGCGGTCAAAAGCCCACTGACCTCGCGCAACACCTGGTCGCCGCTGAGGTGGCCGTACCGGTCATTGTGCTGTTTAAAGCGATCCAGATCGAAAACTACCAGGGCCAGCGAACGCGAGAAACGGTCGGCCCGCATGATTTCCTCCTCCAGTCGGCGCTTGAAGAACCGGCGGTTGAAAATCCCCGTCAGGGAATCGGTATAGGAAAGTGCCTCCAGTCGGGCTATCCGCTCCTGGTTTTCCAGCGCAAGTCCAAACCGGCCCAACCAGAGTTCCAAGCGACACTTTTGCCGATGTGTAAGCTGCCGGTTACCTTTCGAACCGATTACTCCAATAACACGGGTCCCCCGCTTTGGGTCAACGGCGAACGAAAATTGTTGGGCCGCCGCCTCAATCTTGCAAGGCGCAACGCCCACCCGGCTGGGCTGGTGGCCGGACTGCTCGGCTGGCGCGGGGGGATTAGTCAGGATATTCCGCGCCACTTCGCTCTTTATGCCCCGTGAATAAAGCAATTCCGGCAGCGCGCCTTTCTGTTCGAGATACAGAAACAGTGATCGGTCAAAACCAAATTGGTCGGCAAGCTGTTTTCCGAACATCTCGCACAGCAGCCGGGGTTCGTGTATGCGTAGCCATTTGGCGAATTCCCGCTCAAGGATATCATCCGTCCCGGAGAGCCGGCGATCGGCACCGAGATCAGTTGCACTTTTCTTGCGGAATCTCCCGCGTCGCAACATCAATGATAGTTTTCGGGGCATTGCGATTTCCCCCCCGAGCGCTTTAAATGAACGTCTTTCGCATGCGACGGCAATACCGAAAACGGGCCCGTCGGCTGAGCATGTGCTGTCGGCGCAGGCAGATAAAGACCTTCCACCAACTCGTCTGGAATTGCCCCCCATGGCGTCCCCGCAATTGACCGCGAATTTCATTAATGGTTTGAAAGGGGTCTTCGGCCACCAGTTGCAGTACGGCTTGATTAAATGTTTCCGTGGCAGATGTATTGTCTTTGGGCAATTCTGGATTACGAGGAGGTTCCACTACGGTTTTTTTCGCCGTGGTACCGTCATCCACCGGCGAGTCGGCGGACTCCCGGCCGCCGTTGCCGTGAAAATCAGCCACCGCCGGATCCAAACCATCGAAAAACGGTAACAACCCATCAAACTCGAGGAGTTCATAGATCTCCCGGACCTCGGGTGTCATCCGCGCCAGCTTGATATCCCCCGCGTGCTCGCGGATTTCCCGGAGATGAGAGACAAACACCCCCCATCCGGCGCTGGAGATGTACTCCACGCCGGCAAGGTCAATAACCAACCGATAGCGTCCACGGGTCATCAAAGACGAAATGACTTGTTCGAGGTCACCGGCGGTCATGGTATCCACGACGCCATCGATGCGGACAACCGAAATTTCCCTGGTCTGGCCGGTATTGGAGACGGCGATTCTCATGGCCGACTCTTCAGTCGTCGCCGCATTATCAGTCCTGACCTCGTCCATGACCATATAGTTGCCCGATTCAGCGCATTTGTCAATTGTTCTTCCGCGCCCCCGGCCATCTTCTTCACCGGCTTTGCCTGCCGTCTCGCTCAGTCGGCTGACGGTGTCGGGCTTTCGATATATTCATAAACGCTCGGCGGTAACTCGAAAAGCAGATTTTTTTGCGACAGAGCAGAAACACAGGGGAATGTTCGATAAGAAACTTGCCGAAGAAGAACGATGGATAAGGCAAGGTGTACAAGCCAGGCGAACCCGTAATGAGGGACGCGTCAAAGCCTTGAAAAAGATGAGACAAGTTCGCAGCCAAAGGCGTAGTCTTGATGGTCTGGTGAGGATCGAAATTAACAAGGCTGAGAGGTCCGGTGAACTTGTAGCAAAGGCTGGAGGAGTCAATTTTGCGTATGACAATAAAGAGTCTACGCCGATCATTCGTGACCTTAATGCTTCGATTCTCAGGGGTGACAGGATAGGTGTCATTGGGCCTAATGGTGTAGGTAAGACGACGCTTTTAAAGCTGTTGCTGGGAAAAATTGCTGCGACCAGCGGAACGATCAAGCTTGGCACAAATGTTCAATGTGCTTATTTCGATCAGCTTCACGGGCAGTTGGATATCGAAAAGAATCTCGTGGAGAATGTCGGTGAAGGATATGACACGGTGACAATTAACGGCAGGGCAAAACAGGTTGTGGCTTATCTTATGGAGTTCATGTTTACGCCGGACAAAATAAAATCGCCGGTGTTTAATCTTTCCGGCGGCGAACGCAACCGTTTACAGTTAGCAAAGATGTTTACGCATCCTTCTAATGTGCTTGTGCTTGATGAGCCGACAAACGATCTCGATATCGAAACGCTTGAGTTATTAGAGGAGATGCTTATCGAATATCCTGGGACGGTGTTGGTGGTAAGTCATGACAGGGCATTTCTAAATAATGTTGTCACGAGCACTTTTGTTCTGGAAGGGCAGGGCCGAGTAAAAGAATATGCGGGCGGCTATGACGATTGGCTTGTTCAAAGAAAAAATATCGAGGATGTTCGGCAAGAAAAATCCGCAAATAAAAAAGCATCAAGGCCTAAAAAGACAAAGCCTGTGAAACTCACTTTCAATCAAAAAAACGAGCTTGAAAAGCTGCTGCACGCTATAGAAAAACTTGAAAAGCAGATCACGTCCTTACACAAGGAAATGGCAGAGCCTGCATTTTATAAGCAGGATGGAAAAATAATCGCTGAGATCAAGACCAAGCTGGATGAATCGGAAGCCGAGCTTACAAGTGCTTACAGCCGATGGGAGGAGCTTGCGGCTATTGAAGAGTCGTAAGTGTTTACTGTTTAGATGGTTATAGCTTCACGAGAAAACCTTCTGACAAGCCAGAGTTCCGAGAATCTATAGATATTTGCAATGAAAGAACGTGAATCAGCAAAATATCCTTGGTTATTGGCTGCTTTTAATGTAAAATATAGTATATGATTGGGTTAAGTTATAGTTATCTGCGAGAAGGGTGTGTGATGCGAAATTTTATATTGGTTTCCATAGTTTTTATCATCAGCGTTTCTGTGTCTTTTGCCGCACCGAAGCCGGCTATCGTCCCTGTTCCTGGTGATTGGACGGTCGATGTTAAATTCGAGGGTCTGCAGCAAATTGCGTTGAAGGTAGATAACGGCATTGCTCCGAGGCGATTTTGGTATATAATATTAAAACTTACAAATCATACAAGTCGTGATGTTGATTTCTATCCATCTTGCGAATTAATGACGGACACATTTGAGGTTTTACCAGCTGGCAAAAGTGTTCCGCAGAGCGTTTTTAAGCAAATAAAGCAGCGTCATCAAAGCCAATATCCATTTCTTGAGCTTTGGGAAAAAAGCAGCAACAGAATCCTTCAAGGCCAGGATAACATAAAAGATATTGCAATAATATGGCCTGATTTTAAGGTAAACGCGAAAAAAATAAAGATTTTCGTATCAGGTTTAAGCAACGAAACAACTGCGATTAAACATCCGACAAAAAAGGATAAAAATGGCCAACCCGTCAATGTGTTCTTGAGGAAGACCTTAGAATTGAGCTACAAAGTAGGGGGAGACCCAGCTTTTAGGTCGAGATCAAAATTGGTCTTTTCAGGTAAACACTGGGTAATGCGATAAGTTTGATTCGAAGAGCTTATTCTTCCCAAAGCCAGTTTTCACAGAATATCATCAGATCGTCAAAAGTTACTCTGCCGTTGAGGTCAAGGTCAGCGAGCAAAAGAACTTGTCGGCTCTGCCAGTTATCGGAAAAATAGCTAAAGTCCAGCAAATCAACTAGGCCATCTTTATTCAGATCAGCAATATTGCCTTCTTGTGAGGTTGACATACTCGCCTGTGATGTTCCGCCATATGCACCCATATTTATGCGTTTGCCGTGCGGCCATAATTCGGCTGTCCAATCAGAATTTGGATTACCAGCATCAATACATGGACTGTTTACATCATCGAATACCCATTCACCAGCAGCATAATTAACCAAGTAATTATCTAGTAGAAGCTTTAAGTCGGACAAGTTAACGATACTGTTATGGTCAAGGTCAGCAGGTAAAAAAGGGCCTTGTTTTTGCCAAGAGTTGGCTAATACAGCAAAGTCAGTCAAGTTCAAAAAGCCGTCACCGGTTGGATCAAGCCCAATGTAAATCGAAGGTTCCCATCGACCTGCTTGAGATTTAAGATGATAATCGCCATTAACCCAAAAATCATCATTGGCATCAAGCGGTGTATCATTGGGATGCCAGTATCCTGGATCAGCGAAACATGGATCAATATCGATATTGCCGTCACCCCAGTTCAGTGTAGAACAGGGATCCACATGGACAGCTGATTGTCCACCTTGAACATTACTATACGAAACCGCAACTGTTGGTGGAGTCCCCTCTTCATGATAAGCAATCGCAATTTCAGACCCCTTATTTGCATTATTATCCCAGAATATGCTATTTTTAATTGCTATGTCACTTATATCAGCTCCCTGTTTTCCATAAACACAAATCCCGCCACCCACATCTGCCACATTACCACTGAAAGTGCAGTTAATCACAGAAAGTTCACCGCCTCTGAATAAAATTCCGCCACCAAGGGAAACTGGTAGGCTAAAAGGACCAAATGCCATGCCATTACCAACGAAAATACTATTTATTACTGTTGGGGAACTTGCTGAACAGAGCAAGCCACTTCTGTAATTATTACTAATAATACAGTTTTCAATAATTACATTACTACGAATGAGATATATCCCAACACTCCTGCTTTCCCTGATCATGCAATTACGAATCGTAGGGCTTGCTCCATAGCAAAATATGCCAGCTGGTGACCCTCCCGGAAATGTCCCCGCAAAAGGAGGTCTTGCCTTCTCGATGGTAAGTCCCGATAGTATCGAATTTGCATCTTCCTCATTGGAAAACACAAAACCGCTACTCAAATAGTTGGAGTCAATAATTGTTGCCGCTACTATCGCCGGATTCTCCGGATCAATACTGCGTACGGTAATTGCTTTTCCGCCAAAATTAATATAATAATTACCTTGTCCAGTATATGTTCCAGGATGGATTATTACTTCATCACCATCAACCGCTGCATTTATCGCCGCTTGAATCGTATCATACTCGGACGGTACATGTCTCTGACCATTTTTCATGAAAACTTTAACTGCAATTGATACAGTTTGCGGGCTGTTGTTTGCATTCGGATCGCTAACGGTAATCTCAAATTCGTAATAACCATATCAAACTTCATTATGGTCAATAGGTAATGTCACTTATTCTGTTTCATTTGCATCTTCTTGCCAAGAACTTTCT
>SDBS01001284.1_pt1 | contig 25480 bp, 15 predicted proteins | sample 2277091 | NCBI WGS metagenome assembly SDBS01 (sample SAMN10404972, study PRJNA504765) | marine sediment metagenome | isolation source: marine sediment core GS10_PC15, 163 cmbsf | place: Arctic Ocean: Southern Knipovich Ridge | collected 2010
AGAGATAAATCCAAGGAAACCAAAAAGAGCTTTAATTGGGGAAATAACCATCAGGGAAGCTACTACCCTGACATTGGCTTCATAATCAGTAGATCCGCCACAGATTGCAGAAATGATGAGCATTATAACACCACCAATAAATAGTCCAATCAAGGCCCAAATAATGGACCAGATAAATCCCATTATGCCAACAGTAGTGCCTATAATTCCACCCAGCATACCTGTATCAATAGTTCCAATTTTAAGCATTCCCCAGAGGAAAGTAAAGATACCGGCAAGCAATCCGTACAAAACAGCCTTGATAAGAGGTTCAACAAAGCCGCCGCTGATAGCCATTGAAGAAAAATAGTCTTTGGGGTTCATTAAAGAATTCTTCGAATCGGCAATAAACTTAGAAAAATTAAAACCTTCGTTACTCATGATTTTTGATTTTAAGGTTAAAGGAAATTAGTAAAGGTTAAATGTTTGTAAACTAGTGTTTTACAATATATGTGCAAGCATAAATTTATTTAAAAAACAACAATTCAGGCCCTTAAGTTAATAATTATCTCCTATTATCCTAAAACATTTGTTACGGCCCGCAAGTTTTCTTGTTACCAGAAAACTGTATAGAGCACCACCAGAATGATGAGGATTGCATATGCACTTATATTAAATGCTTTGCCTGTAATAAAAGTTTCAGAAGTCAGGTTAATACCTTTTGGATCATCCACATCCTTCGAACCAGTGAGGCTAACGCCAACAATCACTACCATGGTGATCAACAAGGTATAAAGCATCTGGTCCATCCAGGGAAGGCCTATCCCGGGAATTTTAAGAAGAAGAGCCACAACTATAGAAGACAAGATCCCTGCAATTGCTCCTTTATTTGTTGCTTTTTTCCAGAAAAGTCCCAGCAGGAAAACAGCAAGTATCCCCGGACTAACCATTCCTGTGTACTCTTGTATATATTGGAACATCTGGGGAATACTTCCCAGTGGTTTGGCCATAAATGCAGCGATTACAAGGGCCGCAGCAGCAGTAAGTCTTCCCACAGTAACAATCTGTTTATCTGTGGCATTCTTATTAATATATGGTTTATAAATATCCAATGTAAAAATTGTAGCTGTAGAGTTGAGCATGGAAGCCAGTGATGAAACAATAGCAGCAATTAAAGCTGCAATTACCAGTCCTTTGAGCCCATTGGGAACAAAAACACTTATCAGCCAGGGATAGGCTTTATCTACATTTAAACTCCCATCACTCTTTAAAAAAGCATCGGAAACCCCATCAATAACAGCGGTTCCTTCTTCTTGCATAAACATAACATAGGCAATGATTCCCGGGATGACCACAAAAAAAGGAATAAGCAGCTTCAGGAATCCTGCAAATGCAATTCCACGTTGGGCCTCTTTCAGTGATTTTGCAGCAAGGGTTCGCTGGATTATGTACTGGTTAAATCCCCAGTAATAAAGATTCGCCACCCACATACCACCAATCAATACAGCGATTCCCGGTAGATTCTTGAATTCAGGGTTATCTTTGTGAAGAATCATATGGAATTTGTCTCCTGCTGTGGTATAAATGTGATTGAGCCCATTCAAGACTCCTCCTTCCGGTGTGACATGTTGCAATGCGATTATAGTAGTAATCATCCCTCCAACAACAAGCAACACGACCTGGATGACATCTGTCCAGGCTACTGCAGCCAATCCCCCATAAATGGAGTAGGCCGCAGCAATAAATGCAAGAATAAGAATTGCTCTTATCATCAGGCTTCCGTCACCTGATCCAAAAACTGTATCTATCGCTTTTGCCCCAAGAAATAATACGGTTGTTAGATTTACAAACACAAACAAGGCAATCCAAAAAACTGCCAGGATGGTTTTTAAATTGGTACTGAACCTTTTTTCAACAAACTGGGGGATGGTATATATTTGTTTTTCTATGAAAATGGGAAGAAAGAATTTTCCGACAATGATAAGGGTGATTGCCGCCATCCACTCGTATGAGGCAATTGCAAGACCAATAGCAAAACCCGAACCCGACATTCCTATGAATTGCTCAGCTGAAATATTCGCTGCAATGAGTGAAGCTCCAACGGCCCACCAGGGTAATGATTTACTGGCAAGGAAATAATCTTCAGCGTTTTTCTGATGTCCCTTCTTGTCGCGTGATACCCACAAGCCAACTCCAATAATTACGATTCCATAAGCAATGAATATCGCATAATCCAGCATTGAGAAATTAGATTCCATTATTGAATAATTTTATTTTATGGTAAAACTTCAAATCTATAATTTTATTTTTTTCATGAACTGTTCCTTAACCCCAGCTTACCTTGCCTGAAGGCTGGTAGCCCCGTATTATTGATGCTTCCTGTCTCATTTTTTCTCTTTACCCGTCCTTAACCTTAGCCTTCTTTGTCCACCGTAGCCTTGGCGAAGGTGGGAGCCTCAGCCTATTCTTTTTACATTTTTATCTCTGCAGGCACTGCTCCCAGTTCAGGCAGATAAAAAGAAGCTTCCATTCCTGTTACGGAATTGTAGTTCTTTCCTACCAGGCTCATAAACTTTTCAACTTCACTTTCTTTAACAAGACTTACCGTACATCCCCCAAAACCGGCTCCCGTCATTCTTGATCCAAGAACACCCGGAACTTTTCTTGCTTCTTCAACCAGGGTATCCAATTCAATACCGGTTACGTCGTAGTCATATCTCAGGGATTCATGTGATTCATTCATCAGTTCACCAAATTTCAAAAGGTCTCCATTTTGGATTGCCTGAACTGCCTCAAGAACTCTTTGATTTTCCGATATTACATGAGAAGCCCGTTTTAGAATTACCGGATCACGGATCAGAGACTTAAATTCCTGGAATTCACCGGGACTTAGTGAGCTCAAATTTTTTATACTTTTATTTTTGCTTAAGTCGGCCACTGCCTGATCACATTCAGCTCTTCTCTCATTATACTTTGAATCTGTAAGTTTCCTTTTTTTATTGGTATTGGAAATTATTATTTTGTGATCATGCAGGTGCAAAGGAATCATTTTATATTTAAGGGTATCACAGTTTAAGAATAAACCTGAGTTGGGGGCCCCCATACCTACTGCAAACTGGTCCATGATGCCACAATTCATCCCTACAAACTCATTTTCTGCCTTTTGTGATAATTTTATCATTTCGAGCATAGAAATCTGACCCTGCCACAGTTTATTAAATGCATAAGCACTAACAATCTCGATTGAGGCTGAAGAGGAGAGTCCGGCTCCATGGGGTATATCCCCGGAATAAAACAATTCCATACCCAACGGTTTTAATCCTCTTTTCACCAGTTGTTCAATAACTCCCAGGGGATAATTTACCCATTCATTGTTATGCTTGGTAACAGGATCATGAATGGAAACTTTAACCGTATAATCAAGATTGGTAGAATGAAACGAAACCCGGGAATCGGTAGTTTTCCGAATCATTAAGTATGTACCGAAATTCAGTGAGCTTGGGAAAACGTAGCCTCCATTATAATCGGTGTGTTCTCCGATTAAATTTACACGCCCCGGTGCAAAAAATAATAAAGGTGCTTTTTCTTTATTTCCATAAATTCTGTAAAATTCATTCAGAAGAGAAGAGATGTCTGTCATTCTTTTATGGAATTGGTTTTTAAAGATAGAAAAGATTGATTCATTTTAATAATCATTCTCATATTAAAGGCTAAGGCTAAGGCTAAGGTTAAGGTAAGGGATTTGACTGCTAATTTTAGACTTAGCCTTGGAGAAAAATCAAAATTAGTAGTATAATCCCAATTATTACATTTTTTAATTAATTTGCAGAGCTATGTTCTAATTTGCATCTTTGCGCCCCTGAATATATAAACTAACTAAAATCGATAGTCATGGAAGAAAATCTTGATAAGGGTATAGACCTTGTATCCCAGGGATGGGAACTGCTGTTAAATTTTGGTCCCAAATTTATTGGTGGCCTTGTGGTATTACTAATGGGATTGTGGATAATTAAGATCATTAATAAAAGTATTTCCAGGTTAATGGACAAAAAAGATGTTCATACTTCCCTGAAACCTTTTTTTGGAAGTCTTATTTCGGCCCTGTTGAAGGCTTTACTTGTAATCAGTGTCATGGGAATGGTGGGTATTCAAATGACTTCCTTCATTGCTATTCTGGGTGCTGCCGGCCTTGCTGTTGGTCTGGCTCTTTCTGGTACATTGCAAAATTTTGCAGGCGGGGTTATTATTTTGATGTTCAAACCTTTTAAAGTTGGTGACTACATCACTGCACAGGGACATTCTGGAACAGTAAAGGAAATACAGATATTCAATACCATTTTGAAAACACCAGACAACAAAACAATCATTATTCCCAATGGAGGATTATCAACCGAGTCTATGACAAATTATTCTACCGAACCAACCAGAAGAGTGGAATGGACATTTGGAATCGCTTACGGGGATAATTCTGATAAGGCGAAAGAGGTCTTAGGGAAATTAATCGAGTCAGACAATCGAATCATGAAAGATCCGGAACCTTTCATTGCCATAAAGGAACTGGCTGACAGCTCAGTAAACTTTACAGTAAGAGCCTGGGTGAAATCAGAAGACTACTGGGCTGTATTTTTTCAAATGAACGAACAGGTTTATAAAACTTTAAAGAAGGATTGAGTATCCCTTTCCCGCAAATGGATGTACATATTCAGAAGTAGAAAATTGCTGAAAAAAACAGCTATGAAAAACATGAAAATATTTCTCATTTCGTTTTTTTTGATCACTTTTAGCCTGAGTATTTTCGGACAGAGTACCGATTTTGAGGAAACGATTAGAACACAGCATTCTGATACCATTGTAGGTTGGAAAGCCGGAGGTGAATTTAGTCTGCAGTTTTCGCAGGTTGCATTCTATCTGAAAAATCCACAAAACATAGATGTTTATTGGGAGGTAATTCTGAATCTGAAAGTTAATAAGTTTATTTCAGCTCAATTAACAACCAATCTTATTTATGATGATGATGTATTAATACCATACGATTCTACAGGTGATGGCGTTCTGGATTCATCAAGACCAAATGTTCAATTTAAAGAGTTGGTGGGAGTTGGATTGGCTCTTAGCTTTTAATGAGGGATCCCGTCTGAAAAAATTGATAAACCCTGCTCAACAGCAGGGTTTTCTGTTTTTCATAATAGCATGCTTTCAAAATGCTTTTTCTATATTTGACATTCTGTTTCAAAGATGTCTTTTTTTCGACTTAAGCTTTGTTGCCAGACAGTTTATTAATATAAAATTATATTTCATGAAAGCATTTAAATTATTCACTTTCGTTTTTATACTAAGTATAGGCTTTTTAGTGACTTTTGCCCAGGAAAATCAAAAGCCTCCCCTTGATCATAGTGTTTATGAATCATGGAAGGATTTACATAACAACCATATTTCCCACGATGGGAATTGGCTTAGTTATGAAATCAACCCTCAGGTGGGGGATGGCATGCTCTACCTCTATGACGTGAAATCTGATAAACTGGAATCTTTTGCAAGAGGATACGATGCTGAATTTTCTCCGGAATCAGATTACCTGGTCTTCAAGATAAAACCTCAACACGCGGTAACTCGTGAAGCAAAAATGCAAAAAAAGAAAAAAAATGAAATGCCAAAAGATTCAATGGGAGTTTGGCTGATGGATAAACATAGTTTAATAAAATTTGAAAAAGTTAAATCGTTCAAGCTGCCTGAAAAGGAGGGATCGGTATTTGCATTTCAACATGAAAAAATTTATCCGCTTGAAAAGGAGAGTGAAAGGAAGAAGGATATGAGTGAAACAGAAAAAAAAGCTGAGAAAGCCCTGGCTCAAAAATTAAAGGAAGATATTAAAAAGATTAAAAATGCTAAAGGAACAAATCTGGTGGTTTTCAATCCGGTTTCCGGTGTAAAAAACGTTTTTGAGGATGTTACGGAGTATGTAGTTGCAGCAGGTGGTAATGGCTTGAGTTTCATTACGCAAACAAAAGATTCACTTGTTTATTCAAAGGTCTTATTTCTTGAGTCCGGAAAAACCTCTTTCATTGAAATCCTGAGTCAGGAGGGACAAGCACAAAATTTAACTATCAGTGAGCATGGCAGGCAATTGGCATTTTTGTTTAGTTCGGATACCTCGAAAATAAAAATCTATGACCTGTATCATTGGGGAGAGAAGATGGATGGAGCCATGGAGGTTGTAAATTCTGCTTCTGATGGAATGAATAAGGACTGGTGCGTGAGTGAGAATGGAAGATTATATTTCTCTGAGAATGGTGAAAAGCTATTTTTTGGTACAGTAGCTATTCCGGTGAAGGAGCCTGAAGATACTTTACTTGATGAGGAAAAATATAAGGTGGATGTTTGGACATGGAACGATCCTTTATTACAAACCATGCAAAAACTTCAGGCCAACAGGGAAAAAAAGAGGACCTATCTTGCCGTATATTATTCAAAGAATCAGAAGATGGTTCAACTTGCCAGTACAAAAATACCGGAAATTCAAATATTCCAAAAAGGGAATGGAATTTACGCTATGGGAAGATCCAGCCTTCCATACAGAAAACTTGTATCCTGGGATCAAAATCGCTACACAGATTATTATCTGGTGGACCTGCATACCGGGAAGGCTGGTTTGGTTGTTGAAAAGCTAAGCTCCCGGGCATCTGTGTCTCCAAAAGGGAAGTATTTGTATTGGTTTGATAATCGGGATAATATATGGTATGCACAGCTTATAAAGACAGGCCGGAAAATTCAATTGACCTCTAATCTAAAAGTTGCATTTTATGATGAAACTGATGACAGGCCAAGTTATCCAAGGGCATATGGAGCGGCAGCCTGGGTTGGGGATGACGATTATTTCCTGGTATATGACGCTTTTGATCTGTGGAAACTGGATCCTACAGAAAAGAAGGAGCCTGTGAATCTGACAAATGCCTATGGCAGGGAGAATAATATCCGTTTGAGATATATTCAGTTAGACAAGGAAACAGAATTCATTAAAAGCAATGAAGAAATACTTCTCAGTGGATTTCATGTAAAAACCAAGCAAAGTGGATTTTATTCTAAAAGCGTGAAAACCAATGGTGATCCCTCAAAAATATTTATGGATGATTACAGGTTTTATCCACCTGTAAAGGCAAAGTCTGCTAATCTTCTTATGTGGCGAAAGGGAAGCTTTGAAGTATTCCCTGATTTATGGATCAGTGAGCTGGATTTTAGCAAAGCCAGGAAAATTTCCACGGCAAATCCACAGCAAAGTGATTATAATTGGGGAACCGTTGAGTTGGTTGAGTGGATGTCTTTTGATCGACGGGAATTACAGGGCTTATTATATAAACCTGAAAATTTCGACCCTTCAAAAAAGTACCCTATGCTTGTTTATTTTTACGAGCGTGAGTCGGATGGTTTGCATAGCCATTGGTTTCCTAAACCAAAACGATCGAAAATAAACAGAACATTTGAGGTAAGTAATGACTATCTTGTTTTTGCCCCCGATATTGTTTATACCGATGGATATCCCGGAGAAAGTGCTTACAATGCGGTTGTTAGCGGTACTATGAACCTGATTAACAGATTTAGTTTTATTGATAAAGACCGGATCGGATTGAATGGACAAAGCTGGGGAGGATATCAGATTGCTTACCTGGTAACCAAAACAAATCTTTTTAAATGTGCCTATTCAGGAGCTCCTGTAAGCAATATGACAAGTGCATATGGTGGCATTAGGTGGGGTTCAGGTGCGAGTCGCATGATGCAATATGAGGGTGGGCAAAGTCGTATTGGTGGCACATTGTGGGAAAAGCCCTTTCAATATATTGAAAACTCACCCATATTTTTTGTACCAAAAATAAACACCCCCCTTCTTATTATGCACAATGATACAGATGGTGCAGTACCCTGGTACCAGGGAATTGAATTTTTTGTAGCTCTCAGGCGCCTGAACAAACCGGCATGGATGCTTGTATATAATGGAGAAGAACACAATCTCACAAAGTGGCCAAACAAGGTTGACCTTGCAATCAGGCAGTTACAGTTTTATGATCATTTTCTCAAGGATAAACCAGCCCCTGTATGGATGGTGAATGGGATTCCGGCAATTGATAAAGGGAAGTATGATGCTTATGATCTGGTGGAAGAAGAGATGAATAAAGATTAAGGATTAAAGTAAAAAGATTAAAGGGAAGAACAGAAGAGAGGAGAGAAGATGAGGTGATGTGGTGATGAGGTGATGTGGTGATGAGGGAACTAAACTCTAAACTCTAAACTCTAATTAGACAATATGCGCCAACGCCTTATAAATATTCTGTTCTGGTCAGTAATATCTGCTGCTTTTATAGGCCCGGGAACCATAACCACTGCGTCAAAAGCAGGTGCAGAATTTGGTTTTGATTTATTGTGGGCCCTGGTTTTTTCGGTGATTGCCTGTCTTGTTTTGCAGGAAGCAGTTGCCAGGGTAACCATACGTTCTGGAATTAATCTTGGACAGGCCATAAGAAATCATTACCAGGGTCGATCATCTTTCACTCTTGTCCTGGTACTTGTTGTAGGTGCGATAATAATCGGTTCAGCCGCTTATGAAACTGGAAATTTATTAGGAGCGGTTGCAGGGCTGGAAATTTTATTCCCGGTTAAAACTCATATTCTTGTTTTGCTGATTGGCCTCTTTGCTGTTTTGGCACTAAGTCTTCCATCACTTAGAAACATTGCCAGGCTTATGGGCTTTGTTGTTGCAATTATGGGGATTTCATTTTTTACCACTGCAATACTATTGAAGCCTGATCTGGGAGAGATAATAAAAGGAAGTTTCATGCCGACCCTGCCAGGAACTTCTGGTGCAGGGCTATTGATACTGGGTTTAATCGGTACTACTGTGGTACCTTATAACCTTTTTCTTGGCTCTGGTATTGCCCAGGAATCTCAATCTGTTAAGGAGATGAGGTTTGGATTAAGCATTGCAGTAATTTTCGGGGGCTTGATCTCCATGTCTGTGCTGGTGGTTGGTTCATTTGTTTCCGGTCCGTATTCCTATGAGGCTTTAGTGAATACACTGGATAAGGAATTGGGTTCATGGATCGTAGTTGTCTTTGCAATCGGGATGTTTGCTGCCGGTATTACTTCTGCCATTACCGCTCCCCTTGCTTCTGCCATTACCGCCAGAGGTCTTTTTTCCGGAAAGCATCCTGAAAAATGGAGCCATAGGTCGCGTAATTTTATTGCAAGCTGGGGAATTGTACTGCTTACAGGAGTTATTCTTGGCATGCTGGGACTTAAACCTATTCCCGTAATTATTCTGGCACAGGCTTTAAATGGCCTGATTCTTCCATTTATCAGTATTTTCCTGGTTTTTGTGGTGAATAATCCTAAGATCATGGGGCATGACAGCCTGAACGGGACCTTCTCAAACCTTCTTATGTTGGCCATAGTATGGGTCACCATAGTTCTTGGTATCATGAATCTATCGAATGCCTTGACCCGGGTATTTCCGGCACTGGGTAATTCTCAGGAAATTTTATTTACTGTAAATTTTGGACTATCAAGCCTGGTTTGGGCTTATGTTGTTTTTGAGGTCATTCAAATTAGAAAATCCAGGCATACATAATGAAGAAGAAGAGCTTTGAATTATATATTGATACTGGCGGAACTTTTACCGATTGTCTTTCAAAAGACCATAAAGGAAAAATCTTGAGGCGAAAAGTTTTGAGCAACGGATCGATAAGAGGAAGTATTATTCAGTGGCAAAATAAGAGGGAGCTGACAATCAGGGAGCTGTGGAAGCTGGAAAAGGATATTCTTGCAGGCTATACATTTAAACTGTTGAACAGAGACCATCCGGATATTAAGATTGTGACTTTTGATCCTGGTACCAAAGTACTTAAACTTGATAAGCCTCTTCCTGTAGATTTGGAAGGGTTCAAGGGCGGGTTTGAATTGAGAACAGGTGAGGAAGCACCGGTACTTGGTGCAAGGCTTATTTCTGACAGTTCTTTATCAGAAAAAATTCCGGTTCATTTAATTAAGCTGGGCTCTACAAAAGGAACAAATGCCTTGCTTGAGCGAAAAGGATCAGATACAGTATTTTTTGTCACCAAAGGGTTTAAAGACCTGTTAGAAATCAGGTATCAGCAAAGACCCGATATTTTTGCCCGTAACATTCAAAAGCCGATCCCACTGTACAAGAAAGTCATTGAAGTGAAAGAAAGAATTGATGCCCAGGGTAAGATCATTGAAGGCATTGACATTGATGACTTAAAAACAGAGATTACCAGATTGAACAGAAATGAACATTTTGATTCCGCGGCAGTGGCATTCATGAATTCCTATAAAAACCCGGAGCATGAACAATTTCTTGAGAATATTCTCAGGGAGTCCGGTTTTCATTCTGTAAGTATTTCATCCAGACTTTCTTCGCTTATCAAATATATTCCCAGGGCTGAAACCACTGTTGTAAATGCTTATTTGGATGCAATCATTCAGGATTATCTGGATAATATTTCAGAGAAGATACATGCAAAGGATTTCTTCGTCATGACCAGTGCCGGAGGATTGGTCAGGAAAGGCAAATTTCATCCTAAAGACAGCCTTTTGAGCGGGCCTGCCGGTGGAGTGGTTGGAGCTGCAGCTGTTGGAAAGCTTGCAGGATACAATAAGATTATTTCATTTGACATGGGCGGAACCAGTACAGACGTATCGAGAATCAGCGACAAATTTGATTATAGTTTTGAATTGGAGCTAGGCGATGCCAAAATATTCAGTCCCGCTCTCTCCATTGAAACAGTCGCTGCAGGGGGGGGATCTATCTGCTATTACGACGGGTATAAATTATCAGTAGGTCCTCATAGTGCCGGTGCTTATCCCGGTCCTGCATGTTATGGTGCCGGCGGACCGCTTACAATAACCGATATCAACCTCCTGTCGGGCCGGCTCGACGCAAAACAATTTGGGATTCCGATTTTTCAGGATGAATCATTGAAGAGAATAAATGAATTAATTGATGAAATATTTTCACGAAGTGGGGAGAAAAGAAAAAAGGAAGACCTTATAGAAGGTTTTCTCCGGATTGCGAATGAGATTATGGCAGGAGCCATTCGTAAAGTCTCGGTAAGCAAAGGTTATAAGCCTGCAGACCATGTACTTGTAGCCTTTGGAGGCGCAGGAGGAATGCATGCATCTGCCATAGCTGATTTACTTCATATTCATACCATTTTATTGCCCCGGGATGCCGGGCTTTTAAGTGCTTATGGGATAAGCAGGGCCCGGATTGAGAGAATTGCCGAAAAACAGGTTCTGCTTCCTTATTCACAGGTTATTGGAGAATTACCTGGCTGCTTTCATGAACTGGATGAAATGGCTATGACCATGATACGTGAGGAGGGAGTGGATGAGGATAAGGCTATGATCAGGGAAAGATATGCATATATTCGTTTTCTCGGACAGGATTCTGTGCTGGAAATTTCCTGGTCTGCTAAAGAAGACCTGATCCTGGGTTTTAAGGAAAGATATGTTCAGGTTTTTGGACATTGGTCCGAAAATGAGGAAATTGAAATCGAATCTATTCGCGTAATTTCTTCTTCATTGGAAGAGAAAGAAACCAGAAGTTTGAACACCCGTAATGAACATTATCCTGATCCGGAATATTATATTCGCTCTTATTCAGCTGGTAAATGGATGGAGTCTCCGGTTTATTTCAGGAAAAACCTTATTCCCGGCTCAATTATAGATGGCTATGCCTTGATACTTGATGAGTTCAGTACCTGGCTTATTGAGGATGACTGGACTTTAAGAATGGATGCAGCCGGTACCGGAATAATGAAAAAAAAAGAAATACAGTCTTCAAAAGCTGCCGGGGAAAGTATAGAATCTTTTGATGAAATTGAACTTGAACTGTTTACAAACAGGTTCATGTCTGTGGCAATGAATATGGGATCCATGCTTCAGAGAACCTCGGTCTCAGTAAATGTAAAAGAAAGGCTGGATTTTTCCTGTGCCCTATTGAATGAAAAAGGTGAACTTGTAGCGAATGCTCCTCATATCCCGGTTCATCTTGGTAGCCTGGGTGTTTGTGTCAGGGAACTTGCCAGTAAATTTGATATGGCACCGGGTGATACGATAATAACAAATCATCCGGCTTATGGAGGTTCACACCTTCCGGATATAACACTTGTTACTCCGGTTTTTACTTCGGATAGAAACCTTGTAGGCTATGTTGTAAACAGGGCACACCATGCCGAGATAGGAGGAAAAATGCCTGCCTCTATGCCTCCTGATGCCGTAAATCTTGCTGAGGAAGGCGTGGTTATTCCTCCAACTTACCTGCTTAAAAATTATCAATCAGATTGGAAAAAGATCAGAGAAATTCTATCTGGCTCAAAATATCCAAGTCGTGCTGTGGATGAAAATATTGCTGATTTGAATGCTGCCCTGGCAGCGAACAGAACCGGGGAAAAAGAGCTTCTGGCACTGGTAGAAGAACATGGCTATGAAAAGGTTCGCAATTATATGAGACTCCTGGAGCAATATGCAGATATGAAAATGAGAGAAACACTTGGCAGTATCCCGAATGGAAATTATCAAAGTACTGAATACCTTGATGATGGAACTCCCTTGAAGGTCAGTATTGATATTGCGGAGAATTCATGTCGCATTGACTTTACCAGTACAGGGAAGGTTCATCCAGGCAATATGAATGCAACAAGGGCAATAGTGAACGGGGTAGTTATATATGTTCTCAGGTTACTTATTAATGAAAACATTCCTTTGAATGATGGACTTTTGAAACCTGTAGAACTAATTATCCCGGAAGGGATGCTTAATCCAGCTTTTTCAGATGATCCCGAGCATTGTCCTGCAATTGTTGGGGGAAATGTGGAGCTCAGTCAGAGACTCACAGATACCCTTCTGAAACCCTTTAATATTCTTGCCTGCAGCCAGGGCACTATGAATAATGTGCTATTTGGAAATGAGAAATTTAGTTATTACGAAACAATTTGTGGAGGTTGTGGCGCCGGTGATGGCTTCCATGGAGCTTCAGCGGTGCATCATCATATGACCAATACCAGGATTACCGATCCTGAAATTATGGAGTATCGTTACCCGCTTAGACTTTTGCGATTTGAGATAAGAAAAAACTCAGGAGGGAAAGGAAAATATTCTGGTGGAGATGGAGTTATACGGGAAATTCTTTTTCATGAATCCGTTTCACTTTCCGTTTTAACGCAACATCGAAGCCAGAAACCCTATGGCTTGAAGGGCGGATTAAGTGGTCTGAATGGTGAACAATATGTAATTCGATCTGGGGGAGACAGGATTAATTTGAAAAGTATTGATGGAACAGAGATACATGCTGGTGATATATTTATTATTAAAACCCCGGGAGGAGGAGGGTATGGAGAAGGTTGAACGATGAAGGATGAAGGATGAATTAAGAAACAAACAGGAATATTGGAACAATGGAACGTTTGAACGAACGGAGTGAGTTTAAACCTCATGAGCAGGTTGTGGGAAGGCTTGTGGGAGCGAATAATACTGGAAGAAGATTCGTCTGGCCAAAGTGGTCTGACAAATATGGTTTGTTAACTTTTTCATCTAAGCTAAATAGAGCCTTTTTTTCATCGAATACTCACAATTATTATCAAATGAAATGCTATTTTCGTAAGCTGCTAAATTATGTTCATCTTTTACAAATTCATTGATGCTAAAATGAATCAATTCAGACCTGTACTCATCATAAACCTGCTGCTGGTTTTATTGATCTCTTCATGCAAAACTCCCAGACATCATGAAGTGATATTGAAAATTCTTGAGACCTCAGATGTACATGGTGCAATTTTCCCCTATGACTTCATTCGTTCTCAAACTATGAATCATTCTTTAGCACAGGCTCAAACCTACATTCGTGAGCTTAGAGGGGAAACCGAACATGAAGTTATCCTGTTGGATAATGGAGATATTTTACAGGGGCAGCCAACTGTTTATTATTCAAATTATGAAGAGACAGATCTTTTTCATATTTGCAGCGAGGTAATGAATTATATGGAATATGATGCCGCGACCATAGGGAATCATGATATTGAAGCCGGACACATGGTATATGATAAACTTGTAAAGGAATTTGAATTTCCCTGGCTAGCCGCAAACGCCGTGAATACAAAAACAGGAAAACCATATTTTAAACCCTATACCATTATCAAAAGAAAAGGGGTAAAGATTGCTGTTTTAGGATTGATTACACCGGGAATTCCCAAATGGCTGCCTGAAACCCTTTGGGAGGGAATTGTATTTAATGATATGGTAGAAACTGCCAGAGAATGGGTTCCGATGATAATGGAAACAGAAAAGCCGGACTTAATGATTGGACTCTTCCATGCCGGGCATAATGCCGGCTATGGTGGTGGGTCTGACACAAGCTATCTGAATGAAAATGCATCCCTTTTGGTGGCAAAGGAAGTACCGGGATTTGATATTGTATTTATCGGGCATGATCATGATGAGTATAATGGCTTTGTTAAGAATAATATGGGTGATAATGTTCTGGTGCTTGATCCCGGGAGCAGTGCCCGTCTTGTTGCCCAGGCAACAGTAAAACTGACCTGGGATAAAGAATCAGCTAGCTATTCCAAAGAAATATTTGGCGAACTTATTGAAACCAAAAATTTTCAGGTTGATTCAAATTTCCAGAAGGAATTCATGGATCAGTATAAGAACATAGAAAGCTATGTTTCCAGGGAGGTAGGTGTTTTTGAAAAAGCTTTATATTCATCTGATGCGCTATTCTGCGACAACGACTTTATGGATTTAATCCACCAGGTTCAGCTTGACGTTTCAGGTGCAAGTATTTCATTTGCAGCTCCTTTGTCAATGAATGCAATTATTGACTCGGGAAATGTGTATGTGAGGGATATGTTTCAGCTTTATCGTTTTGAGAATTTTCTCTATACCATAGACCTTTCAGGTAAAGAGATTCATGATTACCTTGAGTATTCGTATAACTTATGGTTCAATACCATGGAATCTGCATCCGATCATCTTATCCGTTTTGTCACCGAAGATGATGGTATGCCAAAAAAGTTTGAAAAAAATCCTACATACCGCTTATTGAATACTTATTATAACTTTGATTCAGCTGAAGGAATAAAATATATTGTGGATGTATCCCAGGACTGTGGAAAAAGAATTAAAATACTTTCTATGGCGGATGGCACCGGGTTTGATCCGGATACCAGGTATAAAGTTGCTTTAAACTCCTATCGTGGAAACGGTGGAGGAGGCCATTTGATAGAAGGTGCTGGAATACCGGCATCTGAACTGTCTCAGCGTATTCTTTCCTCCACTTCCAAGGATTTAAGATATTATATGATGAGATGGATTGAGAAAAAGGCTGTAGTTTCGCTTTTAGCCAATTACAACTGGAAAACAGTTCCTGAGGCTTGGTGGATGGAGGCTGCAAAACGAGATCGTGAGTTATTGTTTGACAGGTAGGCCTCTTTTTCATCATCTCGTAGAACATAAAGATTGCTTCGTCGCTTGCTTACTCGTTCCCACAAGCAATCGTACAGGCTACTCGTGAGCTTCTCAGCCTATCGGGTTTCGAAGGTTCTTGCAAAATCTGGCATTGATTAAGCTTTGATTCCTGGAGTGGGTAATATTTATAAGACGATTATTAGAAAAAACCGAAATGATTAATTAAACGCAACAAAATATCAGAATTATGATGAAAAGATTTCTAAAACTTACTGCTGTCGGACTTATTTCCATAAGTGTAGTTTCTTTTTGTACAAGCCAGGATGATGACCGAAATCAGCAGGAGCATCCGCAAAATATTATTTTTATGATAGGAGATGGGATGGGAGTTGCACATATGTACGCTGCAATGACCAGGAATCATGGACGACTGAATCTCGAAAAAATAACACACGTGGGCCTTCAAAAAACATACTCAGCAGATAGTTATATCACCGATTCCGCTGCTAGTGGCACCGCTATGGCATGCGGTAAGAAAACAGGCAATGGAGTTATTGGTATGGACACAAATGGGGTGGTTCTGAAATCTATCCTCGAAATTGCTGAAGATAATGGCCTTGCAACAGGATTGATCTCTACCAGTTCCATTACCCATGCAACACCGGCTTCTTTCATTGCACATGTTCAAAGCAGAAATATGTATGAGGAGATTGCGAGCGATTTTTTAAAAACAGATATTGATGTTTTTATTGGTGGCGGCAAAGACCATTTTGTAAAAAGAAAGGATAGCCTGAATCTTGTAGATGAACTCATAGCTAATGGCTACCAGGTTTATTATAAGATGGATCAGATCAGTCAGGTAAATAGTGGGAAATTGGTGGGACTTACCGCTGAAGTTCATAATCCTTCCATCCTTGAAGGCCGGGGGGATATGTTGCCTCTTGCCACCAAAACTGCGTTAAATATCCTGGAAAAGGACAGCGATGGATTTTTCCTTATGATTGAAGCTTCACAGATTGATTGGGGAGGGCATTCTAATGATACTGAATATATTATCTCTGAAATGCTTGATTTTGATAAAGCCATAGGGGAAGCGCTGGATTTTGCGGAAGAAAATGGAAATACCCTGGTTGTAATTACTGCAGATCATGAAACTGGTGGGATGTCGCTTATAGGTGGAGATTTACAAAGCGGGGAGGTGAGGGCACAATACGGAACCACAGGACATTCAAGTGTACCTGTTTTGGTCTACGCCTTTGGACCAGGGGCAGAAGAATTCTCCGGGATTTATGAAAATACCGAAATATTTGAGAAGTTCCTTAAATTGTATGGTTTCATAAAATGAAATTGAAGATTAAGTTTTGGCCTGTGAAGAAGTTCAAATTATTCTTTGTGAAATTGATTCCGGCTTTTGTATTTCTAAGCCTGTTGATTTTTGCTTGCCACAGTCCATTTTCAAATCAGCTTGAAACTTCATCAGATTCAAGCCTGGTGGAATTACATCCTGAAATACTGATTAAGAAACTGCCAAAGACAGTTAATGAAACTTCCGGATTAATGGTGTATGACGGGCTGATTTGGACCATTAATGACAGTGGTGGGAGAAATTCAGTTTATGGATTGAACCGGGTAAGTGGGGAAATTGAACGGGAAGTCAGGATTTTAAATGCAGTCAACCGGGATTGGGAAGCAATGACCACTGATGGAGAATACGTATATATTGCCGACGTTGGGAATAACCATGGAACGAGAAGGGATCTGGGAATCTATAAGCTTGCTATTTCATATTTTGATTCCGTTTTTTCAGAAGTGGATGCCAGTAAAATCTATTTTGCCTGGCCTGAGCAGAAATTCTTTATCAAAAGCACCCACAATAATCCCTGGGATTGCGAGGCTATGATTGCATTTGGAGACAGTCTGGTATTGTTTACAAAAGACTGGGTAAGGGGAATAAGCAGGATGTACCTTCTTTCTAAGGAACCTGGAAAACAAATGGCCAGGTATCATTCCGGCTTTGATGCCGGAGTGCTTGTTACCGGTGCTGATATAAGCCCTGACTCCAGAACCCTTGTTATGTCTGCTTATTTTGCATACAATCCTTATCTTCTTGTTTTCTATGATTTTACAGGGATGGATTTTTTTAAGGGCTCATATATAAAAATTGAATATCCGGTCTATCAGGATGCGCAAACAGAAGGGGTTTGTTTTCTGGGAAACGATTCTATTCTTGTGTCGGCCGAACGAACAAGAACTTTGGATCAGAGAATATATTTGTTTTCCCTTAAAAAAATTCTGATTTCCAGATAGTAATACACTTAACATTTAGGGAAATGTGGCAACTCGTCTGACCACTTCTGGTTAAGGCCGGTAGATAGACTTATCTTTTTACTCGATGAACTGAAAATCGTGGTCTGACGAGTATCCACTAAATGATTAGTTAATTATTTCCTGTAATCCAAAGCTGGTTCTCTATCTCCCAGTAGGGGCCTATAGACATAATCAGGTCCACGGCGTTCCAAAAATTCTTTTTTGGCCTCTACTATATACTCGGTGTTCATAAACAGATCAATAGCACTATAAGAAAGTGCTTTTGCAGCATTCATCATGGCTTTCATGGCAATGGATGTTCCTCCACATGAAACTGCCTGCCATGTGTGTGCGGGGGTACCTGGTACCCAGACTGCTGTTGCCAGTCCTGCCGTAGGAACGTTCCAGCTTACGTCACCCACATCTGAAGATGCCGGAATATTAAACATGACAAATGGAGTTATCGTTTCGGCAGCTATCATAGGTGTTTTTGGATCCATCAGGCCAGCCCTTATTTTTTCAGCATACTCCTTTTCCTTTTCATTATAAAAAACACCTCCTACTTCTCTTAAATTAGAATCCAGGATTTTCGATAAGGCAACATTTGGAAGTACACTATGCACTCCACCCATAATCTCATATTCCATTTCGGTGCCGGTACCCAGAGCTGCACCATCTGCAGCTTTTACAACTCGCCGGAACACATCCATCAATTCAATGGCATTTGGATATCGAACATAATAATAAACTTCTGCCTTAGCCGGAACTACATTGGGAGCCGTTCCGCCACCACCTGTTATGACATAATGAATTCTTGTTTTTTCAGGCAGATGTTCTCTCATCATATTTACCATATAGTTCATGGCTTCCACTCCATCCAGGGCAGATCTTCCTTTATCCGGTGCTCCCGCTGCATGAGATGCTATCCCCGAGAATCTGAATTTTGCAGAAATATTTGCATTTGTAGACCAGGGATTTGCTGAATTCAGATCTGCCGGATGCCAGTGAAGGGCAATGTCCAGATCATTGAATAGTCCGGCTCTTACCATATGCACTTTACCAGAACCACCTTCCTCTGCAGGAGTTCCAAAAAATTTAATAGTTCCGGAGGTTCCGGTTTCTTCCAGCCAATGGCGAACGCTAATGGCAGCAGCCGCAGAGGCCACTCCAAAAACATGATGCCCGCAACCATGTCCCGGCCCGTCATCCACTACAGATTTTTTTTCAGGGATTGCCTCCTGGGATAGACCTGGCAAAGCATCAAATTCACCCATAATTCCTATCACCGGACTGCCCTTTCCATAGCTTGCTATAAAAGCAGTTGGGAGGCCTGCAATTCCTTTTTCAATGCTAAAACCCTCTTTTGCAAGCAAATCCTGAAGCTTCGCTGAGCTCTCAAATTCCAGGTAGCCAAGCTCTGGATTATTCCATATTTCAAGAGCAATTTTAACATATTCTTCTTTATTGTTCTCGAGGAAAGCCCCGGCTTTAAGTTTAGATTCCTGAGAGAAAACAATGGCAGATGGCAGTATGAGTAAAAAGGATAAAATTTGATGCAGGTTTTTTATAATATTCATTTGTTGTTTGTGAATAAAGGTGAATTGTGCATTTGAGTTTCTATCTACATGATTCGTTTTTAAAATTATTAAATTTGTATTATAATTATCGCTGATGGGACAAAAAATTGAAAATAATTTTTATGAAGGGGGGAATAAATTGCCCCTGGTGGAATCATTTTACAGCATCCAGGGGGAGGGTTATCATACAGGTAAACCGGCATATTTTATCCGTATAGGAGGTTGTGATGTTGGCTGCAACTGGTGCGATACGAAATTTTCCTGGAATCCTGACATTCACCCACTTGTTGGGATTGAGGAAATTGTTGAAAAAATAATTGAATCAGGGGCCGATTCTGTTGTAGTTACCGGCGGAGAACCTCTGACATATAATCTGGATAATCTTTGTAGTCTTTTTCGAAACAATAAACTAAAGATATTTTTAGAAACTTCCGGGGCTTACTCACTTAGTGGCGATTGGGATTGGATATGCCTTTCTCCAAAGCAAAATTTGCTTCCTGATAAAAGTATCTTCAAAAAGGCAGATGAATTGAAAATGATAATTCAAACCAAATCTGATTTTGCCTGGGCTGAAAAAAATGCTGGCAGGGTAGGGATGAACTGTAAATTGTTCCTGCAACCAGAATGGAGCCAGTTTGAAAAAATCATTCCTCTGGTAGTCGATTATGTAAAGACCAATCCCAAATGGAATATTTCTTTGCAGGCTCATAAATTCATGCATATTCCTTAAACATTATTAAAAGTAGAGATTTCCAGTTTCGCTGAACATGTTGTGTAAATCATGTGTCAAGGATTAGTACCATTTAAGCTATTCAGCCCAACCACGACAAAGTTATTTAATAAGGCATAAGGAAAGAATACTGGTATGATATATGCATTATCATAATTGTATCCGGATTAAATTTTTTCATTAGCTTTAAGGCTATGGATTTGAGATCATTCATGTATAAACCTTACTTATTTATCCTTTTACTGCTATTCGCCTTCGGGCAAGATGGGCTTACACAGCTTCATACTAATTCAAGATCGGCCTTAAGGCACTATAATATAGCTGTTGAAAGTTATGAGTTTGTTGATTTTCAAAGAGCCGGAAAGGAATTAGAGATTGCCTTAAAAATAGATCCGGAATTTATTGAGGCTCATTTGTTAATGGCTGAGTTGAATACGGATATGAAAAGACTGGATATTGCAATACAGGCATACAAGGAGGTAATACGCTTGGACCCTGGTTTTTATGTAAATGCATTTTATAATCTTGGACACTTGCAGGTTTTGTCTGGAGAATACTACCAGGGCAAGGAACATCTGGAGATGTTTTTAACAAAGCAGGGGATTTCAAAAAGATTGATTCCCAGGGCTAAAAAGGATCTTAGCACTTGTAATTTTGCCATAAGGGCTATGAAAAATCCTGTTTCCTATCATATTATTAAACTAGGGGAGGAGATCAACAGTGAATATGACGACTATTGGCCTTCGGTCACAGCAGATGATCAAACCCTTGTAATTACCCGACTGGAGCCTTCTGATCCGTTCAGTTTTTCGAGAGAGAAAATGAATGAAAATTTTTACATGAGCCATCGTGAGAATGGAGCCTGGGTACAATCCTACAAACTAGGCCCAACTGTAAACACGGATAGGAATGAAGGTGCACAGTCTTTAACGGCAGATGGTAATTTCATGTATTTTACGGCCTGCAACAGGGCAGATGGCCTGGGCAGTTGTGATATATATGTATCATCCAGGTTAAGAGGCCAATGGCTTGTTCCAGCAAATATGGGGCCACCTGTAAATTCAAAAGCCTGGGATACTCAGCCATCTATTGCGCCCGATGGAAGGACCCTTTATTTTACAAGCAATCGACCCGGGGGTAAGGGGAAAATGGATATCTGGTTTACCCGCCTGGAGCTTGATGGGAAGTGGAGTGAACCTCAAAATCTTGGTGATAGCGTGAATACTTCCGGGAATGAAATGTCTCCCTATATTCATAAAGACAACAAAACCCTGTATTTCTCATCGGATGGATGGACAGGGATGGGAGGTTTTGACCTTTTTATCAGCAAAATGAAGAGTGATAGTATACGTACACATCCTGAAAACCTTGGATACCCTGTCAATACATGGTCGGATGAGATTGGTATGGTACTTACTGCCAGGGGTGATGTTGCTTACTATTCATCTGCAAAGGATGAAGAATCAGGCAAGGATATTTATATGTTTAAAATTCCGGAAGAAGTTAGGCCTGAGCCGGTTTCTTATATAGAAGGAAAAGTTTTTGATATTAATACAAAAAAGCCTCTTATTGCCCGGTTTGAGTTGATCGAACTGGAAAGCAGTGAAAATATTTTTCGCGCCTTTTCAAATTATAGAGGTAAATTTCTGCTTACTTTACCCACAAATAAAAATTATGCCCTGAATGTTTCCAGGGCCGGATACCTTTTTTACTCAGCTAATTTTTCTTTAAAAGGTATTGCAAGCCTGGAAGAGCCCTATCACCTGGTTGTTCCGCTCAGTCCGATAGAAGAGGGAGGAAGATCTGTTTTGCGAAACATCTTTTTTAATTTCAACTCTCATGAATTATTACCGGAAAGTATTGTTGAATTAGGGAAGCTTTTGGAATTTTTGCAGGAAAACCAGGAAGTAATGATAAGGATTGAAGGACATACCGATTCAGAAGGCGATATTCAGTATAATTTGAATCTTTCAGAGAGAAGGGCAAAAGCCGTAATGGATTATCTGCTCACCAATTCAATCTCTTTTAATCGCCTGACTTATAAAGGCTTTGGGGAGTCCAGTCCGATTTCAGACAACAGTTCTGCTAAAGGCAGAGCCCGGAACCGGCGGATTGAAATTGTGGTTGTTGAATAATCGAGGTATATGACTGAATACAGATGTGCATGGGCGAAACACCCATTAGAAATTGTTTATCATGATGAAGAATGGGGTGTTCCCGTTCATGATGACTACAAGCATTTTGAATATTTGTTACTGGATACTTTTCAGGCAGGACTTAGCTGGCTGACCATCCTCAAAAAAAGAGAAAATTTCAAAGAGGCTTTTGATCATTTTGATTACAAAAAAATTTCGGAATATGACCAGGTTAAAATCTCGGACTTGATTGCAGATGCTGGTATTATTAGAAACAGGATGAAGATTCATTCAAGTATTAATAATGCACAATCATTCATTAAGCTGCAGAAAGAATTTGAATCTTTTGATAAGTATATCTGGTCGTTTGTAGCTAATCAAACCATCCGGAATAAAAGGAAATCCCTTTCTGATATCCCGGCTACCAGTCCCGAATCAGACAAAATGAGTAAAGACCTGAAGAAACGGGGCTTTAGCTTCGTGGGGCCTACTACCTGTTATGCCTATATGCAGGCTGCCGGCCTGGTAAATGACCATGAAACAGGATGTTTCAGGTACCATGAGGTGTGAAGAGCAGGTAGGGCAGTCTCATAAGTAGTAAATAAAGATAGCCATTAAGCTACAAGTTTCCAGTTGGAGTACAGCATGAAAGACTTCAGACAACATTTGTAGAATTTCATCTTGATACTTTTTAAGAAATAAACGCTGTCAGGACCTTGCTGTGCAAGGACCCTGACAGATTTTTGCCTGGTGCTTACCCCGAAAAACAATCTCAAAGAGAGTAGTTTTTCGAGGATCCTCGAAATAGTATCAAAATTTAAGATTTTGACTATTTCGGGACTGCCTACGGCCTACTTCTTTTTTGGTCCGCTCTTATCAGGAAATGGAGGAACAGCGGTTGGTGTATATTTGAAGTTTTTCATTTCTTCTTTAATTACCTCAATGGCTTTGTTTAGCTGATCATCTATTCCCTGGTATTCTTTTGCCGGGTCATTTTCAATTTCAATATCTGGTTCCACACCCTGGCCTTCAATGATAAAACCACTTCCATCGGCAGCAAAAGGAGCATAAGATGGTGTAATAATATAGCCACCATCAATACATGGAATAGATCCACTGTAACCAACCACTCCACCCCAGGAACGGGTACCAATCAGTTTTCCAATCTTTTTGTATTGAAAACGATAGGGGAAAAGGTCTCCGTCAGAAGCAGAGTACTTATCCAGCAGGCTTACTTTTGGCCCATCCAGTTGACCTCCGGGATTTATATCTCCTTCTTTATAACCTGTGTGCATTGTGAGGTATGTTACAGATCTGAGAAGTCTTTCTATCAACATTGGAGAAACATTTCCTCCGCCATTTCCGCGAACATCAATAATCAAAGCTTTTTTCTGAAGCTGAGGATAGTAATATTTAACAAACTCGTTCAGGCCTCCGACACCCATATCGGGGATGTGTATATAGCCAACTTCACCATTGGTAGCCTCAGATACCTTTTTGATATTTTCCTGTACCCAATTATAATAGTATAAGGAAGATTCATCCCGCAGGGGCTTAACAATTGATTTCCGGGCCCCCTGGATCTCTGGCTTTGAATTTATAGTTAGTTCTACTTGTTTTCCCGCTTTACCAACAAGATTTTCATATATGTCAGACATATCCTTGGTACTGTAACCATCAATGGCCAGAATATAATCTCTTTCATTGATATTTACTCCAATCTCCTTTAATGGAGAAGAAAGAGAACTACTCCAGTTTGCTCCTTTCAGTATTTTATCAATTTTATAGTATCCTGACTCATCCCGGCTAAGTTTTGCTCCAAGAAGACCTGTGTGGATACGTTCCGGCATAGGTCTCTCACCATTGCTGACGTAAGAATGACCTATATTCAATTCACCCACCATTTCACCAATAATGTAAGTAAGATCAGAGCGATGATTCACATAAGGAATAAGAGCATTATACTTGGTATACATTTCTTTCCAGTTCACACCATGCATATTGGGAGCATAAAAGAAATCACGCATCTGCCTCCAGCTTTCATCGAATATTTGCTGCCATTCTTCTTTCAGATTAACCCTCGTTTTCATATTGGACAAATTCACAGTCTTGTCCAGGCTTACCTTTGACTTAGGCAGGTCAATGACAGCATATTTCTGATCCTTAACCACCAGCATCTTCTTTTTGTTTGCTGAAATTGTAAACCTCAGGTTTTTCCCGAGCTCTGTTTCTTTTTTCTTTTCCAGGTCAAACAATTTTGTATTGATACCTTTTTCCTTTGATGACATGGTCATATAATAAACCTTTTCGTCTACACATTGAACATTGAAATAATTTGCAGGCTGAATTGGAAGTGATAGAATTCGTTCAGCTATTCCATCAATATCTATTATCATAGTATCGCTGTTTTTTTCATCTGGCGATTTCTTATCCTCCTTAGACTTGGATTTTTGTTTATCACCGTCAGAAGTTTCCTCATCTATTTTCACTACATCGTTTTCCGGAGCGAAGGGAGATGCTGTACTTTTAGCCAGTGTAACCAGGTAAATCCGGTTCATATCCTGGTAGGCATGATTCCATTCTGTCCAACTGTAAATGGGATTGAAATCTCTTGCTGAGGTGAATAATAAATATTTACCGTCGCTGCTAAAGCCAGGATTATTAGAGTTATACCATCCCTGTGTGACCTCAAAAGACTTTTTACTTGAAAGCTCATAAAGGCGGATCCTGGTCATTCCCTTTTCAGCTTTTGTATAGGTGATCCATTTGCTGTCTGGAGACCAGTTGTATGCAAACCACGGACCCTCATTAGTTTTTTCTACCAGTATCGTTTTCTTAGTTTCAATATTGACATAAACAAGTTCTTGTTTTTTAGTATTATACAAAATTTTCTTACTGTCGGGTGACCATTCAATTTCAAATATATAGCTGTTTGAGTTTTGAGTGATTTGTTTGGCTGAACCATCCCCTTTTTGATCTTCAATCCAGATCTCAAATTCTCCTGACCTGTCAGAAATATAGGCAATCCATTTACCATCGGGTGACCAGGAGGCATTTCTTTCATGTACTCCTGAACTGGCAGTATAATTTGTTGTAATTCCTGTTTTTGCAGGAACAGAAAAGATATCACCTCTGGCACTTAAAAGTACTCTTTTCCCATTTGGAGAAAGATCGACCGAGCTAATTCTTTTGCTTGCATCTTTGACCTCGGCACGGGAGTAAGGCTTGTCATCTCCAATTTGAATGTTTATTTTTTTATATTTCTGAGTGGCAATACT
>SDBS01001285.1_pt1 | contig 25478 bp, 22 predicted proteins | sample 2277091 | NCBI WGS metagenome assembly SDBS01 (sample SAMN10404972, study PRJNA504765) | marine sediment metagenome | isolation source: marine sediment core GS10_PC15, 163 cmbsf | place: Arctic Ocean: Southern Knipovich Ridge | collected 2010
AAACTAAAACAGGCGGGTAAACAATGACTGTTGCTGAAGCTTGAAATATATAAGTACTTTCATGCTCTAGAGCGTGAAAATACTCCATAAAGAGCAGTAGTGCTCTTGCAGGTCAACACCCACCCCATGCTCAAGAGCCTAGGAGTGGTTCTGAACTGGTAAGATAATGTCATTATCTTACGACTTGCGAATCGATATCCGCTGAATTTGAGGAGTGATTTTGTGGCTCAGCTAAAGTTTGAAGCAGTAGAAAAGTATTTGAATAGTCTATATGATCAGCCAGTCAAACTAACAAAGATCGGTGGGATGCCGGTAACTGGAAAAGCCGACGAGCTCAAGGGTTGCGGATATGGCAAGCCGGTGCTTATTGAATATTTGGTTGGAAAAGAAGCTAAACGCGCAGTGTTCGAAACGATCAAGGGAGAAGGCTTCGGTCATGATTTCCTGGCTGACAGAGCTCACCTATGCATCCTTGCCCATGATACATTTAACAACCTTGATAAACATGTCACATCCATCGATGCCGGCGCAGTAACAAAAAAAGGGGAGCTGGTTTCTGTCGGTGATGCAGAGGAGTATTTTATCCTTGATGGCTTTGTCGATGGAACCGAATACTTCCGGGATCTGGAACGGATCAAGGATGAAAACAAACTTGGACCTTACGATATTGACCGTTGTCGTGTCCTAAGCGATTATCTGACTGGTATCCATAAGAATACCGGTCCCTCCGAGAAAAAAACTAGATCGATGTTATATGCTCGTCGAATACGCGACTTGGTCGGCCACGGGGAATGTATTATGGGTTTGATCGATAGCTATCCTCCTGACTGGGACTTCTTACCACCTTCGACTTTAAAGGAGATTGAGAAGAGCTGTATCGACTGGCGTTTTAAAGTCCGTCCGAAGGAGCACCGTCTATGTCAGGTGCATGGAGACTATCACCCGTGGAATATATTGATCAAGGACGAACAAGGACTAGACTTTTGGGTACTCGACAGAAGCCGCGGAGAATATGGTGAGGCAGCCGATGATGTCACGGCTATGAGCATTAACTACATCTTCTATTCCCTGCAGCAATCAGAAAGCTTCGACGGTGATTTTAAGAAACTATATACCGAGTTTATGCAAAACTACCTTGATAAGACAGGTGACGAAGAGCTGTTGAGTGTTGTCCAACCTTTCTATGCTTGGCGGGGTCTGGTCATCGCTTCGCCAGTTTGGTATCCGAATCTTAATCAAACGGTCAGACAGAAGATCTTTAATTTCATTCAGAATGTATTAGAAACAGAAGTATTTGACATAAACAAAGTGAGCGAGTACCTCGAGCAGTAAAGAGTAATGTGTTAAGAGTTAAGAGTGAATTTAAAACATGGCCGTCATGACGGCGTTTCTAAGCAGAAGAAGGTTGGTGAATTAACCACCCTCTCCTTAATCCCATCCCGTCAACGGAGAGGAGATATGAAGAGATCTTCAGCCAAGATAAGAATAGAAAATCTTTACACTTTACACTTTGCAGATCTTGTTTAACATCAGATTGCCGAGTATAGTCTGCCGGATTTGTTTCTAGCATCATCAGCTTAAAGAGTCTAATAGGACTATGGCTCTATGAAGCTAGCTACAAGTTTCGGATTGCGGATTGCGAGTTGCTAATTGCGGCATAAGGAGGAACTGTGGAAGAAAAGGGTTTTGCTGTTTGGATGACCGGTACTCCGGCCAGTGGAAAATCGAAAAGGTCAAGACTTCTTAGGAAAGAACTTGAAGAAAACGGTTACCGGATTCAAGTGCTCGAGAGTGACGAGCTTAGAAAGGTATTGACACCTGAACCTACTTATTCGGAAGAAGAAAGAGAGTGGTTCTATAAAGTCCTTGTATACATGGGAAAAATCCTCACAGATAACGGAATCAACGTTATCTTCGATGCTACTGGAAACAGACGTATTTTCCGCGATAGCGCCCGTCACCACATCGACAGATTTGCTGAAGTCTATGTCTATTGTCCGCCTGATGTCTGTTTAAAAAGAGATCCCAAGGGAATCTATAAACAAGCTATGACCGGTGAAGCAAAAACAGTACCAGGAATAGGCTCAACCTATGAAGTTCCCGAGAATCCGGAGATCACCTGTATATCAGGAAAAGAACCACCGGAAGAATCAGCAAAAAAGATATTCGCATGGATAGAGAAGAAATGGTTCAGAAACTAGAGCTTATAGATCTGTTCAGCTGTTAAGATACTTAGGCCTGCGTTTAACAATACTTTGGCTGTATCGTCAGCTGACTCTGTCCTTATGCTGACTATAGCCATATCACCACTTTGAGCTACAAAAGCATAGGCATATTCAACGTTCACTTCTTTTTCCTTAAGTACTCTAAGAACATCAGCCAATCCACCGGGTACATCAGGTATAGCAACCGCCAGCACATCGGTTTGAGTCACCATAAACCCGGAATCCTCTAACACTTGATTGGCTTTTACCGGATCATTTACAATCATTCTGACAATACCAAAATCCGCAGCTTCACCTATCGACAATGCCCGTATATTGATATCGTTTTTACCCAAAGTATCACAGAGCTCCCACAACCGGCCGGACCTGTTCTCCAGAAATGCTGATATCTGTTTTATAGCCACCTCTATCCCTCCTTTAGATGCTTGCTTTAATCTCTTAGATCTCGCTTGTCGACAACCCGCTTAGCCTTACCCTGACTCCTTTGAATTGTACTAGGTTCAACTAGTGTGACTTTTGCACCGACACCGAGGTCGTCACGGATCTCTCCTTCGATTCCTTTGGCAAGCTTTTCAAGTTTCTTGATCTCATCCGAAAAGATCTCCGGAGCCACTTCAACCTGAACCTCGATTTTGTCGAGAGCGCCTTCCCGGTCAACAACGATCTGATAATGAGGTTCGGTACCTTCTGCCCTCATCAGAATGTGTTCTATTTGGGATGGAAAAACATTAACTCCACGAATAATCAACATATCGTCACTTCTACCAAATACTCGAGCCATCCGGACATGAGTTCGTCCACATGAACAGGAATCATAGTCCAGAGTAGTGATGTCACTTGTCCGGTATCTGATAACCGGCGTGACTTCTTTTGTGATGGTCGTGATAACCAGTTCACCGGTTTGACCTGGCGGTAAAATTTCACCTGTCTCAGGATCGATTATCTCCGGAATAAAATGATCTTCATAGATATGCAGTCCGTCTTTCGCTTCACATTCTGCTGAAACCCCCGGACCGATCACTTCACTTAAACCATATATGTCAAATGCATCGAGGCTTAGCTTATTCTCGATCTCGCGTCTCATATTCTCCGACCAAGGTTCAGCACCAAAAGCGCCCGCCTTTAACTTAAGTTTCTTAAAATCAATGTCCATTTCAGCGGCAGCTTCAGCCATATACAGAGCATACGAAGGAGTACTGCATAGAATAGTTGAACCGAAGTCCTTCATCGCTTGGATCTGGCGGCGTGTATTACCACCGGACATCGGGATCACAGTCGCTCCGATTCTTTCAGCTCCATAATGAAGACCGAGCCCTCCGGTAAAAAGACCATATCCATATGAGACATGGACGATATCTCCTTTGGTCGTACCGTAGCTAACCAGACATCTGGCAACCAGCTCTGACCAGTTGTCAATATCATTTTCTGTATAACCGACCACTGTCGCCTGCCCTGTTGTGCCAGAGGAAGCATGAATCCTGACAACCTCATCAAGTGGTTCGGCAAACATACCAAACGGATAGTTTGCCCTCAGATCATCTTTGGTCGTGAAGGGTAGATTTCTTAGATCATCAAGACTTTTCAAGTCCCCGGGTGCGACTCCAGCCGCTTTATACTTATCCTTATAGAACGGAATCTTTTCATTAACCCGTTCATATGTTTTCTTTAACCTGTCAAGTTGTACCTTTTCAAGCTCTTCCCGATTCATCGATTCATATTTCTTATCCCAGAGCATCGTCACCCCTCCTGTCAACAACCCTTTTTGCTTTGCCGGCTGTTCGTGCAATCGTGTTTGGCTCGACTAGTTTGACCTTTGCATGCAAGCCTAACACAGCTAGCAACTTGTTCTCAATATCACGCTCAAATTCTACCAGCTTTCGCATAGCATCCGGCAGGATCTCACTAGATACCTCTACCCAGACTTCAAGTTCATCAAGCACACCGTGCTTAGTAAGAACAATCTGAAAGTGAGGTTCGACACCTTCGGCTTCAGCTAAGACATGTTCGATCTGCGATGGGAATACATTGACTCCCTTCACAATGAGCATATCATCGGTCCGCCCCTGAACTCTGGCCATCCTTAAAGACGTCCGCCCACACTCACATTCTCCTTCTATCAAATAAGTAAGATCCTTTGTCCGGTAACGAATCATGGGAAAAGCTTCTTTGGCTAAAGCTGTTATTACCAGCTCGCCCGTCTCACCAATGGGCATCTGCTCACAGGTATCCGGATCGATGATCTCAGATAAAAAGTAGTCTTCATTTATGTGAAGACCGTTCTTGTGCTCACACTCACCGGCCACACCCGGTCCCATGATCTCCGATAGGCCATAGTTGTCTGTTGCCAGAACACCCATTCTTTTCTCTATTTCCTGTCTTACTCCCTCCGACCACGGTTCAGCGCCGAAAAGAGCCACCCGGAGAGGCAACTTTTTAAGATCGACGCCCATTTCTCCGGCTACTTCGGTTATATGTAAAGCATACGTCGGTGTGCATATTATTCCGGTCGTCTTAAAGTCTTTCATCGTCGAGATCTGCCGCTCAGTGTTACCGGCTGAAATAGGCAGAACTGTAGCACCTATTCTTTCCAAACCATAATGCATACCGAATCCGCCGGTAAACATGCCATAACCGAAAGCGATCTGACAAATATCGTCCGAGGTCACACCACCGGCCGTAGCTACTCGAGCTGTCAACTCAGCCCATATATTAATATCTCCACGACTGTAGCCGACGACTACCGGTTTTCCTGTTGTGCCGGAAGTCGAATGGACCCTGACTACTTTACTCAACGGTAGAGCAAAGTAACCATATGGGTAGTTTTCCACAAGATCACTTTTGAGAGTAAAGGGAAGTTTTCTTAAGTCATCCAGAGTCTTGACATTGTGTGGCTTTATCCCTTGTGCCTGAAATTTTTCCTTGTATGCCGGCACCCTTTCAAAGACCCACTTAGTACTCCATTGAAGCCTTTGGAGTTGTAGTTCTTTGAGTTTATCGCGACTCATACTTTCATATTCCGGATTCCAGATCATATTCAAACCCCCTGTTTAGTAACCAGTGACCGGTAAACTGTTACCAGCACTGACTCAGATGAAGACCCTAATTAGAAAATCCAAAGACCCACCATCCCATCAGCATTGAAGCTAACTGGCAACTAACCATATAATCGTTGATGATCAACAAATCTATCTAACCATCTTGAAGCCATTTGTAGTACGACAGATTAGCTACTCAGTTAATACCACTCTCGTTCTAAACAACCTGTTATGATTTTCCATGCACTGTTTCACAATAACGCTAGTCTAAACAAGTATTCGCTATTAACTAGTACACTCTTTATAGAATCATCAGCTTAATAACTGCTGGTTATTGTTGACTGGTAATTGGTTACTGATCTAGATCTGTTTACCAAAATAAATCTCTTTGACCATCGGATTATCGATAAGATTCTTAGCTTTGTCTTTTAAAACGACCTGGCCGGTCTGGAATATATAACCCCGATCGGCAATTGATAGAGCGATCCGGGCATCCTGCTCAACAAGTAGGATCGTCAGCCCCTCTTTGTTAAGTTGCCGAAGCACATCAAATATAGACCTTATTACCATGGGAGCAAGTCCCATAGATGGTTCGTCAAGCATTAAAACCTTGGGTTTGGCCATCAGAGCCCGGCCAATGGCCAGCATTTGCTGTTCACCACCACTTAGAGTCGAAGATAACTGGTTTCGTCTTTCTTTCAACGGCGGAAACAAATCGAAGACAAAACCAAGACTATCCTTGAACTGGCCTTTTTTTCTCTTCTTCAGTGTCAGATAACCACCCATCTCAAGATTCTCCATGACTGAAAGAGAAGAAAAGACTTGTCTGCCCTCCGGAACCAGAGTGATCCCATGTCCGACAATCCTTTCCGCATGGAGTTTGCTGATATCTATACCATCGAGCGTGATCTCTCCTTTCTTCTGTGTAATCACACCCGAGATCGAATTAAGAAGCGTACTTTTTCCAGAACCGTTTGCTCCGATGACTGTAACGATCTCTCCTTTATCAACATGCAAAGACACATCCTTCAGCGCCTGGACTGATCCATGGAAAGAGGACAGATTATTAACCGTCAGCATCGACTTCACTCCCCAGGTAAGCCTCGATCACTTTCTCATCTTCCCGAATTAATAGTGGCGGACCTTCTGCGATCTTCCGGCCATGATCAAGAACAACGATCTCATCTGAGATCTCCATGACCAGCCCCATATCATGTTCAACTAAGAGGACTGTCACACCTTGATCTCTCATCTTATAGATAATACTTGATAGGTGCTCGGTTTCTTTCCTGTTTAAACCAGCCGCCGGTTCGTCAAGCAAAATAATCTGAGGTTCAGTTGCCAGTGCCCTAGCGATCTCAAGAAGATGCCGGTCTCCCGGCGGGAGATTGCCCGCAGTCTCATTTTGTCTTTTCTCCATCCCGACTAGCTTTAAAGCCTTAAATGCTTTCTCTTTGATATCTTTTTCGGTTGAAAACGATTTCGGCAACCGGAGTAGATATGTGAAAAAACTGTTTTTTACTTTAGTCTCCCTGGCGACCATTACATTCTCAATAACTGACATCCGTTCAAATAAGAGTGTATTTTGAAAAGTCCGGCCGAGACCAAGAGAAGCGATCCGGTGAGGTCTTAGATTAGTGATGTTTCTGTTCGAGAAGATCATCTTGCCTGACTGCGGTCTTATGATTCCCGAAAGTAGATTGAAAACCGTTGTTTTGCCTGCTCCGTTAGGACCGATGATAGCCTTTATCTGTCCGGGATATACAGAAAAAGTGACATCATCAATAGCCACAACACCACCGAACGATTTTGTCAGATTGCTAACTCTTAATAAGGCCAACTCTTTTTACCATCCTTTTTACTAGGTCAGATAATTCAATGAAAAGCCCGCGTGGAGCAAATATTAGGATCAAGACAAGACACAGACCAAAAAGCAACATGCTGTAATCCTGATATTCACGAAAGTATTCCGATAAGATGGTTAAAAAAATCGCACCGAGAAAAGCAGCATAGATATTCCCGGCACCTCCTACAACTACCATTATCACAACCAGTATCGAATAACCTAGACCGAATGTCTCCGGACTTATAAAAGAAACATAGTGCGCATAAAGCGAACCGGCTATCCCGGCAAACACACCACTTAGCGCAAAGACGACTAACTTATGACGTTCGACATTCACACCCAGACACGAAGCTGCGGTCTCGTTTTCATGGAGAGCCCGTAGGACTCGTCCTTTTTGTGAATTCACGATGTTCAAAGATAATGCCAGAATTAACAATACAAAGAAATAAACAAGATAGAAGTATTTACCGCTTTCATCAAACACTAGCGGTCCGATAGAAAAACTGGCGATACCGGAAATTCCGTCAGGACCCCCGGTCAATGGAGCAAGCTCGACAAAAAGGATCTGTATTATTATTCCTGCTCCAAGTGTAGCCATGGCCAGGTAGTGACCCTTAAGACGAAGAGCCGGTAGACCAATAACATAGGCGAACAGACCGGCTACAAGCGCTGCGGCTACAAGCGTCAAGATCGGAGCCAGATTGAAGCGCGTCGATAGAATCGCCGCCGTATATGCGCCCAACCCATATAAACCGGCATGACCTAAGGATATCTGTCCGGCATAACCCATCAGCAAGGAAAGCCCGAGCACAACAATGATATTTATACCTATATAAATGGCGATAGTCAGCTGAAAATCATCCGCAAATAGCGGTATAAGTCCGACCAAGATCAATATAATACCAACCGGCACCACTTTTTTTAAAATGTCCAAGTTTAAGCTCATTCAGCTATCTCCAAACTTATCCTGAAAACCCCATCACTTCTATTTCGAGAAGTAAACTGTATTGAGGACCAAATCTGCTCCTCTCCCGATTTCAGTCCCGAGTCCCCGGCCCTAGAGTTCTCTTCTCTTCACACCCGGTTTTACTTTACGCTTCTGATCTTCCGCTCTGTAAAATCACTTCTTCCTCATCCCGACCTTGCCAAAAACACCTGTCGATTTAAAAAGAAGTGCGATGAGTAAGATCATGAGCGCAATAACCTCTTTGTAACCTGAAGATATTACACCTGCCCCAACCGATTCGATAACACCCAGCAAGAAACCTCCCAGAACCGCTCCGACCGGATTTGTCAGTCCACCTAGAATCGCAGCTGCAAATCCTTTCAACGCCAGGTGCGTTCCCATATCAAAACTCATAAACACAAGTGGAGTAATGGAAATTCCACCAACCGCTCCGATAGCAGCTGACAGACCGAATGAATAGAGAACCATTCTTGATGTGTTGATTCCCATCAGCTGGGCAGCTGAGCTGTTAATAGATGTTGCCAGCATCGCCTTGCCGGTGACTGTCCGCCGAAAGAATAACTGGAGAGCAATAACAATAACAATCGTTATAAAAACTATAAATAAGTGCTGGGGAAGAATGGAAGCACCAAGAAAGCGAATCGGGGTCTCCCCAAAGAAATGGGGGAAGGTTGCTGCTTCCTTCCCCCATATAAGCATTGCCAGTGTCTTTAGGAAAAGCGATACACCGATAGTGGCTATGATCAAAGTGATGATCGAAGCTCGCCTTAACGGAAAGATGACCAAACGCTCAAAGACCAATCCGATGATCATGACAATAACCACAGTCAGCACAAAGACAACCGGTATAGGCAGTGCTTGAGTCGAATAAAGGGAGTACGCGATCAGTCCACCAAAAACGACAAACTCACCCTGAGCAAAGTTTATTATCTGAGTCGAGTTATAGATCAGTGTGAAACCCAGAGCAATCAATGCATAGATGCCGCCATTAGCGATTCCGGTTATCACAAATTGAACTAATTGACTAAACTGCACCTATACATCCCCAAATCAACTCAATGGTCAACCTAGAACCGTCGGCTTATTTAGCTCCTAAAGTCCACTTTCCATCTTCAATCATAATAATAAACATATCGTCTATATCCAGACCATCATGATCGTCGGATGTGTAAGTAAAGACTCCGCCTGTTCCGGCAAAATCTTCTGTGTTCTCGATCTCATCCCGGAGCTTTGATCTGTCAGCACCTGACTTTTCTAGCGCTATGGTGACGATCTCAAAAGCATCCCAGGCATGACCCGCAAATGTATTCGGAGCTTCATCATACTCATCTTCATAGTCTGCGATGAAGTCGTTTATCGGATCAAACTGATCATCATCTTCATCAATGTCACCGGGTAAAGCAATCTTACCAGCTGGTAATACGACACCATTTGCAGCATCACCAGCAAGTTCGATGAACGTCATGTTGGCTATACCGTGACTACCGACATATGGTACAGTCATGCCGAGTTGCTGCATGTTCTTCGCTGCGTTAGCCGGAGTCGGATTTGTTCCCCAAACGATGACGGCATCCGGACCTGTCACATTGATGTTTGTTAGCTGTGTTGTCACGTCAGTGGCCTTTGTCTCATACTTTTCCGTCGCCACCACAGTCATGTCCATATCCGGAGCGATCTCGGCGATCGTGTCTGCACCATTCTGGCCAAATTCATTTGAGTCATGCAGAACAGCTATGTTCTTAGCGCCAAGAGTCTCACTGACATACTCCAGGACTTTTCCGACTGCCACTGTATCTTTCTGTGGCGTCCTGAATATCCATGTATTGTCGTCTGCAGTTACAGCATCTGATGCGGCCAGCGCTACATGGGGCACTTTTTCTTTCAACGTGATCGGCTTGACTGCCATAGTTGATGTGGACGTGGAACAGCCGATTATGGCCAGGACCTTATCCACCTTGATCAACTTATTAGCAGCAGCAACTGCTTTCGACGGATCGGTCTCATCGTCCTCGATGATTATTTCGATCTTGTGACCGTCGATACCACCTGCGTCGTTTACTTTGTCTTCCATCATCTCGAGAGTCTTTTTCTCAGGCTCTCCCAGTGGAGCTGCCGGACCGGTAACAGAGAGAATCGCTCCGATCTTATAAGTCTCTTTTGTTTCCTCGTCCTCGGACTCTGTCGTGCAACCGGCTAGCACCATTCCGACTAAAACAAATACTAGAAGAATACTTACGACTTTTTTCGTCACTTGAAAACCTCCTTTTTTATCTTTGGTCTAGATCTTATACGTCCAAACCTTAGGTCAATGGTTGTGTTGTCCTGACTATCAACCTCCTTTACATCAAATCTCTATAGAGCGCTTATATCATTTCTGGCAAGCATTGGAATCTTGTTTTCTTTGATCAATGGAACTACACTGTCGAGATCCTCGAAACTGAAGGCGATCTTTGTATAAGCGATCACGTACATATACTCGACGCTGACATTGTTCTCTGTAAACATCTCTAGAACATCGGATAGACCACCGGGACGGTCCGGTACATCCAAACAAAGGACATGTGATTCATTGACTGTAAAGCCTTTACCGGTTAAAGCATCTTTGGCTTTCTTATGATCGCCGACGATCAACCGGAATATTCCGTAATCGACCATATCAGCTACCGAAAAACCCCTGATGTTAACCTGGATGTCTGACAAAGTCTGACAGATCTCATTTAATCTGCCGGGTTTGTTCTCCATAAAAACCGATAGTTGAACTATCTTCACGTCATCCATTAGGCCTCCCAGCCGAGATCAAACGCCCTTATGTTCACGGCAAGAGTCTTACCGGGCACCCGCTCTTTAATAGTCCGGCGCCACTGTTCTTTGTCAAAAGGTAGTTTTTTGGCCAGTGCTCCGAGCATAGCTAAATTAGCTGCCCGGATATCTCCGGCTTCCTTGGCGACTTTGAGAGCCTGCAATATGGTAACATTCTTAAAATCTGATGCAAGTCTGGCCGGTGGATCTTCCGGATATTTTACTACTCCCAAAGCAACCGGAACCGGCGCAATCCTCTGCTGATTTACAATGACCTGAGCATCCGGTCTGGCATATGAAGCCCACCGCAAAGCTTCCAGTTCTTCAAACGCCAGGAGATAATCAACTTCTCCCTCCAGGATCAAGGGCGACGAGATAGCATCGCCATACCGGAGCATCGAGTGCACCGATCCTCCCCGCTGCGACATCCCGTGGATCTCGGCCTCTTTGACATCATAATCCTGCTCCATCAAGACCTGGGCAACAACACTCGCAGCCAGCAAAATCCCCTGTCCCCCGACACCGACGATAAGAATATTTGTCACATCATCGACAACCATATATAACCCCAAACCACATTGTCTGACATTTTAAGATGGTTGAACAAGTAGAAAAACGAGCTTTAAATCACTTCGCATCAAATCTATATGTTCTATCAAGTTTCGGATTGACATTTTATACTATCAAACTTGCAGACACTTAGACAAACAGCGCAACCAGTACATAGAGCCTCATCGATTATAAGTTTGCCGTCGATACGCACTATCGCCGGGCAACCAAATTTTAAGCATACACCGCAATCACGGCAGTCATCTTCAACTATTTCATAAGGTAAATCTCTTGAGCGGTCAATAAGGACACATGCCCTTTTCGAGATTATTAAGGAAGTCTCTCTTTTTGAGACTTCTTCCTTGATGACCTTCTCTACCTTATCCAAGTCGTAGGGATCGACAGTCCGAACCGAACTTACTCCGATTGCTTTAGCCAGCTTCTCGAAACTTAAAACATAAGTCTTTTCACCTTTTAAGGTACGTCCCGTACCAGGATGATCCTGCCGCCCGGTCATAGCCGTGATCCTGTTGTCTAATACTATTACTGTAGAAGTCCCCTTATTATAGACCGTAGTTATCAGTGAAGTTATCCCTGAGTGTATAAAAGTAGAATCCCCGATCACACCGACAGCTTTACCGGCAAACTCCTCCGAGGCCCGTTCAAATCCATGGACTACACTAGCACCCGTTCCCATGTCGAGCTGTGTATCCATGGCCGAAAGAGGCGGCAGAACAGCCAGAGTATAGCAGCCGATATCACCATTGACTATCAGTTTTAGTTTCCGCAATACATGAAAGACACCGCGATGCGGACAACCGGGACACAACGTCGGCGGCCGGACCGGTGCCTCCGAGAATTTCTCTTTGACCTTGTTTGTTTTTTTCAGCTCCTGTGCGATTTCTGAACGGCTCAAAGCTTCATAGGCCGGATCAGCTTTCGTTACCGCTTCGTACACAAGCCGGGGATTAAGCTCTCCGATAATTGAAGTGTATTCCTTTCCGACAACAGGTATACCCATTGCTTTGATAGCGTCTTCCAAGAAAGGATCTAGTTCTTCGACTACGAAGATATTATCGACTGATCCGGCAAATTCCCGGATCAGTCTTTCTGGAAAAGGATATGTCATAGTTAATTTTAGGTATGAAGCCTTTGGAAAGACCTCTTTGGCATACTCGTAGGCTACTCCGCTGGAGATTATGCCCAGTTTCTTGCTTCCTTTCTCTATTTTGTTTCCTTCAAAGCTTTCGGAATATTCGGCCAGACGCTTGAGGCGTTCTTCGATAAACGCATGCCTCTTAATACCGTGCGCCGGTATCATGACAAATTTGGCCGGATTCTTTTCATATGGTTTCCGTTCGACTTTCTTGCGCTGCCCGATATCGACAATAGACTTCGAGTGTGAGATCCGCGTTGATGTCCTGACCAACACCGGTGTATCAAACTGCTCGCTGACTTCATAGGCCCTGATGATCAGATCCTTGGCTTCCTGGCTGTCAGACGGCTCAAACATGGGGATCTTGGCTGCTCTGGCGTAATGTCGGTTATCCTGTTCGTTTTGAGAGCTATACAACTGGGGATCATCGGCACTGACAAAGACAAAACCTCCATTTACACCGGTATAGGAGAATGTGAACAGAGGATCTGTAGCTACATTAAGGCCGACCTGTTTCATGGCAACAAAGACGCGAACCCCGGCGATCGATGAACCGATACCGTTTTCGAAAGCTACCTTCTCATTTGCTGCCCACTCAGCATGGACTGCCTCGTACTCTGCAATGTTTTCCAGTATCTCTGTCGATGGTGTTCCGGGATAACCATAAGCGACGCTTACGCCAGCTTCATAGACACCACGGGCTATTGCTTCATTGCCTGAAAGCAGAACTTTCTTCATCTGTCCTCCTAGGAGTTGATCCATATCCGGTTCGTCAGGCTATCAAGAGCGATTCATCAAATCGAAAGCTAAAGATGATGCTTTGTCGCACACTTCTTCTTCATCCATAGAAACAAGCTCTTGGTCTCTCATGATCACCGTACCATCGATTATTGTATCGACTACGTCGGATGCCGACGCACTATATACTAACTGGGCGACAACATCATGCAAAGGTCTAAGATGCGGTTTTTTAAGTCCGACCAAGATAATGTCTGCCCTCATACCCTCCTTGATCTGTCCGGTCTGCTCTTTAAGACCGAGAGCGACAGCCCCATTTCTCGTCGCCATCTCCAGCGCTTGGTAAGCCGAGACGACTGTCGGATCAGACTTATCTACTTTATGGATCAAGGCAGCCAATCGGGTCTCTTCGAACATATCAAGGTTGTTATTGCTGGCCGCTCCGTCCGTTCCTAAACAAACCGGTATACCGGCCTCAATGTACTCCGGAACCGGAGCGATCCCACTGGCAAGTTTAAGATTGCTACCCGGATTATGAACCGGATGGAAAGGTTTGCTCTTTACCAGATCTATTTCAATATCGTCTATGTAGACACAATGGGCAGCCAGAATCGGTATATCGAGAAGATCTGCCTTTTCCAGTGTTTGAAATGGTCCGAGACCGGCAAACTCTTCTATATTTTTCCTTTCATCCTTGGTCTCCAGTAGATGGATATGAATACCGACGTCCAGTTTTCTGGCATACCGGCTGATCTCCTGCAGATGTTCCATTTTACAGGTATAAAGTGCGTGAGGCCCGAACATAGTGGTGATCCGGCCGTTTTTCTTTTGCCAGTGCTCGACAAACTCAACGGCCTGTTTAAGTAGATCGTCAGCTGTTGGCAACGTACTGACGAGAACGCCACATAGAGATGCCCTGATCCCTGACTCTTGAACAGCCCTCGCTACTTCATCAGGATGCCAGTACATATCGGCAAAGCACGTTGTCCCGCCCTTGATCATCTCGACGATTGCTAACTTTGTACCCCAGTAGACATCCTCCGGTGTTAGATGTGCTTCACGCGGCCATATTTTTGTCTCCAACCATTCCTGCAAAGCCAGATCATCGGCATAACCCCTGAACAAAGTCATCGCCGCGTGTGTGTGACCATTGATCAGACCGGGCATAGCAACTTTATCCGCGCCATCGATGATTTCCACATCAGGATCAACATTTATGTCGCCTGATTGGCCTATCTTTTCTATCAGACCATGGTCGATAAGGATATCCGCTCTTGGAATAATGTTCTTATCATCATCCATGGTAACGATCATTGCATTTTTAATTAATAGCGGTGCCAACTGTCCTCCTTGAAACCTGGCTAGACTAATCCGACGCTGGTGCTCTTCCGTTCCATATATCATCAACATAGAAACTTCTACAGCACTGTTGCTCAACCTTACTATTAATCATCAACCTAAAGACATGCTGGTTACTGATAACTGGTCACTGGCTCTCTTCCGCTCTTATAGATCATCAACTTAGAAACTTCTATGGTTCTATGGAACTATGGCACTTGTTGCTTCAGCTCTTCCACACTATGCATCGTCAGTTTAAGAACAACGATTTGAGGTTCGCGTATTACGGATTGCGAACTGACTTCAGCACTTCAGCTCTATGTATCATCAGCTTGATAACTTCTATGGTACTGTTGCTCTGCTGCTCTACGGCACTAGTTTCTTCCGCTCTAAAACAAGTTCCCTATCTCCGCCGCCCTCATCAAAACCTTGAAGACTTGCTCATCCCATTTCTTCATTTCCTTTGCACACTCTTCGTGAGCCAGCTTCTCTTCTGTCATACCGGCCCCATAGTTAGTCACTATAGCTAAGGTGCTATATGGTATACCGACTTCATTGGCAAGGACTACTTCGGGCACTCCGGTCATACCGACTACATCAGCACTCATTTTTTGAAAGAACCTGATCTCTGACGGCGTCTCAAACCGGGGTCCCTCGACACTTACATAGATCCCACCATCGCGATACCTTGCACCCTTTTCCTTACACGCCTGGATAAGAAAAGACCGTAGCTCGCTGTCATACGGTTCGGTCATATCGACATGTTTTAGTCCCGAATCGCCGCCTTCGAAGAACGTATCGACTCTCCCTTTTGTAAAGTCCATAAAATCATCGATTATTACGAAATCGCCCGGCTTAATATCTTTGTTTAATGAACCAACAGCTGCGGTCGCTAAAATATTTGTCACACCCAGGTCCTTCAGCGCCATGATATTTGCCCGGTAGTTTATCCCATGTGGTGGTGTCTGGTGGTCTAGCCCGTGTCTCGGCAGAATAGTGATCTTCTTTCCGTCAATTTCCCCGACAAGGACAAGGGTGTTCCCATACTGTGTCTTTACTTCCTGTTTTTTCGCTGAGGTGTAGTCGCTCTCTATTTTAGCTAGTGCCGTACCACCGATAATTGCTAGACTCATCTTCATCTCTCCAATCTGATTTACCAGCATATTCTACAGTAAAAATACACTTAATGAAAAGGTTCGTACGGTTAACTAGTTAAAACATGCTGTCTATTCTAAGATTTCACTAGCCATTTAGTTAATCCGGTACTAATCTGGATAAGCAAGTCGATTTGCTCTAGAATTTAAAAAGCAAAGGATTTAAAAACACTTTTCTTTGTGCTATTCTTTTTAGTGCGCTGCGAACATACGTTTGGTTAAATATTTTCTGCGCATTTTCCAATAACAAAGAGCATCTTAGGAGTCTTTAATGCTTGAGTACGAGAAGAAAATAGACAACGAATTAAGAAAAACCGCCCGGTTTATTCTAGATACCTTAACCGAAAAACCGGCATACATCGAGATCGACTCCATGCAAGACGAAGAAGAACCCTTAAAGATAGAAAAGACGATCGACGAAAGTTCATTTACTACGTATGATGACCATGATACTAAGAAAGAGGAAACACCCAGCGTAGCAGTCATCGATGGCGGTCACGCCACTATCGTCGATGGTCATTCCTTCACCGTCGCCGTCCATCGGGCAGGATATCTTATCTATCTAGACGGTCTCGTCACCGATGAATACATAGACCCTCTTAGAATACAGACATACTCTCACGTCAGTGTCGATGATGCTTTTAGACCACTATATATGAAAGCAACCGGACATCAGCCGGAAGAACTCCCCCACTTCAGACAATCAGCATCGCGAATGCGTGAACTAAACGAGTGGCTTATCGCCGAAAAACTAATCGGCGACTTATCCAGCGGTGACTTCATCTTGATCGATGGTTCGTTGAGATCAAGCATAAGTGTCCCCTATTCTCTTATAGACAGGATCACTAAAAAAGCATCCGAAAACGACATTCACCTGGTCGGTGTTACCAAGACATCTACTCTCTACTGGGGAGAAAACTCACCGCTGATCCCGGTTATTCACCGGATAGGAGATAAATCGTTCAAAGACAAAAACTGGTTTTGCCGTGTTTCTGATTTCAAAGAAGATGTTACAAACAAACGGTGGTTTGGCCATATCTATGTAGCTAAACTCTCACCATGCTCTAATTGGGCCTTTCGCGTTGATGTCAACCGGTATGATAAGACCGATCCGACTCATGTGTTTGCCGCTTTATCTAGGATCAGTCACGATCCAAGCTATATGGGTTATCCCTATCCGCTGGCTGCTGTCCACAATATGGTCCGGATCGAGCCATCGCTGATCGAGGACTTAAGATACCGGCTACAGACTTTTGCCTTACAAGAAGGAGTCGGTCAACAAGACTGGGATATGCTCTTTTCCGACTTCCACGAATTGCTGGATGTGAGCGATTGATGGGACGGGTAGGACTAGCACATCTTCCGCTACACGGTGGCAAGGCTCCGAGATGGCTTTTTTCCCGCATGACAGCGCTTTCGCGAGAGATCATACTGGCTATCGTCTCGGAATACGGGGCGATTGAAGTCTTAAAGAGAATGTCCGATCCGGTCTGGTTCCAAGCTTTTGGTTGTGTCCTCGGATTCGACTGGCACTCATCGGGATTGACGACCACCTCAACCGGTGCGATCAAAGAAGGAATGCGGGGCTTGGAAAAAGAGACCGGGTTGTTTATCGCCGGCGGTAAAGGCAAGACTTCCCGCAAGACTCCCCAAGAAATCGAGAGCTGGGGAGAAAAAGTCAACCTACCGGTGGACCCGGCTGAACTGGTCTATGCCAGCCGGATGAGCGCAAAAGTAGATAGTTCGGCCATTCAAGATGGCTATCAGCTGTATCACCATACTTTCATGTTTACGACTGACGGACATTGGGCGGTAGTCCAGCAAGGGATGAACACTGACGTACGCAGAGCCCGCCGGTATCACTGGTTAAGTGATAGTGTCAAAGATTTCGTTGACGAACCACACAGCGGTATCATCGCTGAGAAAAACGAGAAGAACGTTCTAGACCTGACAGCCCACGACAGCCGGGAGACCCGGGATGTTTCCTCAATGATCGCCAGCGAAAAACCGGAAAAGACGATCAAGTTGGTAAAAAGACTGAAGGAGATCAACCTGCCGGCGCGTCATGATATCATCGCTAAAGACTTAAGGCCTGAATCGCTCAATCGAATACTTGTCAAGACCTACGAGCAGCAACCGAAGGATTTCGAACAGCTACTTGGGATCAGAGGAGTCGGCCCAAAGACCATTCGGGCGATCACTTTAATCTCGGAAGTCGTTCATGGAACAAAACCAAGCTATACCGATCCGGTCAAGTATAGCTTTGCCCATGGTGGCAAAGACGGAATACCGTATCCGGTAAACCGTCCGGTGTATGATAGATCGATAGAAGTTCTAAGAAAGGCTGTCCGGGATGCCAAGATCGGTCAGACTGATAGAATGAAGGCCATGAAAACACTAGCGTTTTGTGAGAATATGATCACCGGTAAAAATGAAGTAAGAAGACTACGAGGAGATCCGGATGTATAAGGGACGCATAATCGGTAAAAATGTTATGGAGATCGAATTCAGGTCCTACTATGGTGAGGACCTATACATCGGTGACATACTGGTAGCTAAAGATGAAGAACGCGGTCTTCGGTTTCTTCTTCGAATAGTCAACGTCAAGTATGGCTCCGAAGCATCCGATCCCAACTGGCCCGTCCGGACAGCCGGTAATATGATGCTGATGGATAAGAACAAGCAGCCGTTCGAGCTTCACGACAAAGAAAGACGGCTTTACAAGATCGGAGATTGTGTCCCGCTCGGTTATATTCGAGACGGTAGTTTTTTCAAACCAAAGACAGTTCCTTCGCTGTTCTCCCAAATAACCACCCCGACAATCGAAGACTTCGACTTCCTACGGGATTATCTGGGAGACATCGAGATCGGGAACTTAAGAAGCGGCGAAGCTGTCTATGATTTCCCGGTAAACCTAACCGGACGGCTCTTCCCCTACCATATCGGTGTTTTCGCCACCACCGGTATGGGCAAGAGCAATCTGATGAAGACGATGGCCAGCGCGACGATGAGAAATGGCTCTTACGGTCTGCTGATCCTCGATCCGCACGGCGAATACTACGACGGTGGTGGCGATCCGGACAAGGACGGCCTAAAGGATGACCCTGTAGCAGAGGAAAGACTTAAGATATTCAGCTCACGAAACCTGAGTGGTCCCCACAACCGTCTCAAGATCAGCAGTCAGGAAATAGAGATACGCGATTTCCGCCAGCTTTATTCTTTTTCAGGACCGCAAGTCGAGGCTTTGATCAGCATCCGCTACCATTTCGGTCCTGACTGGTTGAAAACCCTGGCAACGAAGAAAGTGGATGAGATCACAGAAATCCTTGGAACTACCATGTTCAACCCGGGAACTATTTCAGTCATAAAAAGGCGGGCAGAACATATCATGAGACAGAGATTTGTCCACAGCGACGCAACTGTCTCAATAACCAGCAGTGTGGTAAACGCGCTTCAGCAAGGCCAAACGGTGTTAATCGATACCTCAAACATGCATGAAGTAGAAGAGTTGTTGATCAGTACGGTGCTGGCAAGAGCTGTGTTTCAGGCAAACAAAAACGATTACCAGGATCCAAAGAAATTTAAGAAGACACCACCGATGCTGATAGTCCTGGAGGAAGCTCAACGGGTGCTCGGTAAGACCGAACCAGGAGAAGTGGGCATCTTCGCTCAGATAGCCAGAGAGGGCCGGAAATTCAAGATCGGGCTGTGCGCTATCACACAACAACCAAAACTGATCGACGAAGAACTCCTATCCCAGTTCAACACGTTGTGTATTCTCGGTCTAGCCGATGAACGAGACCGTACTATCATCAAGAATTCGTCAAAACAGGATATTTCGAGTCTGGGAAACGAGATCCAGACACTTATGGCCGGCGAGGCATTGATAACATCACCGGAAACACCCTTCGCCATACCCGTAAAAGTCCATCTATATGAAGACTGGCTTAAAAACACGCTGAAAGCTGCCTCAAGCAAACCTGAAGCATCAAAAACCGTTAAAGAAACGAAGACAAAAGCGGCCAAGACAAAAATAAAGCAGAAAACAACTGACGAAGACTTCTTTTAATAGATACTTGATAGTTAATAGTTTGACCTAACTACCTAAAGCATTAAAAAAATATACTTAAAGAAACTTTAAGCTTTTCAATCAACGGTTTAAAGCTAAACAAAGCTATACCCCCATGCTCTTGAGCATAGGAGTAGGACCTGTAGTAGTATTTACTTATTCTATTATAAAAAACTGACCGGTTTTTACAAGGGGTTTTACTAGTGAACATAGTACACGTCTCAGATACTCACTTAGGTTATCAGGCATACCGGACTGTCGATAAAAAGACCGGTCTAAACCAACGTGAAGTCGATAACTATGATGCGTTTAAACAGGCAATCGATCAGATCATCGAGCTTGGTCCCGACGTAGTCATCCATTCAGGGGACTTGTTTGACAGTGTGCGACCGTCAAACCGGACATTGGCGTTTGCTTTTGGGCAACTTCTGCGCCTAGCTGAAGCAAACATCCCGATCGTCGTGATCTCAGGCAATCATTGTGTCCCGCGGATGCGGGACACAGGCAGTGTTTTTCAGTTGCTGGCACTTCCGACATTTAATAACATCTATCCTGTGTTTAAAAGCAAGTATGAAGTATTTAAGTTTGGCGATTTAACCGTTCATGCTTTACCGCACTGTTTGACGAAGGAAGACCTGGATGCCGGGCTTAAGAAGATCAAACCGGATAAGAAAGCAAAGTACAACATCTTGACCATGCATGCTGCTATCGCCGGTATTCCCGAGTTTTCAATGGGAGACTTCAACGAGCAGTTGATCGCAGAAAGTTACCTGACCGAAACCTTCGACTATATCGCTCTCGGCCATTATCATAAATACACCCAGGTTCACAAAAACGCGTATTATGCCGGCTCGATGGAAAGACTCTCATTTAGTGAAGTAAACCAAGAAAAAGGTTTCATTCAAGTAGATCTGGACAATAACAAGATAACTTTTCGCCCGTTAAACATCCGGCAGATGATCGATCTGCCGGTAATAAATGCCCGGACTTTGGATTCAGAACAGGTCTTAATAGACATTGGGAAAACAGTCAGGGGAGCCGGTGCTGCATCAAGCATCGTTCGCCTGACAGTCGACAATATCTCGTCAGCCACCCAAAACTCGCTAGACTACAACAAGATCCGGAAGCTTTTAAAGAACTCCCTTCATTTCGATCTTAGATTCAACCGTCAGACTGAAAAACATGCTGTCGCTGCTTCCGGGACTTCGATCGGAAACCTTTCTAAGGAGTTTCTCAAATATCTGAAACAGATCCCGATAGAAAACAACAAGAATGAGTTAATGAAGCTAGGTCTGGATTACCTAAAAAAAGCTATCGATCAAGGATCGACATGAGACTGAATCATATTGAGTTAGTAAATTACCGGAAGTATAAGAATGCCGCAGTGGACTTTCCCGACGGTTTGACCGGTATCCTGGGAAACAACGGAGCCGGCAAATCCTCGCTGATGGAAGCCGTCGCGTGGGCTTTGTATGGACATGCAGCTGCGCGAACCGGTAAAGAAGACATCAAACGCCAAGGAAGTTCACTTAGCGAGATCTGCCAGGTCATCCTGGACTTCGAAATAGGTGGAGCGAAATACCGGGTGGTCAGAGAGCTCAGGGGGAAAGGTCTATCGAGCAATGCCTCCGTCATCCAAAACGGAAAGATCGCCGCTAAGGGTACGCAGCCAGCGCTTGCCTATATTGAGAAACTTCTTGATATGGACCGGGAAGCCTTTTTTACCAGTTTCTTTGCCCGCCAGAAAGAACTAAACGCTTTGTCTGATCTTAGACCGGCTGACCGTAAGACCCTGATTATCAGGATGCTAAAGATCGACGACGTGGACAAAGCTATCGACTTAGCAAAACAAGATACCCGTGATCTAAAGACAGAGATAAACACACTCGCGTCGGCTATCCAGGATATCAACACACTTGAGACTCAACTTAAAAAACAAGAGACGGCTAAGAAGACGACCGAACGCACATACGACGAAGCTCGCAAGAAAGAAACCTTATTAGGCGCAGATTTTGCCCAAAGTAAAAAGACATTTTATACCGAAGAGAAGAAGAGAGATCAGCGTGACCGTCTTCTAAGGGAATTCGAAGTGACCAAAGAAAGACTCAACCATCAAACCACATTGTTGAAAGAAAGAGAAGATGAGGAAAAACAGCTAAACGAGCGGGGAAAGATCCAGTTAAAACTAGCGTCATCCATTATTAAGACCGTACAGAGTGAGACGTATGATGTCAAAACCAAACTGACCGATCTTACTTCGAAGATGAACCAAGTGGAAAGGGAGCGTAAGACAAATGAGAGAAAACAAGAACAAACACGGCAAGAGATCCAGAATGAGAAAGCCAACTTAAAACATCTTTTAATAATTATGAAAAAACTAACGAATCAACAACGGACTATTAGCAAATTAGGGCCGGATGGAAAATGCCCGACTTGTTTACGAAAACTAGGTGATGACCACCAGATGATCTATAACCATCTAAACGAAGAGAACAAACAGCTTAAGAAAAACCAACTGACAATAGAAAAGAAGTTGACTTCACTGACTAAGACTGAAGAGTACCAACGAAAACTCATCGCAGACTTTGATCAGAAGATCACTTCGCTTCATACAGAGCTATCGGTTTCTAAAAACTTCCGCGATATACTTGCTCAATTCGACCAGCTAAAAGTAAGAAGACCAGTGCCGGCTCAAATGATCTATAGAAAAAACCTAGAACTAGATGAAAAAGTCTCTGTTCTTTCACAAAAGCGGGACGAACTGCTGGCATTAAGAGTCAACCTTGACCGGCTTCCTCAGCTAAAAGAAGAGATCTCAAGTTTGGAGAACAAAACCTCTGGCCTTGAAGATGAGATCAAAAGAATAACTGAAACCGGAAAGAAGATCGGATTCGATGAAAGCGATTATGACAAAGCTGGAAAGAAGTACGACCAAGCCAGAGAGAAACATCATCTAATCCAGTTGGAAATAAAAGACATTGAGAAAGAAAAAAGTCTTCTCGCCCAAAGCATCGACATAGTCAGAAAAACAATAGAGGAACAACAGCGATTAGCCGGGAAGATCAAAAGATTAAGAACTGAGAACGAGACCATTGGAACGCTAGTCGAGATCTTCACCGACTTTAGAAAGTATTTGATCGGCCGGATACGTCCTGCTCTGGGAGAAAAAGCCAGCCAGCTCCTGTATGAACTAACGGACGGCAAATACGACCAACTCGAGCTGGACGAAGAATATGAGATGTACATCTACGATAGAGGCGATAGGTTCCCCATCGACCGCTACAGCGGAGGCGAAAAAGATCTGGCCAATCTCTGTCTAAGGTTGGCCATCTCGCTGGTACTGACAGAAAATACCGGAAGCGATTTTGGTTTCATCGCTTTGGATGAGATCTTCGGCAGCCAGGACGTCATCAGAAAACGAAACATCATGGAAGCCCTGATAAACCTCAACAAACGATTCCGCCAGATCTTTTTAATAACCCACGTAGAAGATGTGAAAAACCAAGTAGAGAATATCGTTTCCGTGACAGAAGACGAAGATGGATTAGCAAAAGTAGCACTGGAGTAATCTGAACCGTCATTGCCTGCCGGCAGGCAGGCAGATGAGCTCCCGAAGGGAGTGTAGCAATCTCACATTCGACGAAATTACTTGTTTTGGCTGATATAGGCCATCCTTAGATTCGATACTGTTTGTTTGAACATCTTGACTTCTTCGGCTGAAAGAGCCGGTTCGATAGCATCAACCAAGGCGCCTAAACAATCGATGGCTTGTTTGGCTTGATCAAGATCACGGTGTTTCTTATTTGTCTCTTCCGGTAAGCCCAGCTTCTTATAGGAAACTGACGATAGACTGATCATCATGTCTGTGACCATGTCTTTTGTCGATAGACGGTCAATCGCCTCTTGAAACTGCCTGAGAGCTTCTTCTTCCGAGATCTCTTCTTCTTTCCCCTCTTTCTTTTCTTCCTTCTTTTCCGTCTCTTCTTCTGCTTTTGTTTCTTCTGCCTTCACTTCTTCTTTCTTTTCTTCTTCTTTTTTAGGAGATTCCTTGTTTTCCCTTTTCTCTTCTTCCTTCTTTGTGGCTTTATCCTTTTCTTCTTTCTTGCCTTTTTGTTCTTTCTTTGCAACCATCGTCTACCTCCATATATCCGATCTAAGTATTCGCATCATTGAACAAGTAAAAAGATTGTCACATTGATTTCGTCTGTTTGCAATGACATTCGAGCATTGAAAAACAGTATTTCCATAGTACCATAGAGCCATAGTCCGTAAACCGCGAACCGTAAACCGCAACTAGCAATTTGCAGATTGATGTTTTTACTCTACGTGATTAACAGATTAACCGGTTATGCGGCTCAACATATAAGCGTGAAGCCAGTATGATGCGGCAAGTTCAATAGCCGACAGTACGACTGCAATGGCAACCGGTATTATTAAATCACGCCAGGTGTCTACCTTCTGTGTCCAGATAGGGATAATAGTTACGAGTATAGTGTTGATGTATATAAAAACGAGAAGGACCGCCGCGATCGATAGAAACGATATCGGGAAACTTAGAAATGCCGGTCTTACTTGAAGAACCAGAAATGCTGAAGCGATCATCGCGAGAAATACTGCAAACTGCAGGAATGTCTTGACAATTCTGTCACTGCTGGACTTACGCCAGACCTGGTAATTAAAGACCGGGACGAGTATTAAGGGTAGAGTCGAACCAGCCAGTAACCCGGTTAGCAATCTTATCTCATTCGTCGTTGTCCGAAGACCACTGTATGAAGTCAGTCCATCTGCTCCCATGGAAATGATAGCCAGAACACCGTAGATCCATACATAGACCGGTGGAAAACCACACTCGTGTTTTCTGTTTATTACTGTCAAGAATATGAGTGACACCAGAAATCCGATGTAAATACCGGTATCTCTGGCACATATCGGCAATACAGTCTGCCCGTAGTCGAGAGACCGCTGATACAATTGATGACATACTGAAAACCCGATAAGATCAAAAAAACTATAGAATATACACATAAATAGCTAAGGGGGAACACTCTCCCCCATAAATTTCCTCCTTGCCCTTCTCCTTTTATTATATACCTGGTGTTTGCCTGCCATTCGTAGCTTCAGCGAAGTACGGCCATCCGTAGCACCCTTAGGAACGGAGGCTGCTCCGCCCCGAAAAGTCGAATCCACTTAGGGGTAAACCTGAGTTCAACTGCTATCTTGCCCTTCTTCGCTTCCGAGGCGCCGTCGCTATGATAAACTCAGCTCCGCCAGTCGAGCTACGAAGGACCAACCATCCTTCGCCCAGTATTATAAAAGTGGCTTGCCATCCGTAGCAACTTTAATGACGGAAGCTGCCAATGATTTTCAGGCACGACTCTCGCTTAATAGACAGATTCGTCAGAGGTTGCTTCGTCGCTTCGCTTCTCGCAATGGGCATATTACTTACAGATGTGGCATTTTTTGTCTATCTAGGTCTAAATTTAAAGTACCATTCAAAGTAATTATGCCTCTTTTCTGGCTTTAATCCTCTATGTTGTCGATAGTGTCCTTTAAGCCTTGAGAAGTACCCCTCTAATCCATTGGTGGACGAAGGAATCTCTGG
>SDBS01001286.1_pt1 | contig 25446 bp, 25 predicted proteins | sample 2277091 | NCBI WGS metagenome assembly SDBS01 (sample SAMN10404972, study PRJNA504765) | marine sediment metagenome | isolation source: marine sediment core GS10_PC15, 163 cmbsf | place: Arctic Ocean: Southern Knipovich Ridge | collected 2010
CTAAACCAGCAATAGTTTTTAAACAAAAAGAAAAATAAATTCAAGAAACTAAAACAGAAACTAGAATTTTTTTTTAAACAATTAAAAATATCATCATTATCTAATAAAAAAGAAAAAAAAAAAGATATTTGTTATTATAACTTAGTCTGGAAAGCTGCTTTAAAATTGCTTATACTACTAAACTGATAGCAATTTTCATGTCTGCAGCGGTTACTTTTTTACGACCGGAGTGTTTAGCAATATCAAGGGCACAGCCAGTTAAAGATTTAGCATATTCTTCTAAATAATCCATTAACTTATCAACTGCTGCTCGACTTACGATTTCAGCTCCGGCTTTTTTCATTAGAGCCCGTAGTGGACTCCATGCGAATGCGGCCATTTTTTATTCCTCCACTTATTATTAATTTTTTTTATAGTTTGTATAAAGAGTATTTAATTTTAAATTAGTATTCCTTATATTTAAATGTGTTGTTTGATGAATGATAATTCGATGAATTTGATCAACTCTTTTTGGTCGACAAAAAAAATCACTATTGATAATTTTTTTTTTTTTTAATAGGGAATTCAGATCAATAGATCATATCAATTATCGACTTCGGATGATGCAGTTGATCTGATTAAGTTCAATAAAGTTAATTAAATTGGTGAAATATATTGGTGGAATAATAATAAATATTGTAGAAGATAAAAGAAAGATATATCTATTATTAAAGCTTTCTACAATAGATGATTTCCAAAGCAAATTTTAAGACTTTTTTTTTTAAAAATGCAATTTTTTTATATTTGCTTTTTTTTTTTCAGTTATATGAAGAATAGTTAAATTTTAAGACATAATTGTAATATACCATCATAAATTTTGTGAATAAATAATATTTTAAAAATACTTATATTCTTATAAGCCATTATTCATAATTGAACCAATTATTTTTTCCCTTGTGTTTTGAAATGTTACTAATTGATCCTCTTGATTTGATTGCCCCGTTTATTATTTGTTTAGTTATCCTTGGTGTTCTTGTTGGTGTTATTCTAATTAATTATAAAAATGAGAAGAATGTATTTCCCTTACTTGTAGCATTAATAATTGTTATTGGCCTTAATTTTATTGTCGGATTCTTATTTTTTATTAGCCTATAGAGATGTTTTATTTTTCATCAAAAATTAGTTTTAAACATATGTTTAAAATTTATAAGTCCTAACTTTTATTTTAAATTAAAATGTATAAATTTTATGTAATAAAAAAAAACTGTAATTGTTATGTCTGATAAAGAAGATATTATTTATAAAGTGAATGAAGAAAAGAAACCCATATATATTTTTAAAATCTGCCTATTAGGGCAGGAGAGAGTTGGGAAGACTTGCATTGCAAAGAGATTATGTTTCAACACATTTGATGTGAATACAAATGAAACTCTCGGAATTGAATTCTACACATATGATCTTCCGATTATTGTGGACGGGGAAGATACATTCGTGAGAATTAGTGCTTGGGATTTTGGTGGGCGAGAACAATTCAAAAAATTATTTCCTTATTATATTAATGGAGCAAATGGAATTTTCATGGTTTTTAGTTTAATAGATCTTCAAACTTTACTAAGATTAGATTGGTGGTATGAGAGGCTAGGGGAATATAATCATGGGCATACTCCTAGAATGTTTATTGGAGCAAAAACCGATCTTCTCGAAACTGTTGATGACAAATCAACAGTGGATGATTTAGTTGTTGATCGCTTCATGCAAAGACATGCAGAAGTTGACTTTTATAAAACATCTTCAAAAGCCAACTACAATATTGAAGAAATTTTTAAGGTCCTCGTTATCAAAATATTAGACAAAAATAAGTTGGATTATGATCAATTAGCCTAAAAAAAAGAATATCAATTTATATTTTATATAATGGAATTATAATGCTAAAATCAGTTTTAATCAATATTTATTTATATAATAATTATTATTACTCCCAAAATAGTTAAAATTATACCGAAAAATCCTAATTTCGAAATTTTTTCTTTATTTATGAAATAGGACAAGGGAAGTGCAAATAAAGGGCTTGCGCTTGCAATTAGAGCTAAAACAGTTGCTCCGGCTGTTCGGGCAGCTTCAGTATAGACATAAGCTCCTATAGATGTTCCTATAATAGATCCAACTAACAATAAGATATATATTTTCGAAGATTTTTTTTGTTTAGGTAAATTTTCTCTCTTTTTCTTAATGGAACTTTCTCTCCACATCATTGAACCTAACATTATTGAGGCAAAAGGAAAACGAATTACATTGCAGATTATTGAGCTAATATTTTGTTTTACTTGGAGTATTTGATCAATTTCGTTAATAGCAAAATCAATCATAACAAGACCTATTGCCCAACCTAAAGATGCAATTAATCCAAAACCAAGGGCTCTAAATGACAGTTTTGAGTCAACTTTGTTTAAGTTTATGCCCGGAGAGATTATTTCAGAAGAGTTATTTAAAATTTCTTTATTATTTGTTTCAAGCTTGTTTTTTCCGATTAACAGTATTCCACTACTAATCAAAAGTAATGAAAAAATTATTTTTATATCAAATGCTTGATTTAAAAATAATAGTGAAAGCAGGAATGTAAATGCTGGGAATGTCATTGAAACTGCTATCGCTCTAGTTGCCCCTAATTCCTGTTGAGCCTTGAAGTAAGCAGTATCTCCTAATACTTGACCAAATGCAAAACTAATGATTAAAAATATCCAAATCTCCCATGGAATTAGAAAAATCTTAATAAAAATATTTAATATTAAAGCTATTAAAAAGAAAGATATTGTACCGATCCCAGTACGAAAGAAGTTAATAAAAGTTGGACTTGCATCAAGGTCTGTTTTTCTAAATATCACATTTGAGATAACAAAAGTAAGTACTGCTATAATAGCAGTTATTTCTCCAGCCATTACTACGTTAATAACCTATTTAATTTTTTGCCATATTCATATAGTTTTAAAAAAGATTTTGCCGCAGCTTCAATAGTAGGATAAACAATGAAATTATCTTTAATTAACATTTTGTAAAAAATTGCTTGAGATTGACTAGGATATTGATGTAAAATAATTAGGAATATTTCATTTAAAGATTCTACATGCTTCCTTAATTCTAATAGATTTTTATAATAAGCTTTGAAAGGATCACCCTCTAAATCTTTCCAGGAATCGGTTTCAAAAATGACTAAATCAATATTCTCATCAATACCAGCTTTGCACACGTCTACAAAAACTTTTTGGTGTATTATCCAAGGTAAATCAAAAGGGTTAGATAAACTCCCAATTTTTATAGGATATACCTTTTTAAGCTTTTCTAAAGTCTTACCTTCAAAATAGGGTAGTTTTAAACCTAAATCAGTTAAAGTATCTGTTGCCAAAATTCCAAAACCACCAGACCATAGAATAACTAAAGCTCTTTTATCTTCTGGATACATAATTTCTTTATTGTTTTTTTTAAACCGAGCTATGTACCTAGATAAAAGATAAGCATAATCAATTAAATCATCCAATGAAGGAGGAACTTCAATAGTGAGGGTTTGTTTGCAAACAGCGTCCCAAATACTGCTTTTGGTTGCTAAACTTCCTGTATGTGTTAATACAGCTGATTGACCTCTTTCAGTTCTTCCTCCTCTCATGAATAAAACGGGTTTTCTCATCTTTTTTAAAACTGTAAATAAAAATTTAGCTTCATTTTTATGGAATGGTGAAATTCCTTCAAAATAGATGCATATTACGTCAGTTTCTTTATCTTGATTTAAATACTCCAATATTTCAGAAATTTGGATATCTATACAATTTCCGATACTTACTCCCATCGAAAATCTGAGTTCGTATCTACGAGAGCCAAATTTTATCATTTTAGAGTGTAGATCTCCTGATTGAAAGATTAGTCCAATATTTCCCCTCTCTACTGGGAATGAAGGGTAATATGCAGTTCTCCCCCGAGGACTATATAAACCCATGCAATTTGGACCAATTGCTCTCGTGGATGTATAGTTATCTAGGATTTCTTTTATCTGATATTCAATTTCTGCACCAATATCGTCAAATTCACCTGTTCCAGCAGTAAATAGGTGTATAAAGTTGACTTTCTTTTTCGAAAGAATATTTTTTAAAGATTCAATAAGTAATTCTCTTCGTACTGATAATATTAAAAGATCTATAGTTTCCTCGGGGATGTCATTAAATGTTTTATAGCATTTTAAACCTGAAAATTCTTCTAGTTTTGGAGAAATCAAATATATCTTCTCGAAATTAAAATTTTGCCTTTTAAATCCTTTAAGAAAAAATGAAATATTTTGTTTTGTTTCATATATAGCCACATTTCTCGGGTTAAACAATAGATCGAATGAGTGTCCGTTCTTTTCCTTATTCACTTTTATCCTCAATCTTAATAGTTAAATCGCTATTACAATTATAGCAAAATTTTGGGATTGACTCAAATTCAGTTCCACAATGAGGGCAAATTGTTGTAATGCTCCTTGCGATGGCTTCTAAATCCGCAATTTGAGGTTCACTTTTACCTTTCGTGATTTTTTTTATGATTAATGTTAGTCCAATTGAAAATCCAACAATTACAATCCCAAGTAGAATTGTATGTAAGATATGAAATTGAAAATATGAATTAAAATATGAACGTGAATGTCTTCTTAAAAATGCGTAAAAAAAAAAATTTGGAAAAAAATATGTTTGCAAATTCATTGAATAAGCTTTTTTAAAATCTTTATATGCAAGGATTGGAATTAATGATACTAAAATCCAAATTATATAGATGAAATATAGATCAGATAATTTATTGAACAAGATATAATTCGCTAATATTTGTATAATAAATGCTTGTTCCTCTAAAATTCCAACATCAAAAACTATATTAAATTCATACCCCTTAAGAAATATACAGAAACTTAAAATTAGAATCTGAATCATAAAAATAACAAATTTCATTCTAAAAACATCTATTATTTTCATTATCAATTAAGTAAATATTCCAATAAATTAAACTCTTTTAGATACAGTTCTAAAATAAAATACTTCTATCAAATTAAAAAAAGAGAAAAAAAAATAATATATTAAGAAAAAATATCTCAAGCTATTTTCTTTATTTTATTCTTCTGTATTAAAACTATTGCTATTCCAACTATTGACGCAATTATAAGGAGTTCTGTAGCATAACCAGGTATACCTTCTAGATCAACAATAGCATCTTCAACTTCAAAGTATGCAACAAATACAGGATCATGTACAAGTGTTCCTCCTCCACTTTCCCCAAATTTAGGGTAACAAGTAATGAAGAAAGCTGCGGCTTCATCGGGGGCAAAGGAATCCCATGCATCATCGAAAGGAAGTCCGTACGTAAAATGGTTTGTTTGATTAATAGCATAACTAATAATTAACCTTGCAAAATCACCCATCAATGGAAGCATTCCTGATATAAAATTGATAAATTCTCCATCACTTTCGATGTCTAAAGATTCATAATAAACTGGATACGTATTAGTTGCTGTGCCATTGATATCAGTAAGGTCATAAGTGGGTTTTTGACTAAATTTAAAATCAAACATTTGCGTACCTCCTAAAGTGGTTTGTACTTCTGTTAATCCTGTTTTATGTGTAGTTGCATTTATTTCCCCCTTTGCTAGATCTGCTAACGCCCAATCCTGATCTGCCCAAATAAATGACCAAGTTCCAAGAGCGAGTGCCCAATCATCGGGCATATATCCTTGTTCTCCATCATGGACTTGAACCCAATCTGTGGTTTTATTTGGTTTAATCATTAAAGTATCAAACTTTCCAGATTCATAATCTTGATATAAAGTTGATTCTCCTGCTGCTGTATCCACTTCTAAAGTATATTTATAAGAAATATATGTCTGATTTCCAATAGCAGATGAACCATCAATGTAAGAACCAGGATCCTCATAATTAAAATCCCATAAAAAAAATCTTGTACCATTAACCTCATCTATTTTAGGTACATAAAAAATTATGTTTGAATAGTTATAACCCCACGTATATGTAATTATTGAGCCATTTGCAGATCTTTCCAACGGAAGAGCTTCAGTTTTTGGATTTGACTTTATACCTACCTCATTTCTCATTTCTGTGTTCGTCATTCCCATGTAGAAGAAGGGATTTATTTGTTCTCCGTCATCATAAATATCATTAGCTATAACATTATCCCCAAAACCAAACCATGCGCAATGCATTGATGCGATAAGGATTTCGGTACCATTTTCCCAAAAGTGTTGCCACCAGAATTGTGTGGGAGTAGTGTACGTTGAAAATTCTCCCATTTCGTAATGAGTTTTATTAATGAAAGCGAGCATACCCATCTCAAAGTTTCCTTCTTTAATCCACTTAATATTCCATGTATTATTTAGCCATGATGTTACATTATTTACTTCGGGATGATCCCAGTCTGAATTATTAAAAACATTTATGTCCCAGTAATTTTCTTCGAAATTATGTCCATCAAAAGCTTCTTCTGGTGTTGGTGGACCTTCATCTGCGTTTACTCCAAAAGTAAATAATCCAAAAATAAGGATAAATCCAAAAATTACAGAAAAAACTCTACTCTTTTGACAATCCTTCATTTTTAACAATTTCCTATTTTCTGGTAAAGCATGTTTAAAATAATAATTGTATATTTATCTATTTAAATGTATTCGAAAATTAATTTATTGACTGAAAACAGAATCAAACATTAACCCGAAAATGAAATAACAATAACTTAGGTTAAAGTTTTTATAGATTTTATATTTTTAATGAAAATAGCCAATATTGGTTTACTCCAATCGAAAATTGAAACTTAATACAAGTTAGTAATTCAAAATTTAGTATCTAATAAGAATCCCAATTCTTTAAATCGTGTCTTAATTTTTTACTTTTCCTAAGGTAATTATTAAGGATATAATTTAATAATAATGGGAATAAATAGAAGGAAAAGATAAAAAACAAATACTTCGATGATTCATGGATGTTATAGGGTATATTGAAAAAAATGCATAACAAAAAAATTTTTGAAATAACTTTAAAAGCGTAAAATTTTTAATTTTTAATTTATTTTTCTATTTACAGTGAAAAACTTATTTTCTTGTTTTTTAAAGAAATCTTTTTATTACAAACAACGAGGATGTTTTCTCCTATGAAATACCCTTTTGTTTTAAAAAGAAATTTTAGAGGAATTTTAATTATGGAGGTTTATAACTCATGAGTCATACGTTTTCAAGAACTAAAATGATTGATAAAATCAAGTTTGGCCTTCTTAGTCCAGATGAAATCCGAAAAATGAGTGCTGCGCGTATTATAACCGCAGATACTTATGATGAGGATGGACTCCCAATACCATCTGGATTAATGGATCAAAGACTTGGCACGATTGAGCCAGGGCAACGTTGCCAAACTTGTGGGAATCTCGTGAGTAATTGTATGGGGCACTTTGGACATTTTTTGAGCAGATCTGGTTTAAAAGTCTAAATAGAAGAATTATATGGCGATTTCCGTCATTCTGTATAAAGCTAGCCCGTCCAGTTATTCACGTAGGATATGCCAAGAAGGTGTTAAAGGTACTACGAAGTATTTGCCCCGAGTGCTCTCGGTTAATGCTTTCCGAAGAAGAAAAAGATGAATTTCGAGAGGAACAATTAAAACATCGAAAGATATTCTTTGAAGGAGATGAAAGTGCTTCAAAACTCGTTTTCAAAAGGGCGAGGAAAGTAAAAGGTTGCCCCTATTGTGGAGCCAAGAAAAAAAAAATTGTTATCGAAAAGCCTACTACATTTTATGAAGAAGAAGAAGGAAAAGGATCTCGTAGAATAACCCCAATTGAGATTTTAGATCGTTTAAAAAAAATGAGTGATATCGATCTTAGGATCTTAGGAATATCGCCTGAAAATGCTCGCTTAGAGTGGGTAATATTTACTGTTTTACCTATTCCGCCTGTATGTGCGAGACCTTCAATTACCTTAGATAGTGGAATACGTTCTGAAGATGATTTAACTCATAAATTGGTTGACGTTATCAGGATTAATCAAAGACTTAGAGAAAATATTGATGCTGGAGCGCCTCATTTAATTGTTGAAGATCTTTGGGAATTATTACAATATCATATAACAACTTATTTTGATAACCAAGTTTCAGGAATACCTCCAGCTAGACATCGTTCAGGAAGAGCACTTAGAACGTTGACTCAGAGATTAAAAGGTAAGGAGGGAAGATTTAGAAGTAATTTAAGCGGAAAAAGAGTTGACTTTTCTGCCAGAAGCGTTATCTCACCAAATCCATATATTAGTATTAATGATGTTGGAGTTCCAATAGAAATTGCAAAAATTTTAACAATTCCAACAAATGTTAACTCTTGGAACATTGAAGAGATGAAACAAATGGTATTAAATGGACCGTTTAAACACCCTGGTTCTAATTACATCATACGTAATGATCGCAGAAGAATTGATCTCCGTTATGTGAAAAATCTGAAAATTATCGCTGACATGCTTACACCGGGATTTACAGTCGAGCGCCATCTGAGTGATGGAGATTTAGTGTTATTTAACCGTCAACCTTCTCTTCATAGAATGTCAATAATGGCTCATGAAGTAAAAATTATGGATGGAAGGACTTTTCGATTAAATCTAACTGTTTGCCCACCTTATAACGCAGATTTCGATGGAGATGAGATGAATTTGCACGTACCTCAGAGTGAAGAGGCTCGTACTGAGGCAGAATTGCTCCTAAAAGTTCAAGAACATATATTATCTCCCCGATTTGGCGGACCAATTCTTGGGGGAATTCAAGATTTTATTTCATGTGTATTTCAATTTACAAGTAAAGATGCATTATACAATAAAAAGGACACATTAAAATTATTATATACTGGAGATGTTTTTAAAAATAACACTAATTTTATTTTTGATAAATTAATTCCTGTAACCACTAATCCAGAACCTCTATATTCTGGAAAACAAATTTTTAGCACCTTATTTCCAGATGATTTAAATATTAAGGTTAAGTCTAAATTCTGTAAAAAGTGTGATGTCTGTGAAAAGGATAATTGTAAATATGATGCGTATGTAGTTATAAAAAATGGTCAGTTAATAACCGGAACCATTGATGAAAATTCTTTCGGAGCCATGCAATCAAATAGTATATTACAGCGTATCATTAAGGACCATGGAAATGCCCTCGGAAGGCAGTTTTTAGATAGTTCGACAAAAATGCTCCTATATGTTATCAGACAAAATGGAATGACTATGGGATTAGATGAGGTTTATGTACATGGACATGCAGCTGCTGATATATCAAAGGTATTAGATGAAGCAAATCTAGAGTCTAAAAAACTCATTAAAGCATTTAATGATAACAATGCTAAAATTCTTAGAAGAGCTCCTGGCCGTTCTATGAGAGAAACCTTAGAACTAAGAATAAGACAAATCTTAGCAGAAGCTCGTAAAAAGGCCGAAGAAATAGCAGCAAATTTCATTGGGGATGAGGCTCATTCAGTTATAATGACTAAATCTGGAGCTAGAGGGAATATATTAAACCTCGGGCAGATGTCAGCTGTAGTTGGACAACAAGCAATAAGAGGAGAAAGGATTAATCGTGGGTATAGTATGAGAACATTACCTCATTTCAAAGTAAATGATCTAACACCGAAGGCTCGTGGATTTGTTGCTTCTTCTTACAGAAACGGATTAAAGCCTGTTGAATTCTTCTTTCATGCGATGGGTGGACGAGAGGGGCTGGTGGATACTGCAGTGCGCACGAGCACGTCGGGATATATGCAACGGAGACTGGTCAATGCGTTACAAGATATGGTGATCGAAAATGATGGCACTGTAAGGAATAGCGATAAGAATGTCATCCAATTTAAATTTGGAGATGATGGCATTGAACCCACTCACACAGACCACGGGAAAGCTGTGAATTTAGACGTTTTAATACTAAAAGCAAAAGCATTGGATGTAAAAAGTATTCGAGAAGAACTCAAAAAAACAACCCCACGAAAGAAACCTGGTGCTAAGAAACTTGCTGCCAAGAAACCTAAAACGGAGAAAAAAACAGTTCCGGAGAAAAAATCCGTAAAAAAGACAACGATAAAACCTAAAAGCGAAAAACTGGATGATGATTCTTTAAAGCAACAATATGAGGAGGAAACTGGAAAGAAAGCAATTTGGCGGGATAAGGAAACGAAAGGATATTTGGAATGGAAAAATGCAAAATTAGAATAAATCCAAAAATTGAAGAAGAGAAAATAAAATAATGATAAAGAAAAAATCACCAGGAAATCCTGATTTAACAGCTTTAAAAAAGCACTATGGGGAAGACGTTGAAAAAAATGCAGTTCAGTGTGGAAAATTTACCAAAGGATTTCAAGAGTGAAGAAAACAGCATTAAATTTAAAATTTAAAAAGAAATTTATGATTTGAGAAAAATGGTAAAAGTAACTCCTAAAATTTTAGAAAATGAATTAAATACATTAAAAGAAGATGGAATTCCAGAAGATTTAATAAACACAATTAGAGAAAGAGTAAAGGGTGAAGATTTAGAAGAGGAACAACTCGAATATCTTTTAAATAAAATCTTCATAAACTTTAACAATGCTATTGTCGAGACTTCGGAACCTGTGGGGACTGTGGCTGCACAATCAATTGGTGAACCTGGTACCCAAATGACCTTGAGGACCTTCCATTACGCCGGAGTTGAAGAATTCTCTGTGACTCAAGGTTTACCCAGATTAATCGAAATCGTCGACGCGCGTCGTTTTCCAAGTACTCCGCAAATGGAAATACATCTTGAACCTCCTTATAACGAGAGCGAAGATAAAGCTATTGACGTTCACAATCGCATTGAACAAATACGCATAGAACAGATAACCTATGATGTTAATTTAGATTTTGTAAATTGGCATATTGTTATCAACTTAATACCTGAGATTTGCAAAAAGAAAGGAATCGATATTAATGAAATACCTGAAATTTTAAAGCGTTATAAGAAGAAAGGTACGATAAAACGTGAGGGAAATTCAATTATTATTGATCCTGGGATAGAAGATCTACAAAGTTTACAAAAATTAAGAGAGAAAATTCTTAAAAAAGTTGTAAAAGGGGTTAGAGGAGTAAAAAGAGGATTAATAACTCCTTTAGATGGTAATAAAGAATGGGTAATTAAAACTGAAGGTACTAACATGCAAAGTGTAATACAAATTGAAGGTGTAGATGTAACACAAACCACTTCAAATCACATTCACGAAATTGAGAAGTTATATGGCATTGAAGCTGCAAGAACAATGATAATAGTAGAAGCTCAAAAAGTGCTGGAACAACAAGGTTTGGACGTGGACTTGAGACACTTGCTTATCCTGAGCGATCTGATGTGTTACAGTGGATCTATTCAATCGATTGGTCGGCATGGCATCTCAGGTTCAAAATCAAGTGTTTTTGCTAGAGCCGCTTTTGAAGTCACAGTTAATCAATTGTTAGATGCTGGATTATATGGCGAAGAGGAGAGATTGTTAGGCATTCCTGAAAATGTCATCGTAGGTCAAATTTCGCCAATAGGTACAGGTAGGGTATCTGTTATGTTTGATTTGGATGCAAACTTAGCGATTTTAAAGAAGAAGAAGAAAATTTAACTTTCTGGAATTCGAAAGGGAATTGCTTATTCTTTTATAATTCTTTTTTGCTAAGGTTTATTCATTCTAGATTTATTGTTTTTTTATGATATTTTTTTAATATTTAGAAAGTTTTAAAATATCTTTAGTTATAGGAAAAAACTGCTTAAATTGTTTAGTCCATGGGAAATCTTCTGGATCTCTATACGGATCATCATCATAATGAAGGTGTGAAAAATCTTCATAGGTCATTCCGAGATATTGTCTTTCAAAACAGTTTATACATTGCCAATTTTGTTCCCAAGGGATATAAATCACATTAAAATCTAGTGGATGACGTCCATGTTGGAAATCATCATGAAGGTCACAATTAGACCCATTACATGTAAGAATTGAAGAATTTTTTGCTGAGGAAAGTTGGGAGTATTCTTGTTTGAGGGAATTAAAGCGTTTTTGTTGTGATTTTGTAAGAAATTTTTTGTTATGGTAGAGTTGTCTGAGATGATTTAAATAGTCTAATTTGTTATTTACGGCAAGTAATATGATAATTCGAAAATTAGTACGTATATTTCTGAGTTTTTGATTATTAATAATAATTTTTTTGAAGATTGGCTTTTGCTTATGAAGTTCGTGGAGTTTTTTTTGAGCTTTTGGATCTCCAACCTGATCAAGTAATTTAAGAAGTGGAAATGCGAATTTGCTACTGATAATGTCCATACTATAATCATACTCATACCATGCTTGGAGGACAGAGCAGATAGCCCAAAATTTATCTTTATGTGGGATAAAGAAAGTGTTGATATAATCATCAAAATCAAAATTTTGATTTTTTTCAATAAATTCTTCTTGGACTTCAACTTCAATTTCCATATTTTTATCTCCAATTTATAAGCAAAAATTCTCCCATTCTCATGACAACTAAAAATTAAACCTTTTTCCATAAGGAATTGAATCATGTTTGTACAAGATTCATTATTTATTTTATTTAATATTTTTCCAGTTTGTTCTTCAACGATTAGGATTTCTCCTCTACGGAGAATTTTTCATCTCTCAATCAATTATAACTTGGGGAGCCATAATTGGAGTTCTAAAAGGACTTTTATGTAATGAAAAGATAGGAAGTATAATTTGTTTTTGCTCTGGAATTATTTACATTTTGTATCGTGTGACAATTTCCTTGTAGTGGCTCATTTTCGTTGATTTTATTGAACTCTATAGTTAAAACTTTACTCCACTTATATTAATGCTACTGAGGGGAATAATTGGTTATACAGAATCGCGAACAGATAAGTACAATTCGTAACCATTAATTTATAAGATCATAGAGTGAATTTATTTTGAGAGAATCTATAATTTTATTATGAGAAAGATTCTGATCTAAGATCTTGATAATTTTTATTTTAATCAAACGAGATTCTCCAGACTCCAGAGAGAAAAAATTATCTGACGCTAGGAAATCTATAACATCTGACTCAATAAACACGTATAATGCAACATTTTTTGCTCTAACATTTAGCTCAATACTGAGCTGGTTACTATCTTCCTGAATAATTTGTTTTGAATTAATAGATAAATCTGGATCAGCTAAAGAAAAGTATTTTGGAGCTTCAAATAGATGAAATCCGTGAAAAATTATTTTCTCTTGTTTATTCTTATCTTTTAACTTGAAAAATATGATATTATTTTGTTTTTGAGTTTTATCCTTATTGATAAGACGAACATCAGCAGAGTCAATCTTTAAGGAAATACATGGGCTTATTCTGAAATTCTTCTCTCCATTCATGAGCATTATACCTTCAGAGTTAAGAATCTTCCATTCAAGCATCATTTCATGCGGCTCTTTTAAATCGTTTGAAACCCAAAATTCGATTTTATCATTTTCTTCTCTTATACTGGCAAAGAGTGGTTGGTAAAATCGTTTAGCAAAATAATGAAGGGCTTTCCATCGCCCAAAATAATCAACAGAAGACCAACTCGCTACTGGCCAACAGTCATTTAATTGCCAGTAAAGTGCTCCCATACAATGATTTTCATTTCGATTTTGGCGCCAATGGGCTACACCATATTCAATGGCTTCAGCTTGTGTAATTTGAGATAAAATAACTTGATGTTCGAATTTTTGAGGTATTGAAAATCTCTTTTCCATATAATCCATGATCTTTTTATTACCCGCTGAATTTTTCTGATGATTTTCCATAATAGGAGAGTAAAAGTCAAATTGATCCTGGGTACAAAACTCAATGAGTGTTTTAACTGAGGGAAAAGATTCGAAACCAAATTCAGACATGAACCGAGAGTTAAATTCTCGATAAGCCGTGTAAGGTTTACCTCCGTGCCACACCGACCAAAAATGAGAATCTCCAAAATCTGGTGAATTTGAGTTGATTTTTCCCAAATTCTTTCCTACGAAACCGTTAGATGGTGAACTTGGCCAATAAGGGTGACCTAGATCATATTTTTTAATCAATTGAGGAATAACTTGTTCAAACATCTCGTTGTAACCACTCTCAAATTTAGATTTAATCTCTTTATTCTTAAATCTGGGATTTTTATCTAATAAATTATTCCATACCCATTCAATCTCATTATTCCCACACCATAAAGCTAAACTTGGATGAGATCTCAATCTCTTTATATTTTGGATTACTTCCTCCTTAATATTTTCAATAAATTCATCGTAAAAATGATAAAATGCACAAGCAAACGGAAAATCTTGCCATACTAGCAATCCTAATTCATCACAAAAATCATAAAAGAGATCATCCTCATATATCCCCCCTCCCCAAACCCGTATCATGTTCATGTTCGCCATTTTAGCATAATTTAAATTCATCGAATATAAACCCAATCTTTTCCCTCTTGGTATAAAGCTGTCAATTGGAATCCAATTTGCTCCCTTAGCAAAAATAGGGATTCCATTTAATTGAAAGAAAAAACTTTCTCCCCACTTATCGAATTCTCTTACTAAATGTATATCTCTTAAACCAATTTTTTGGACTACTGAATCTATGATATCATCTTTTAAGATTGAGGTCTCAACTAAGTAGAGATTGGGATCTCCAAGGTCATGCGTCCACCATAAAAGAGGATTTTCAACATCAATTTCTATTATCTCATTTTTGTTCTTTAAAAGAACCTCTTTTAAAATATAATCATTATCAGGTGTGGTTACCTTCACTGCGAGTTTATAAAATAATTTTGAAAGATCCTGTATCTCTGAGGTTAGTTCAACTTTTATAAATAATTTGACTGAAAAAGACTCTTTATTATAATTGAATACTGAATACGGATAAACGGATTTAATTTTTATATCATCATATCCAACTATCTCAACAGATTTCCAAATTCCACTATCGGGTAATTTTGGTCCCCAATCCCAGCCAAAACTGTATTGAGCTTTCCTTAAATATGAAACTCCTGGGATAGCAGCATAACTTGTGTTTAAATTTATGTCAAGTTTTTCAGCTTCTTCTTGTGCTTTCTTGGTTGGACTTTTGAATTTAATTATCAATTTATTGCCTGTATTCTGAAGCTTTGATTTAATATCAAACTCGTACCTGATAAACATATTTTCTGTAAAACCAAGAATTTCTTCATTTAAATATATTTTAGTATGTGTATCCAACCCATAAAATCGTAAAATTATATTTTTATGATTTAAAAAATCATCTTCAATGTCAAATTCTTTTTCATATACCCAATCTGAATCGTAAATCCAGTTCATTTCATGTTCATTAACACCATAAAAAGGATCTTCAATAACTTCATTATCCAATAAAGATTCAAAAATAGTACCAGGAACTCTAGCAGAAATTTCAATTGTCTTTTCAGAATATTTTAATCTCCAAATTCCATCTAAAGATATAGTCTCAACCTTTACAGTAATATCAATAACCTCAAGAAATTTTAATATTCATAAGTTAATTTTAGTTAAAAATGAAATAACTCTTAAAAAAGTTGCATAAATAAAAAAATGATTCGAAGGAGGGCTAAGTTTCCATTGTTAAAGATAAAGAATCGGAAGTTTCGCAATCTGAAATCGAGTTGAAATATAGGGAATATATTGTTAATTTAAACAATGCTAAAAAAATAAGCGAGAGAATTAAAGATGAAGTAAAAAAAGAAGAAATTATACAATCTCTTATGAACAGAGAAGATTCAATTAATTTATTAATAATAGAAGATAAAATTGCAGAAGGAGATCTGTTAAAAACCCAAAATGAATCCAAAAATGCAATTCAGGGGTATAAGTCATGCTTTTCTATTGTAAAGATGTTAAATGATCCTGATAAACAAAGAGAAATAAAGAGAAAAATAACAGATTCAATTCACTTGGTAAAAATAGATGATAAAATTAAAGAAGGAGACCTCTTAAGAAGAGAAAAAAGATTCAAGAATGCAATTCAGAAGTAAAAATCATGCTTTTCTATTGCAGAGATGTCAAATGATCCTAAAATTAAAGAAAAAATGATGAAAAAAATTACTAAATTGATAAATAAAACAAATACAGAATCATCTAAATATAAATAATTTAGTTTCTTTCAAATTTACAAATTTTCCAATCTATAAGCAAAAATTCTTCCATCCTCATGACAACTAAAAATTAAGTCTTTTTCTATGAGGAACTGAATCATATTTGTACAAGAATCATTACTTATTTTATTTAATATCCCAAAATAATTAAAAACCAAAAAGTTTTAATGTAGAAGTAGAATCCTAAAAGTACAAAAAACAAAATTAAATAAGTATTATTCTTATTACTTAATATATAGATATGTTTTGAAAATACTATGGTAAAGAAGAAGAGTAAATCCGCCATTGAAAAAGTAGATCTAAGTAGAAAGAAAACTAAAGAATTTGATATTGATACTAATATCAAAGTTGCTTATAAAACTGGTAAGATAATATATGGTAAAAATCAAATTTTAAAAAATTTGAGGGAGAATCCTTTTCTTATGCTCATTGTAAGTAATAATTGTCCCCAAGAATTAATGAATCATTTAAATTATTATAATTCCCTTTTAAAAGATAAACTCTTTATTCATAAATATAACGGTTCGAGTTGGGATTTAGGATTGGCTTGTGCTAAACCTTATATGATTTCTGTAATGGGAATAATCGATTTGGGGGACTCAGATTTACTATCTTTAAAAACTAAAATAAATTAAGTACATTAAAGAAGTTTTACTATGTTAAAAAAGCACATTAAAATTGATCGAGAATCAATGGAGCTTATCTCCTTATTTAATAACATCTCTGGAGCTATCATAAAAGATTGTCTCATTTTTAAATCTCCTGAAAATGAAACCGAAATTATAATCTTTTTAGTAAAAGAAGAAGATGTAGGAAAAGCAATTGGAAAAGCAGGAGAAAATGTTAAAGATTTAAAATTAAAACTCCAAAAAAAGATAGATATAATTGCGTTCTCTGATAATCTTGACAGATTCATAAAAAATATTTTACAGACAACTAAAAACTCAATTGTAGTCCAGGATATTGAAACAAAAGAGAGTCGAAACCAAAAAAAAACAGTTATTATTACAGTACGTCCTCAAGATCGCGGAAAAGCAATAGGTAAAGATGGTTCGATGATTAAGAAAATTAAAGAATTAGTTTTAAGGTATTACGACGTTGATAATGTAATTATTAATACGAAAAATATCTAGAATTATAAAATATCTTGAATTTTAAGCTATACTTTTTTCCTATGTACCACTACAAAATCTTTTAAGTAAATAAAACATCTTCTGGTAAGATATTTACTAACTAAATTTGTAGACTTAAATTAGTATATGGATAAGAAGTAAAAAAAATGCTTGAGTATATACTTATACATAAATTTTAAGTTAAAGGAAGTATTTTTTCACATTATACAAATAATTAAATTTTGGTGTAAAAAGTTGCCAAAAGGACTTTACGCTGCGAGACAACTTAAGGCTAATCGAAAAAAATTTAAATGGTCAAAAACTAAATACAAGAGAAGGAAATTAAAGTTAAAACAACGTTCAGACCCTCTCGAAGGAGCTTGTCAAGCTTTAGCTATTGTATTACAAAAAGTTGGACGAGAAAGTAAACAACCTAACTCCGCAATAAGAAAATGTGTACGAATTCAACTAAAAAAGAACGGAAAAACCGTGACTGCATTTCTACCTGGTGATGGCGCTTTAAACTTCATAGAGGAGCATGATAGAGTTATTATTGAGGGGATAGGTGGTGCTAAAGGACGTGCTGTTGGAGATCTTCCAGGAGTACGTTTTAAGGTTATAAAAGTAAATGGAGTAAGTCTTGAATCTTTATTAACAGGAAAGAAGGAGAAACCATTACGATAATCAATGAGGTACAGTTAAATGAGTAAAACAAAGAAAGAAGTAAAATTATTTAACAAATGGTCTTTTGATAACTTAGAAATTAGAGATAGCACCCTTGAAAGTTATATTAATTTAAAACCTATTATAATACCTCATTCTTCTGGAAGACATGAACATAAAAGATTCTGGAAATCTTCTAAAGTCTCAATTCTGGAACGTTTTACTAATAGGTTATTGTCTCCCGGATATATCGGAAGCAAAATTAAGGGTCGTAAAAGCTCTTATCATTCTGGAAAAAAAAGTAAATTATTGATTAGTTTAAAGAATGCCTTCATGTTAATTGAATTGACTACAGGGGAAAATCCAATCCAGCTTCTAGCTGATGCAATTTGTAATGTATGCCCTAGAGAAGAAACTACACGAATCGCAATGGGTGGTATCAATTACGCTTCAGCAGTGGATATCGCGCCCCAACGGCGAGTTGACTTATCTTTGAAGTATTTAGTTCAAGCAATTAGCTCCAGTGCTCATTCAAATGTAAAAACATTTGAAGAAATTTTAGCTCAAGAAATAATCCTAGCATCAAAGAACAGTCAAGATTCAAGAGCTGTTAAGCGAAAAGATGAAATAGAGAGAATAGCGGTTTCAGCTAGGTAAATAGGAATAATTTAGCAATTTAATTCTTTTTCTATTTGTTCTTATAAATATAATGTGCTTTTGAGTTTAAATGATTATACTTTATTTGAAATGGGGTACTTTTTTTTGTAAAAATACAATTTGAGAATTTACTTTATTCAAAGTATTACCATATTCGTTTATATGATAATTTGAAATCTAATTAATTAGAGGTTTGGATTTTTTTTTGATTTTTGATGAAAGGAGGTAAGGTTAAATAAAAACAACAAAAAATAAGGATTCATTGCCAGAAAGTCATTATTTGCAAAATTTAACTTCAAAAATGCATATTAATAAAGGTTTTAAACAATTTTTAAAGGAAATTAAGACTAATGAAAAAGGTATTAGAAAAGGTAAAATTTGTCCTTTCTGTAATGTAACGAATTCAGGTCTTAATAAAACTTGTTTTTGTTGTGGTAAACAAATTTAAATCTCTATTGAAAACCTTCTTTAGAATTTAATTTGCATTTAAAATTTCATAATTTAAAAAGCGAAATAATAAGGAATTACATTATTTTATTTTAACATAATCTAAAATTGTACCTATAATCGCGAGCACAAGGAAGACTCCAATAATACTATTTTGGATTAGATACTCATAAGGCTTAAATACTCCAATGTAAAGAACTGCTAACACAAAATTTAATATTAAAAACGACGTCCATATACCAAGAGTTCTTGTTTTAAGTGGTTTTTTAAGGATAAATTTCGTGATTAGCATTGCAATTGCGTAAATAATAATAATCACGAGAGGTATTGGTACCCAAGAAGTTTGAGCTAAAAATATAACAAAAAATATTGACACAAAAATTATGAAAAAGTTAATGTAATATAGAGAACGCCGTAATATGTCCTTATTTTGATCTATTTTGTACCACATAATGCCAGCTGAAATAAATAAACTGTAAACAACGATAACATCTATTATTATATCAGGTCCGAATCCCACATCAATCATATAATGAGTCCCCCCAACAGCAAACACCATTCCTAAACCGAATATTTGAATAAGTAATATGTGATATGTTGATTTTCCAATCAATGATATCAATCTATTGAATTTAAGAGCTTGTGGATTTTTTGGTAACACTGCCATAACAACTAGAAATAAGAAAGCAGAATATGGAAATACTAAAAAGTGATAATCTCCTCTTAGAAGTAGTACCCCATTTATCTTAAATCGAAACCCAAAGAACTGGTACGCAATAAGATATGTCAAGCTAATTAGAAACAATATCCATATGAATAGATTACGTTTACTTCTAAGGTTATGCCCAAAAGAAAACCACATACCCAAACCAACAGCAGAAAGATAAAAGGGAATGCTTGTCATAAAAAGGGTTAAGATATGAGCTTTTTCCATTGATGGGAGAGGTCTCTCTCCAAGAAATGTTAAAACTATTAATTGCATTGAAATTTCGATTACAAAGCATAGAATAAGGGTTAATTTAGGTTTTTTAGTAAAACCTTTATAGAGTAAAGGCATGATTAAAATCGATGTTAGAAGTACTGGGATAAACCAATTACCTGGACCCCAAAATACTAAAAAGCCGGTGAAAAGATTAATAATCCCATGATCTGGAGCATATTGATTATTATACATATTAGCCCAAGAAAAATCATATAAGATGAACCCAATGATCGTAGAAACACCGTATAAAATCAGAAATGGGATGACATAACGTTTAATTTTGCTTTTGAAATAATTTTTTGAATATAATTCCTTTAATGTAGATTCCCCTCTCCGTTTAAACGATAAACCCATATTAAAACCCATGATTACCAAAAATACAGGAATAGATATTCTTTCCCATAAGGCGACACCAATTTGACTTTTTACTCCCCAAGTTACAATATGATCAAAAATTACTAGAAAAATCATAACACTTTTTAGCGCGTCAATTTGAAAATAGTGATGATTTTCCTCTGTCAAAACATCTTGATCCGCTTCTACTAAATATCTTTCTTTCATTCTCTTCAACACTTAGGTTAATTCATTTCTATTGTTCTAATGACGAAATCTCAGCTATAAATCCTTAATACTTTTAAAAATATTTAACGAATTAGGAGTCCAATTTTTCATCAAATAAAGAAGTAATATAAGGTTTAATGAAGAAAACTATTTTAATGTGATTTACTTACTCTATTGAGAGATTTTTTTTAGATATTAAATACAAAAATAAATGAATGTATTACCCTCATATTATTAATATTTCTATTATGACAGAAGAAATCCTTAATTTTTATATAGTTGATAAAATAATTATTTAGATAAGCAGATTTAAAGATTCAAATAGTGTTATATAATTAAAGTGGATTCCGACAAAAATCAGAATGTTTTAGAAAAACAACTGAAAACTTTAGGTCAAAAGACTAGGATTGACATTTTAAAGAAATTAAAGAATGTTCATATCCCAATATCGTTTTCAAAGCTTAAAAAGGAAGTACTCGGCCCTAACTTGTCATCAGTAAATTTATCTTTTCATTTAAATGCTCTAAAAAAGTGTGACTTAATTTTATCATCAGAGGAAGGATATTCTGTTTCACATTTGGGAGGGCAAATTATCGATAAGGTCTTATCAATTGAGAAAATTTTGAATAAGAAAAGTAATTCAAGAATGATCCGCACCTCAAAATATTCTAAAGAGTTATTTGATATTAATAAAATAGAGGATTATTTAGTGAATGAAGGTGAATTAGATCCTTTCTTAGCTAAACAGATTGCCCATGAGGTAGAAGAAAGGCTTTCAACAAAAACCAATATAGAATATATGACAGCACCATTAATGCGAGAGTATATTAATGCCGTTTTAATAGAAAATAATTTAGAAGAAGTAAGACACAAATTAACACGGTTAGGAACTCCACCATTTGAAGCTTTAAAACTATTTAGGTCAAAAGAGAAAGATATTACACCTGAGAATTTTATTCAGAAACTAGGCTCTGATGTTTCAGAACAATTCTTACTCTTGAACCTCATCCCTAAGAATCTTGCCGATTTGTATTTGTCAGGGGAAATTTCGCTTTTACACCTAAACTATTGGAGTTTAAGACCTCTAAGTATATATTTAAATACAGAAACAGTAATGGAACTAATATTTCAAAAATATTCAAAGATTTCAACCAATTTTGAAAAAAATCGAGATTTTATTAACTTATTCTTAAATTTTGTGGACATTCTTTATCCTTTAAGACAATTTTACTCCGAAGACTTAATATTAGGGAATTTTAACAAATATCTCTTATCGATTTTCGATTTACATAAAACTAAACCTTATATTATTAAGCTACTAGCTAATCAAATCCTGAGATTTAATAACCCCTATATTAATAAAAAACCACAACTATCATTAGATTTTAATTATAGCGGTGAGAGGTCAAAGAAAGATAATTATCAATATGAAATTGATATAAAGTTCATAAATCAATTAATTCAAGAGACGCAAAATAACAAAAATCACCTATTACCTCTATTTCTTATCGATTACTCAAAATTTAATGAGCCAAAATCAAGAAAAGATGTTATAAATGAACTAATATCAAATCATCTCAAAAATAATCTTATATTTTACAATGGTAAAAACTCAGAATTGTTGAATTCCTCTATAATTAAAATTCTAACTCCTAATGAAAATTTTATAATTTTAGATAAGATATTAATAAATTTATACATGATTTCTGTTGAATCTAATCACAATGACGCATTATTTCTTGATTTACTTCAAGAAAAAATTAACTCTGTTTTTCAAATATTTGGTCATAAAGAGCGATTAGTAAAGAAGAAATTGGGATCTCTTAAGGAATGGAAAATTTTGAGTTCGCAGTTTTTTAAAGAAAATAAAGGTGATTTATTTAAAAATGCTTTAAAATCGATAAGTTTTTTCGGTTTAAATGAGGCTATAATGAACCACTGCGGTATAGAACTAGACAGAACAGAAAATAGTGAGAAATTTGCTTTGAAAATCATTTCTTTTATGAAAAAGATAATTGAAGTAAAAAATATTGAAGGGAACAATAATTTTATTTTAAGTCAACCGCATTTCGACGATTATTTAAAAAACTCTTGGCATAATGGAACTGTTTATTGTGAGCAGAAAACAAATTATTATTCCTCAAGGATTATTAGAAAACCTTCTACTTTACCAATGATGGAAAAAATCAAATTTTTTAAAAATTTTGAAAAAATTATTAATGGAGGAACACTATTTAGTGGAGATATAAATGGATATACGTTAGAAGAACTTCAAAATATTCTATTCAAGTCGGATTTAAATGCTTTTCATTTATGTTAGATTGTTATATGATGAAAAATGTAATACATTTTAATTTTTATGGATGACTATTCAGTCATCAATTCTAACAAGAGGGCTTTCCTCATTGGTATTCCATAATAAGTTTGTTTAAAGTAAATTGCTTTTTCTGAGTTATCTACTTCAGGAGATATTTCAGTTATTCGAGGGAGAGGATGCAAAAGTCTAAAATTATCTTTTGTATCCTTAAGATCTCCTTTATTAAAAATATAAATATCTTTAACTTTGTCGTATTCTTCTAAATCTATGAATCTCTCTTTCTGGATTCGTGTAATATAGAGAACATCTAAGATATTTAGTATTTTTCTGTATTCTGTAATTTCTTTATAATTTACTTTTCGTTGTTGTAGAAAATCTTTATCTCTATTTCTCATCTTCAATTCAATGGGGCTTATGAAATAAATGTTTACATCAAAATGAGATAATAATATCGAAAGTGAATGGACAGTCCTTCCAAATTTGAGATCACCCATTAAGCCGATATTTAATCCATCTAATGAACCAACTTCTTCAGTAATTGTTAATAAATCTAATAATGCTTGAGTGGGATGTTCACCACTTCCAGATCCGGCATTAATAATTGGAACTTTTGCAAATTTAGCTGCAAATTTAGCTGCACCTTCAAGTGAATGCCTCATAACTATACAATCACTGTAGTTTTCAACGGTTCTAACTGTATCTGCAATGCTTTCACCTTTTTTAATAGAAGATACTTCGCCAGAATGAAAACCTATTACGCTTCCGCCTAACCTATGCATTGCAGACTCAAAACTCAGGCGAGTGCGAGTAGATGGTTCGAAAAATAGTGAAGCGAGAATTTTTCCTTGAAGAAGATTAGAATTTTTAATATGAAGCATATCATTTCCTTTCTTTAAAATATATTCAATATCTTCTCTTTCAAATTGTTTTGCGCTTATTATTCCTTCGCTAAATTTCTCTTTAAACATTTAATTTCTCCTTCAATATGCTTTTATTAAGATTATGTAAATAAGGTTTAAATTATTTTTTATTATATCTTGAGTATTAAAAAAAAATAGACTGAACTAAATAATTCATTAGATACAAAACTTTTCAGGAATATAAATTTTAAATAGAATTTCTCCTTAAACATTTAGAATCAATAAAATTTAAAATTTGTAAATTATTACTATAAATAATCAATACACTAATGGTTAGCAATTTTGAAATACCCTAAAAATATTAATCGCTATTGTCCAAAATGTAGATCACATACAATACACAGTGTATCACTATACAAAAAGGGAAGGGAACGCATGTTAAATCAGGGACGTAGAAGGTTGGAGCGTAAAAAACGAGGTTACGGTAGTTTTCCAAAACAGATATTCCATAAAAACGCGAAAGTTAATAAGAGAGCGACTCCTTTATTAGAGTGTCCTAAATGTGGCAAAAAACAATATGCTAAATCATATCGTGTAAAACGTCTTGAGTTACAAGCAGCATAAAAGTTGAAAAATATTATGATTAATCAAGAAAAAAAAAAACTTATTCCACAACCAAAAAGTAGATTCTTACGTGTAAAATGTCTAAATTGTGGGAACCCCCAAATAATTTTTGGATGTTCCGCAACTGATGTAGAATGTCTTGTTTGTGGAAAGACTTTACTACAATCTACAGGTGGCAAGGCGCGTATTTTAACGAAAATTTTAGAAGTACTTTCTTAAAGAAAAAATTAGCCTCTCTTTAAGTTTGAAATTTAGTAATAATTAGTAGGATAAATTATTTAATGAGGTAATCTATTTTATTGTCGAATTCGAATAACTTTCCTTTTGAACGAATTCTCTAGCTTCTTCAGCAAAAGTTGCAATACTACAAAACCGCGGGAGTTAGGAGCTTATGATTCACTTTCAATTATTTTTAATCCTAAATCTATTTCTGTTACATTATCTAATGAATACATATTTAAAAAAGAAATTAAGCAAGCTAAAGTAGATTCGGCCCCTTGATTTCTGTTTATTCCAGTTGGGGTTATACTATCATAACATCCTCCAGTTTTATAGTCATAAAAAGAAAGATTCATATCATTACGTCCTAAAAACCATTCTAAACAACGACGTGCATTAAGAATCCATTTTTTATCTTGAGTGATTTTATATGCTTCAACACATGCTTCAAGAATGCTTTGGGCTTCGAGTGGTTGTTGATCAAATCTTGCTTTTTCTCCACCTCTAATATACCAACCTTTATTCCCTATAGGAGAAAATTGTCCTTTTTCATTAGTCTGAATTTTAATTAGCCAATTTAATGATTTTAATCCTGCTTCGATCATATCTCCTCGTTCTAACCATTGTCCGGACATTACCATGGCATGTGGAATCTTTCCATTATCATAGGCAAGAATATCTTCAATCCAAGGCCAATCATCTGAAAAATTTTTACAATAAGAAAATAATTTATTAGCTATTTCTTTTCTAAATCGTTTAATATTAATATCTGATTTTAATCATCCAATACGCTCAGGACTACCAAGAAGATATTTTGGTGAAGAAGTTGAAGTTATTATTGATAATTATATAGATAAAGGC
>SDBS01001287.1_pt1 | contig 25438 bp, 18 predicted proteins | sample 2277091 | NCBI WGS metagenome assembly SDBS01 (sample SAMN10404972, study PRJNA504765) | marine sediment metagenome | isolation source: marine sediment core GS10_PC15, 163 cmbsf | place: Arctic Ocean: Southern Knipovich Ridge | collected 2010
CGATGGCTTTGCGAATGTACACGAGCATGCCTTTCCCGTGTTGGTTCGCCACGGATTTGGCGCCACAGTTTTTGTGGTTGCCGGTTACGTGGGTCGGGTGAACGACTGGGCACTGCCGCCGCACGGCCTCGGCCGCCAAACGATACTGTCATGGAATCAGATAGAACAGCTCGTGGACAACGGTATCGAGATAGGGGCACACACTCTGAGCCATCCTGACCTGTCGGGCCTTGAGCAGGATACCATCGAGCGAGAGATTGTCGGCTCGGCGCAAGAGATCAACTCGCGGCTCAGTAAACCGGTGCAGACATTTGCCTATCCCTACGGCAGCGTCAGCAACGATGCTGTGACGATTGTCGGGCGTACGTTTCGAGCCGCTTGTACCACTGTGCATCGCCGTACTTCAGACGAGCCGGTGACGTTGCTGCCCCGAGTTGAGATGTACTACTTTCGAAATCGGCGAGACCTGCAGCCGCTGATAAGTGGCCAACTTGACCGCGCGCTGGTCCTGCGGCGATGGGTGCGGTCCATGCGACGTGTCTTCACAGCGGGACCGTCACGCCGCAAAAGCAAAAATCGAACAGGACGGGCCGTCACGAATGCAGCGAAGTACTCATAATAACACCGTGCAGGGAACAAATTCCAAGAACCGGGCTTGGATCACTTGGAGTGATTCAATGCCGAACGACTCACACGACACAACTATAGGAACTCCAAACTACTTGGTACGATGTCGCGATTTCGCCACGCCCGGGTACAGCGTGAGGCGAGAACAGCATTTTCAACACAGGTCACGGCCCCCCTGCCGTCTGTCCGCATTTGCTTATGCTGGAGGGGCAAACAATGTCTTTCGATAAGATCCTGTTAATCAACGCAGACTATCCAGATTCGCATTACTTCTATGCGGGCCTCCCGGTTGGCTTAGGCTATGTCTCTGAGGTGTTGTCTGCTGCAGGGCTGGACAACCAGGTATTCGACCTGTCTTTAGAGCGTGACCTCGGCAGGCTCGAGGAAAAGATAAGGGAATACCAGCCGAACCTTATCGGTTATAGCCTCTTCACCTTCCGGCACAGGTACAATTATAGCGTCATGGAAAGGATAAAAGATACCTTCCCATCGACAACCATAGCGGTCGGTGGGCCGCATGTGTCAACGCTACGGGAAAAGGTCCTCAAAAACTGCAGCGCCGTGGATTTTGGTATCACCCTGGAAGGAGAACGGACGCTCGTCGAATTATGCGAGGGCAAAGAATCCAGCCAAGTTAAAGGTCTTATCTACAGAGACGACGGAGGGGAAATCCGCTATACGGGCGACAGGGGTTTTATCAGGAACCTAGATGAGATACCAACACCCCTCTATGAGAAATTCGACCTGCAAAGATACCCGAACAACATGGATATCGTCACCTCGAGAGGATGCCCTTACAGTTGCATATACTGCCCTGTAAAATCGACTATAGGAAAGATTCTACGCGTCAGGGCCCCGGAGTCCGTCGTTGAGGAATTCGAGTACTGGTACAAGGCAGGTTACAGGGACTTTTCTATAGCGGACGACAATTTTACCTTCTATAAAGACAGGGTCTATGAGATCTGCTCCGAGCTGGAAAAAAAAGCGTTGAGAGGCATAAGGATATCCTGCGGCAACGGTGTAAGGGCTGACAAGGTGGATTATGACCTTTTGAAGAGGATGAAGGAGGTCGGTTTTTATTATCTGGCGTTCGGAGTCGAAGGCGGCAACGACAAGGTTCTCAAGAACATAAAAAAGGGCGAGAAGATAGAGACCATAAGAAGGGCTATAAAAACGGCTTGTGACCTGGATTACCACGTGGGGCTGTTCTTCCTTGTTGGCTCGCCCTATGAAACGATGGAGGATGTGGAGGATTCAGTAAGGCTCGCAATGGAGTATCCGATATGTGAGGCGCTCTTCTACAACCTCGTACCTTTTCCTAATACAGAACTATATGAGTGGGTCAGAAAGAATGACTATTTTGTTGTGCAGCCAGAGGATTACCTTAACGACGCCTCGCACTGGGCAAACCAGCCCCTTTTTGAGACCCCCGAGTTCCCTTATGAAGAAAGAAAAAAGGCCTACCACTATGCAAACGCCATGATGAGGAAACACACAAAAAGAGAGGCCAGAAAGAGACAGGCCTGGTTGATCAAACACAAATTCCACGACTATTACGGCATTTCAGGTCCACTTCTAAGCCTTCTGGCCTGGGCCTATACGATGCCTTTTTTGCATGACATAGGGGAAAAGATGCTCGCCTTTGTGAGGCGTAACTGGCAACGCAAACGAACAAATAATCAGTGACCTATGAATCTCTTATCAAGGATAGTACGCCACGCAAGGTTCTTATGGAAGAGCACCACGTTTATGAAGGTGCACAGCCCGCCTATCCTTGTGCTCTTTATCAGTTCTATCTGCAATCTTAGGTGTGAGCACTGTGTTTACTGGAAAAACCTCAACAAGAGGGATGACCTCACCTTAGAAGAGATCCTCTCCCTTGCAAGGCAAATGGGGCGTCTTGAGATCCTGGCCCTATCGGGTGGAGAGCCTTTTTTGCGGGAAGGGTTTGGAGAGATATGCCGCTTCTTTGTCCAGAACAACCGGGTGGAGCAAATCTACGTCCCTACCAACGCCTATTATACCGACAGGATTGTCAGGGGAGTCGGCGAGGTGCTGAAGGAGTCGACCCTGAAGCTCTTTGCCGTAGAGATCTCGCTCGATGGTATGCCCGCGTTTCATAACAAGTTCCGTGGCAACGAACAGTCCTTCCAGAAGGCCATGGAAACTTATGATGCGCTTGTTGAACTGCAGAAAAGCGATCCGAGGTTGCAGATACACGTGGTGTCGACGGTAACGGATAGGAACATTGAAGAAATTAAAAAATTAACGGCCTATTTGTACTCAAACTGTGGGGTAATAGCGCACCATAACATAGCCATAATTCGCGGAGACCGTAAGAACTCCTCACTCGAGGGTCCTGACTTGGTTGCATATGAGAAACTCCATGAATTCACGCAAAGGCTGTGGGCCTCAAGAGAAGAGGGTAGATACGGCTCCACAGTCGAGCCCATGCTCCAATGGGCCAAGGTGCGAACCCTAAGGGAGAAAAGGCAAGTCATTCCCTGTAAAGCAGGCATCCTGAGCGCCGTTGTGTATGCCAACGGCGACGTCGGTATCTGTGAATCCCATCCCCCTTTGGGAAACCTGAGGGAGAACGGCTTCATGGATATATGGCGTAGTGAAAAAGCGAAGAAGTTGCGGCGGTCGATCCGAAACAAGCAGTGCTACTGCAGCAATGAGGTGTTCTTGTGGCCGAGCATTGTCTTTCAGCCTCTGCAAATGATAAAGGCGTTAGTGGGCGCCAGGGCTTGGCGCCGGCCCCAGCCATTGCAGGAAAGCGAACACCCCGATTGCGGCGATTCCCTTAATGAATAACGAGAATTCAATCACACAATCCCAACAGCGCATAACGAGAATGTCCAGCACTCAATCACTAGCAAAGAGCTATTGCGTCCTTCTGTTCGGTGAGGCCGTTGCCAGACTGATGACGCTCGTAACGTTTGCATACCTGGCGCGGGCTCTGGGGCCGGCGGGATTCGGAATCATCGAATTCTGCTTCGCCCACGCCCTTATCTTGTCTTTTATGGTCGATTTTGGTGTAGGGATTCTCGGCGCCCGGGAGATCGCGCAGCGACCCAACGAGGTCAGGACAGTTGTGCAGCGTATGGTCGCCATCCGGTTCTGGTCGATGGCGTTGTCAGTGTTTCTGCTGGTGTGCTATGCATTGCTTTCCCCACAGCCCTGGCCGGTGAAATCATTGCTGTTGCTGTTCGGCGTTTCTCTGGTTCCGATGCCCTATTTGTTCCAGTGGTTCTTTCTTGGCCGCAGATGGATGCAGTACGTGAGCATCTCTCAGATCGTGCGCTACGGGGTATTCGCAGGGAGCGTACTGTTAACGGTTCGAGGTGCGCCGGACATGTGGAAGGTTGCGGCCGCGGAGATCGCCGGTGTACTGGCCGCCGCAATCTTCACGGTTGTCAGCTTTCGCCTGAAGATCGGTTTCTGGCCGCCCACCGCTCCCGCTTGGCCCAACTGGAACGCGATTAAGCAGGCCGTACCGATCGCATTGAGCTATTTCATGTGGGCGGCGAAGTACGTATTCGTAACGGTCGTGGTGGGCTTTATGGCGGGTCTGAGCGAAAACGCCGAACAGGTCGGCCATTTCGGGGCGGCCGTCCGTATCATCGTGGCGATGCATGTGTTCGTCTCGCTGTACTTCAACAACCTTTTGCCTTCGGTCTCGCGTGCCGTGACCGAATCTGTCGAGCCTCTCCGATCCTTACTCGATCGTGCGGTCCGAGCATCAGCCTGGATCTCGCTGTGTGGATCGATACTTCTGGTCATAATGGCGCATCACGTGGTGCGATTTGTCTATGGAAACGCATACGAGCAGTCCGTAATCTTGGTGCAGATTCTCGTGTGGATGCTTCCGGCAGCTTTGGTCAGCGCTCACTTTCGCGTCACGTTGGTCGCCGCCTCCCGACAGGGCCTGGAACTGTTGAGCACCGCCACCGGGGCTGCGATTACGCTTGCGCTGGTCGTTGTGCTCTATCGATATTTTGGACTTACTAGTGTTGCCGCTGCAATGGTGATTGGCGAAATGAGTACGCTAGTCCTTTCCTTTGTTTTCATGCACTGGTACGTACTACCGGTGCGGTTGGGCCGATGCATCTGGCCGCCGGTAATGGCAACAATCGTGACTGCCGCATTGCTGGTCGCCTGGCCCTCCATAGCTGTGTGGGCCAAGGTCTCTATCGTGGTCGCGTTTTACGCTCTGGCCATTGCCGTGTTGGACCCCGAGTTCTGGCGCGTTCGGACAGCCCGAGGAGTTGTCTGAGGATCAGCAGGCGATTGTGCGCGATTGATTCCGAGGGCTGACGTATGTTTGAAGGCCATCCCAAGGCACAAGACCACCTTAATGAAGCTGTACGAGCAGTTAGCTGAACACCCGAGCCGGTATACGGCAAGTATCGCTGGCTTCATTGAGGAAGACCTCTGGAAAGTTGCCCTTTCTATACGAATCGATGGTCAAGCTCGAGCGAACACATACCGCTGCGGGAAACATTGCTCGGTTGAACGGGGGAGGGCGCTGAAAGCCAAGTTGGACAGCGAACGGGAGACGGCACTCGGTTTCGTAAAGCGGCCCTTTATCACTGCCCTGACTTGGTCGCTGCTAAAGAAACATGGTGCAAATAGCCCAACAACGCCATTTCGGGCGCGTATTGGCCCGTAGGTTCCGGCAGGTCAATGACCACGAATTCGATCCCAATCAGATGAGGATCCCAATCAGATGAGTCAACATGAGACAGTCAGCCTGACGCGCGGCCAGGTAATTGCCCAGCTCCCGCTGGATCCCGAGGACTTTATTGTCGAGATCGGCGCCGGGCCGATTCCATATGAGCATACGAAGCTGATCATAGAGAAGTATCCCTTTGAGAGTCACCAACGGTGGGGAGACACGAAGAACATCGCCCCGATTATCAAGGCGGATGCCCATAAGCTCCCACTATCCGATAAGAGTTGTGATTGCCTATTCCTTTCACATGTAATCGAACATCTCGATCGCCCGGAATTGTTTCTCCAAGAGGCGCGCCGATGCTCGCACTGGTTATACATCGAGTTCCCGAAACGCCCTCTTGAACTGATGTATGCATGGCCGTTTCATAGGTGGCTGATCGAGACCGAGGGGCAGAAGCTGACTTTCTATCGTAATGATATCCCTCAGATATTCGGTGGTTTCTTTCACCTCCACTACGATTTCCTTCTGGACATGTGGGAAGAACGCCGTTTTGAGCAACTGAATCACCACATCTTCATCGAGACGGATGGGCTTACATTCGAGCATGCAGCTTGTGGCGCTTTCGAGCACATTTGTCAGACCAGCGCGCATAGTCGTGAGAGAATCAACTACAATGGTCCCTATGCACAGGAAGGAACAGGATCGCTGCGGTACACAAAACGACAGTTGATCAAGATAATAACTTGGGCCTTGGTGCCGGATAGGCTCATTCGGGCTCGCAGGCGGGCGCACGATTGGCGAAATAAAGGTCGGCTACGGGAAATAACCCCGGCAATCGTCAGTAAGTTAGCCTGCCAGACCTGCCGACAGAGTGCGCTGGGATTCAACGATGGTGATGATTCCAAGCTCATCTGTGCGTCGTGTGGTGCTGTGTACAAAAAGGAGCAGGGAGTTTTTGATTTCGATGTCTGATGGTACCCGGGCGACGTTGCCTCCGGTGGTTTTTCGGTCCTGGAGCAGGTATTGAGTTTAGGTACACCTGATATTTTTAATACGGACCAGGGCAGCCAGTTTACTTCGATAGATTTTACGAAGGTATTGCTGAATATAGGCGATCAAATCAGTATGGACGGCAAAGGCCGAGTATTTGATAATATTTTTTCAGAGCGTTTATGGCGAACAGTAAAAGTAGAGGAGGTTTATCTGCGGGACTATCAGACTGTGGCAGAGGCAACGTACAGCTTGGGTCAGTATTTTGAGTTTTATAACAACCAGCGATTACATCAGGCACTGGGCTACCGCACCCCAGCCGAGGTGTACGGCGTAGCAGTTGGCACTCCGGTCGCCCTCCGGGCTCCCTCCGTTCCAACTGCTTTAATACATGGTGATGAGTCCACCTTAAAAACCCCAAGTTCCTGTCTTGACAATGGGTAGGGGTATAATAGGAAAAATCAAAAAGACATAATGAATACAATAATCATAAATTTTAGATGGTTAATCTCTGATTACCACTAGCTTCGGTTTAGGTGAAAATTCTGAATAAAGATAATTCGAAAAAACATGTAGTAGTCATAGGTGGAGGGTTTACAGGTTTAGCTGCTGCTTATGAGCTTGAGCGTAGAGGCATTAGGGTAACTGTATTTGAAGGGACAAAAGATGTTGGTGGTCTAGCAAGTAGCTTTATGGTTGAAAACACTCCTTTAGAACGTTTTTACCATCATTTTTTTACAATAGACTCCGATTTGATTGGGATAATAAAAGAGCTTGGTATAAGTGATAAAATTACAAAGCGATCCACTTCAACTGGAATGTACTTTTCTAATAAATTTTTTCGTTTATCTACTCCTTTAGACATTCTTCGTTTCAAACCCTTGTCACTTATAAATAGATTTCGACTTGGATTACTGGTTTTGAAAACACGTAGATATAAAAATTGGCAAGAGTTAGATGATCTTACCGCGGAAGAATGGATTAAATCTCTCTGCGGGGATGAGGTCCTTAAGATTGTATGGGGGCCTTTATTGGCGGGTAAATTTGGTAAATATGCATCCGAAGTTTCGGCTGCCTGGTTCTGGGGAAAGATTGTCATACGTGGTGGCAGTCGGAGTAAAACAGGTGGAGAGCAACTATTCTACTTTAAAGGTGGTTTTTCCGCGATCGCAGACCATATAGTAAAATTTATAACAAAATCTCTATCAACTGTATATTGCAATAATCCTGTAAAGGGTATAGAGGTAAAAAATGGTCAGGTTACGGCAGTTATTTGCAAAAACAAAACTGTGAAATGTGACGCAGTTATTGCGACACCGGCTCTGCCAATTATTTCAAATATACTTTCACCACATGTGGATAAACAGTTTGTCGATGAATTGTTGCGAATAAAGTATCTGGCAAATGTTTGTTTGGTTTTGGAACTGGATCAAAGTCTTTCAGATATGTACTGGATAAATGTGAACGAACCGTCTTTCCCTTTTGTTGGAATTATTGAGCACACAAACATTGAACCTTCCAGTTCTTATTCTGGCAGTAATATTGTTTATTTATCAAAATACCTGCTTCCGGAATCTGAAATGTACTGTTTCAATAATGAAGCTTTATTAAAATTTGCGTTACCACATATTCAGCGCATGTTCCCAGAGTTTAAGGAGTCATGGATTAAAAAGTACCATGTTTGGCGAGCTGAATATGCTCAGCCAATAGTTGTTAAAGGCTTCCGCCATTTGGTGCCGAAAAAAGAAACACCAATTTCCGGTTTTTACATTTCTACAATGGCTCAAATTTACCCTGAAGACAGGGGAGTTAATTATGCCATTCGCGATGGAAGGAATATAGCCAAATATGTTGAAGGATCATTTGACAATGAACAATAAAATCATCATGCAAAACATATTTTGTCAAAAAAAAATAAACTCCATTAACATGATCGGAGTTAGTTTGGTATTATTTTTAATCATGCTTGTGGGCCGATTAATATTTGCCTACTACGGCTCTTTTTATGAAAGCGACGACTTATTCATTGCAACGGGAGTGGCCGCATTGGTTAATGATAATATTGGTGACACATATCGATATGGCCCACAGTTAGGATATTATAGATTGGTACAATTGATATGTGTAGCTTTAGGAAGTAAAGTTAGTTTAATACCTTCGATTATGATAACTCTTTCCGCATTTTCGGGTGCATTAATACCATTTTTGGGATTTTTCATATTCAAAAAAGAATTATGTCCTCTTGAACGAATTTTACTTATGTTTTTCATGTATATAAATCCAGTTCTTTGGACAAGCAGTAGATATGGAAACGTAGCTATTGTAGCACTCCTGTTTTGTATCGCTTCTATTGTTATTTTATCTAACAAACCTCGGAAAGTAGCAGAGTATTTTGCTGTAGTTCTTTTTGGAATAGCTATTCTTATTCGAGCAGATTCCGTGCTTTTATTGTCTATAATTGCCTGGCTAACCTATTTAAATCATAATTCTATAAAAAAAATGATCACTATAGGCATGGTGACGGGATCGATTTTGATAGTCATATATGGCATTATATTTTTAATAGATCCACGAATGGACAATATTCATTCAACTGTAACAACGCACCTGTTTAATTCAGCTTTCCGTACGATGTTTTGGGAATATTTTATTTGGTCATTTTCTATCTTCCCAACATTATTAGCAGTAATGGGTCTGAGAGAGCTTATAGTTGAACGAGGTCGAATTTTTGTTTGTATTGCGATATGGTGCTTGCCGGTTTGTTTATTTTATTATGGTTCTACAACAACACCTCGCTATTTTCTGTTAATTGTGCTCCCAATATCTTTGTTGAGTGTCATTGGACTAACTCGTCTTGTTAGTATATTAGTTGAAAGGTATAAGCCTGCTATTGTATGGTCAATATTAATTTTACTAAGTTCTATTCATTTATTTATTGGTTTAGGACGCTTTAAACCAGATTCGTTAAAGAATATTGTACAAGATGCTAAATTTTCGACTGATGATGGGATAATGTACACCGGTGGTTTTCTTTATCATGGAGGTATTTTTCACGAAATGATTAAGAGCAGATCTCTTTCTTTCAAGGAGTTTGGATATCGAGATCCATGGTTCACTTCAATAAAGAAAGAGTTGAATGACAAAGAATTATTGTTAGGTAGAGAGCGTAAAATAATTGTATTTTTAGACCCTGGAGAAGCATTGCAGTTTCACTTTCATGCTCAAGCTGCAAACGCGGAGTATATTTCCCGTCCACTTACCAGACCTGAACTTGCGTATGGAACAGAGACAGTATTTAAGATCGGTAACGTTACATTTGTGACATTATTTTCTTGGGTTGAAGCCTTTAAAGAAATGGATTATTTGGACGTTGGAGCAGGTGATGAATTTTGGGAAATAGGCCGTTCCACAATTGACAAAATAAATAGTAAAATACCAATTGGTTTGTCACTAGTCCCTATTCAAAGTTTAACTGAAGTAACAAAGTATCAATTTGTTCAAAAGACAAAAAAAGAATAAGGATTCACGAAAAAATAACTTTATATTCTTGGAACTCCATTTTGGGGAGTATTATAGTGCGCCAAAATAGCAGGGAAAAGACATTCCGTGACGTAAGCATTTGGCTTTTTGGGTGTTTTTTTGCGATATGGTATGCTGAACCTCCCGGAAAGTTGTTGAAGTAGAGATAAAATTTTGGTATTATAGGGCTTAAGTTATACAGGAGTGTTTTTGGGAAGTGTATATGGGAAATCTCGGATATACGTAGTTATGCGGCCGTCGTCGATCGCATCAAACCTGACCACGGCATGATGCGAAATCCGCATTATTATTCTTCTGCGGGGATTACCCCTGGATCAAGGCTGTCCAAAGCCTGCAAGACGAAGCTGATACGAGTAAATTCATTATGTTTGCTTTCCTGATTGTTCTTATTCTGGTACTCAGTGTCACACTGAATTTCGCTCTAGCATTTCGTTACGTCTGGACGAAGCCCTCGAAGGCTCGAAATTTCCTGAGTAAGCTTTCAACGGCTTTGTTCTCGTTGATCTGGACCCTAATCGTCCTGGAGGGTTGCTTCCGCGTGTTAGTCGTGTCTTCCGATGGTATGGGGTACACATTGGCGTCGCAGCGATGGTTTGCCAAGTATTGGAAGCCTATCAACTCTTTTGGATATCGTGACATTGAGCACGACCTAAACAGTCTGGACAGCAAGAAGGTACTATTTGTTGTTGGTGACTCGTTTGTAGCAGGCCACGGAACCAATAACCACCGCGACCGCTTCTCTGATGTGCTTGGGGCAAAATTTGAGGATGTTTGGGAAGTCTTTAATATTGCAAAGAATGCTTGGGATACACAACACGAGTTTATCGCCATTCGCGACTTTCCTGTTCTTCCAGATGTGGTCATCTTGTCGTACTATGTGAATGATATCGATGGAGCGGCGTCAAGAGTAGGACACCGCCGCCCGTCGATGGTTGAACAACCACACTGGCTTATCTGCCCGATAGTGGAACGGTCACATCTTTTCAACTTTTTCTATTGGCGAGCGTACCGATTTCAAAATTCCAGTCAAATGCAATCCGTATACCACGCCTATCTTGAGAGAGCTTACAATGATGAGAAAGTATGGTCATTGCACGAACAAGAGCTTCATCGGATTGTCGACTGGGCTGAGAATAACGAAGTACATATCGTGACAGTAGTGTTCCCAACTCTTATGAACCTAGATTGGAGCAGGCCGTTTACGCAGAAGGTTGTGCATCTGCTGCGTGGTAGGGGCATACCTGTAGTTGACCTGTCTGAGAGACTCTCAGAGCGCAACCCTCAAGAACTGGTAGTCAACAATTTCGACGCACATCCGAGCGTGAGCTTACACGCGGAGATCGCGTCGCTGATCCGCGCACAGTTAGTCGAGTAGGTAAACTACTTGCCACACTTGTTCCGAGTTGCAAAATGCGGACCGCGGAACTTGAACGAGTTTATAAAGAATGAAAGATACCATCATAGCTGATCATATAATTCTCTGTCCCTGATAAAACTGCGTATGCGTATTCATAGTTCATCAAATCTGACGTGTATGGATTTATTATTCAAAACCAGTGTTTTGTTGAAGGCGATGTTATTAATTGTACCAGTTCCCTTTATCGTTCTTGCTTTTTTTAGCCATCCGGTTGGTGATGATTTTGGTGAATCTTCTAAGGCATTGGAATTAGGTTACTGGAACGCACAGATATACTGGTACAATAACTTTTCTGGTCGCTATTTTTCGCTTGCGCTGAGAAGTCTATATCCTTATATTGCAGATTTCATTGGAGGTTATTTTAAGGGCTATAAATTTGTATCGTTATTTATCTTTACAACACTTTTCTTGGCAATTTTTTCCCTATTAAAGGCTATAGTTAAAGTTTCTATACCTAGTACTACTTTGGTTTACAATAAGCTGGTATTTTGGGGTGCATTAACTCTGTATACTATCTATTTAGTTAGAGTGCCCTCACCGCTAGAGGGATTTTATTGGTTAAGCGGAACCCTTGTCCACTCCTTCGCCTGTATATTAACCTTGTTTCTTTTATCACTGTTGCTACAAGCTCGTCAGATCTTAAGTTATCGAAATCCTTATACTAAACTAATTTATACCTTACTATGTATAATATTAACTGTCGGAATCGTGGGATCCAATGAAATTAATGCTGTTCTTATTACTTTAATAGCTCTTACAGGCACTTTAGTAGCAGTGTACTCAAAACATTCTAGTTCGAAAATATGGCGAATTATCCTAATTGTAGCTGTGATAGCCACAGCCATATCATTTCTGGCACCAGGCAACTCAATAAGACGACCCGTGGTTGAATTGACAAATGTTAAAGGCGAAGCCGGATTCGGTTTGTTTGCACTGTCAAAAAGTTCCGAAGTAGCACAGTACTTATTTTATTCTCTGGTCAAGTCGATTTATATTTTTGTTAGATCCGTTGGTTCTTGGAGTGTCGATCCAGCACTGCTATGTGCGAGTTTATTAGCTATACCAATTGTAATCAGATTGGCTAATAGTACCGATATTTCGAGGCGTATTCCGGCAAAACGCATTTCTATAATACTGATTATTGTTCTATGGTTGTTTTTTGTATTTCTTCCGATTTTCTTACCTATATTCGCCGGTGGCTACATACCTCTTAGAGCTCTGAATAGTAGCTACTTGATATTTTTAGTTGGTTGGTTTGTTAGTTTATTTGTGTTTCTGGTGGCTTCTGCCACTAAAAATTCTTCTAACATTATTGTACCGAAATATATTTTAGTCGCAGCTCAGATAGTCATGGTACTAAGCTTAATATTTGTGGGAAATTTAAAGCCAGGATTAAAAGATCTGTTATTGTCAGCACCTATTGCACATTCTCAATTGAATAATAGATACGAACTTATCAGAAAAAAAATTGCTAACAATGAGAGAAACATTGTTGTCCCTGCTTTAACGAAAATACCTAAATTTCTTTTAAATGAAGACCCGCTTTGTCCCGACTTTAAACCTGGCAAAGCAGAATATTACAACAAGTGCCAAGCGAAGTTTTTTGGGATTGAGTCAATAATGAGAACTGAACATTGAAGGAGGGAAATAGGGTTCTTGGGAGACAATCAACTCCAAGATCAGAATCATTTGACGCAAAGCTTCTGGTTACCGAAACAAGGAGTGTCTCAAAGATAGAATCTTCAATCTGAAAAACTTAATCCACATATCAACCGAATAAGCGGAATTTAATCTTCCTTCATAATTCTATAGATTTTAATCCGTGGAAATTTACTCAGGAGAATTAAGCATGAATAACTTTAAAATTATGCTATTGGGGTATATCGGGCCGGAAACAATGCTTCCACTCGCCTCAATTCTTGCGGCAGGCTTGGGTGTAATTCTGATGTTCTGGAAGTATATTATCCAGTTGATCCGTCGAATGTTTGGCGCGATCTTCGGCCGCAAGAAAAAAAACGCTGATGCCAAGACTGTCGTTGCTGATCAATCCGAAGGCAAAAAAACCGAGGGCTGACGGCACCATGCTGGTGAAGAAGCCTGCATGAGAAAGCGGTGGAGAAGTAGCGGAATGACAGAACGAATCAATCGGGTCATCGTGATCGGTCTCGATGGTCTGGAACCGACCATCGTCGAGCCGATGCTCGACGCCGGGGCCCTGCCCAACCTGGCTGAGTTGAGGAGGCGAGGGGGCTACGCCAAGCTTGGCACAACTTGGCCAGCGCAGACCCCTACGGCGTGGTCCACGTTTGCCACTGGGACAAATCCTGGCGGGCACGGGATCTTTGATTTCATCAGGCGCGATCCGAAGACATACCTGCCAAATCTGGCATTGAACCGTTACGAGCAGAAGAATCCGTTCGTCCGCCCCAAAGCAATGAATCTGCGCGGCGGTAAGCCGCTTTGGTCTGTCCTTTCCAGCGCAGGTGTTCCGTCGACAGTGCTCCGCTGCCCTTGCACCTACCCGCCGGATGATATCTCTGGACGGATGCTCTCAGGGATGGGCGTACCGGACCTGCGAGGCGGATTGGGAACCGGAACATTCTATACCCAGGCCGAGGATGTGAAAGCACTTGAAGACGAGAACGTGGTGCGACTGTCCGGTTCCAACGGCCGGTTCCAAACCTACGTTATTGGTCCACGACATCCAAAAACTAGAAAAGACATTAGATTTCCTATCGACGTGGAGGTAGACCACACCTCGGGGCGTGTCACGATTCGAAGCGACGGCGAGCCGCGGGAGATCACGGTTGAATGTGACCGGTGGAGTGAGTGGCTGCATGCTCGCTTCAAAGCAGGGCTCCTCATTTCCATATATGGTTGCGTACGGTTCTATCTGTGTCGGCTGGAGCCGCAGGTCGAGATCTATGCCTCGCCCGTGAACTTTGATCCTCGCAAGCCCCTGTTTCCGATCAGTTCGCCGCAAGATTATGCGCGGCAACTGCAGGAGACGATCGGCACCTTCTACACAGCGGGAATGGCCGAAGAGCACACGGCATTGAACAACGGGCGCATCGACGAATCGGCTTACCTCAACCAATGTGCACATGTGCTCCGCGAACGCGAGGACATGCTCTCACACGAACTCGACCGCCTGGACACAGGGCTGTTATATTGCCTCTTCGACACGCCGGATCGGATCCAGCATATGTTCTGGCGATTCCGTGAAGAGGATCATCCGGCCAACAGAAGCGCCCGGACAGGCGACTTTCATCAAGCTATCGAGCAGCACTACCGCGATTGCGACGCGATCGTCGGGCGTGTCACTAAACGCGCAGATGAGCGGACGCTTCTGATCGTGCTCAGCGATCATGGATTCGGCAGTTTCAGGAGAGGTATGCATTTAAACACGTGGCTGTTCGAACAGGGGCTGCTTGCCTTCAAGGGCGATTTCCTACCGGACGAAGAGCAGCACCTGCTGCGGAATGTTGATTGGGACAGGACGAAGGCCTATGCCTTGGGCCTCGGCAGCATCTATCTCAACCGGCGGGGACGTGAGGCTAACGGCATCCTCGATGGAAACGAGGTTGATGCAGTTTCAACCGCAATTGTTAGGGGGCTGACCGGGCTCCAGGATACTGAACTGGACTGTCCGGCTGTCCGTCGGGTAGTGCGACGAGAGGAAGTTTACGATGGCCCCTTCTTTGATGATGCTCCCGATCTGATCGTTGGTTTTGAGTCCGGGTACCGAGTGTCCTGGGCTACGGCACTGGGCGGAGCGGGGGACGGCCTTTTTGAAGACAACACCAGAGCGTGGAGTGGCGACCACATTATAGACCCCGACCTGGTTCCGGGCGTCTTGCTGATGAATCGCCGATTTGACGACAGCCAACCAAACATGGAAGACCTCGCACCGACAATCCTGGACGCGTTAGGCGTATCAGTGCCGAAACAGATGAAAGGAAATAAGCTCTCATGAAGATACTCATAATCGGACTGGACTGTGCAGCGCCGGAACTGCTGTTCGGCGATGAATCTCTGTTCAATATCCGCCGCCTGATGGAAATGGGCTGCTATGGCCGACTGGAAAGCATCATCCCACCGATTACCGTCCCTGCCTGGATGTGTATGGCTACTAGCCAGGATCCCGGTTCGCTCGGGGTCTACGGTTTTCGCAACCGCACCGATCACGGCTATGCGTCGCTGAGCATCGTCAACTCCAAAGCGATCAGGGAGTTAGCAATCTGGGACCAGATCGCTCGCGAGGGCAAGCGGTCAGTGCTGGTCGGCGTTCCACCCGGCTATCCCCCCCGCAAGATTAACGGCGTGAGCGTAGGCTGTTTCATGACCCCGGACACGACTGAGACGGTTTTCACGCACCCGCCCAAAATGAGCGAAGAGATTCGAAGGCTCGTCGAGAAGTACCCCGTCGATGTAGCTGGCTTCCGGACGGACGACAAAGACTGGCTGAAAGACCAGATCTACGAGATGACCCGGAAGCATTTTCAGGTCGTCCGCCATCTGATGCAGGAGTGCGAATGGGATTTCTTCCAGTTTGTGGAGATCGGTCCGGACCGCATGCACCACGGTTTCTGGAAAGCCCACGACCCACAGCACGTTCTGCACAAAAGCGGCGATCCCCATCAGAACACCATTGTCGAGTATTACCGATATCTCGATGAGGAGATTGGTTCATTGCTGGAACTGATCGACGAAGATACTGTTGTACTTGTTGCCTCCGACCATGGGGCTCAGCGTCTTGATGGGGGATTCTGTGTCAACGAATGGCTGGTCCGGGAAGGGCTGCTGGTACTGAATCACTACCCAGAAAAGATCACGCCTTTAGCTGAACTGGATGTTAACTGGCAGAAGACAACTTGCTGGAGTGAGGGTGGTTACTACGCACGCTTGTTCCTTAACGTCAAAGGCCGTGAACCGAACGGCAAGATCAAGCAGAAGGACTGTCTGAAAGTTCGGGACGATATAAAAACTCGGTTCGAGGCAACGAAAGACCCGAACGGTAAACCGCTTGGCACATTCGTTTTCAAGCCGGAGGAAATTTACTGTAAAATTCGCGGCATACCGCCGGACCTGATAGTCCATTTTGGCGGGCTCTACTGGAGGTCGATCGGTGGCGTAGGCTACCCCACGATTCACGTCCGGGAAAACGATACTGGGCCCGATGATTGCAATCACGCTCAGTTCGGCGCGTTCATTATAGCGGCGCCGAACTGTCCGTTGGCCGGAGAGATTGAAGGTGTTCATCTGCTGGATATATCTCCGACATTGCTGGATCTGGCTGGCTACGATGTGCCCGATTCAATGAGAGGACGCTCGTTGGTTTCCGATGTATCAAGTCCGTCAGAAGAGTTGTCTGAGGATCAGGAGGCGATTGTGCGCGACCGGCTACGCGGATTGGGGTATATTTGAAGGCGATCCCGAAGAAAGGAGCTATCTAAGTGAAGCAAAACAAGCAAGTAATCAACGGCGCCAAGGCTCGTTTTCGTGCATTCGACATGCTGGTTTTTATCATCTGCTTCTCCGCCGTCACTGGTGTGGGCGAAGTAGTTTTTCCCATTGCTAGACACATGATCTCGGGTGATCCGGTCTATGTGCGCAGCTACGAGATATGGGCCCCGCTAGTGACCGATCTAGCGATAATCGGCGTTGCGGGCCTGCTGGCATTGCCAGTTGTAATGCGTCTGTCGCGGCCGATGGCGATACGCGTTACATGCGCTGTGTTGGGATCGGTCGGCTTTTTGAGCATCTTGTGTCTTGAATCGAGGCTTATTCTTTCACGTATTCATTTCATCCCAAAGTTGATCCTGGCTGTCAGCCTGGCGATCGCCGTGCAGCGTCTGATCGCGCGGCGAACGCAAGGTTTTGAGCGCCTTGTACGGTGCACCACCGTCGTTTTGGTGTTGTTGGTTGCGACAGTGGCTGTGACGGTGGGGTGCTGGCGTCGGTTCAATGAAAACAAGATTATTGCAAATCTGCCCAACCCTCCTAAATCAGCACACAATGTCCTGCTGATTGTGCTGGACACTGTGCGTGCCGAGAGCATGAGCCTATACGGATATGAACGTTCGACCACACCTTTCCTGAAGAGCCTTGCCGAACAAGGGGCCGTTTTTCAGTGGGCCATCGCTCCCTGTTCCTGGACACTGCCCACGTATGCAAGTCTGTTCACAGGCCGATTCCAATACGAAACGGGTGTGAACTGGTCGACTCCGCTCGGTCCTACATATCCTACACTCGCAGAGGTCCTCAGCAGCCTTGGCTACGCGACGGCAGGATTTGTAGCCAACACCTTCTGCGATACCTGGTCCGGCTTAGCGCGCGGTTTCGCCCACTATGAGGATCAAATCACCTTCGGCGGAAAGTTAGCCGGCAGTTCACCGTTAATTCGGTTCGCACTTAAGCAGAATTGGGTTCGACAACTGATCGGTTATCGCGACCTACTCGGGCGGAAGCGGGCCTATCGAATTACAGATGACTTCCTACGATGGCTTGACCGCGCTCCGAATGGTCATCCGTTCTTTGCTTCCCTGAACTATCTTGACGCACACCAACCTTATCTACCTCCAGCGGACTTCGCCGAGAGGTTCGGCCCAACAGACCGGTTAGGGACATATCTCGGGCGGTATATGCACGACGTGCCCTGTTCACCTAGTAATACGACCCCCGAGGAAATCCAGGCTATGCGCAACGCCTACGATGCCGCTATTGCTTATCTGGACGCCGATCTGAACCGGCTGTTTGGCGAACTCAGGCGGCGGGATCTTCTGGACCAAACACTCGTGATCCTCGTTTCGGATCACGGGGAGGAGTTTGGCGAGCACAGCACTTTCGGCCATGGCCATGATCTCCAGATTCCGTCCATCCGCGTGCCGCTCATCTTGAGGCTCCCCAGCATTGTGCCGGATAACGTTACAGTGCAAAAGCCTGTCACCCTTCGAGACATACCGGCAACAGTAATAGGCCTCCTGGGCCTCCCAGACGAGGGATTGATCCCCGGCCGGTCGCTCTCAAGACATTGGGCCAATGCTGACAGTAGGGAGTCGGAACCCGGAGAATCCATACTGTCTGAGCTGATCCATGCCCCTCGGGATCCTGAGTGGACCCCTGTGTCTAAGGGGGATATGAAATCCCTCGTTACCGACGACATGCACTACATCCGCAACGGAGATGGCAGTGAGGAGGTATACGATCTCCGCCATGATCCGGCTGAGCGCAACGACCTTATCCAGACGACGCGCGGCGCGAAGGCAGCGGCGCACGCAAGGCGCATTCTCGAGGGGATCTTGCATTGATCCATCGAACTCAACAGTACCAGAGCGTTTCGCTGTCGGGCGGAAACTCGAGCAGTAGATCGACGGCGATCCGTCTGTTTTTCACCTGCTGGATTATCTACGGCCTGCACTTCGCCACAAATATCGTTCGGGAGATCTACCCTGCACTGGCGTTGGGCGACCGTCTATCGTTTCGGGTTGACGAGTATGCCAACATGCATCCCGACCTCTTCGAAAAGGCTGGGTACGGTTGGCACATCGGGAACAATCCAGGTGCCTCCATGGTAGCCGCGGTTCCGTATGCCTTGGCACGCCCGGCGATCGACCATGTCGTGGACCGCGTGTACCGCGCGCGAGTAGCCAGCGGGCAGGCCGAGCCGCCGTCCTACCGATCTAATTGGCCGATGGCCCGGGAGTTCTACGCCGAGGCATGGCGGCGCGGGCTCGACGTCAAGATGGGACTAGGGGCCTTTGTGATGCACGCTTTCTGCATGGCGCCCGCTTCGGCACTTGGCGTCGTGGTGATGTTCTACCTATTGCGACACATCTTCCAATCTAACCAAACCGCACTGTGGCTGGCATTTCTGTACGCCTTTGGCACGCCGGTGTTCTTCCGAACGGGATTTCTCAACCAAAATTTGATGCTCGGACACATTACCTTCGCCGGATTTCTGGTGATGTGGAACTTCCAAGTAGTACACAAGCTGCCAGTGTTCTGGCGAGCATTTCTGTGCGGCTTGGCCGGGGGCACGGCTATCCTGTTCGATTATAGCGGATTCGTCATCTTTGCCGCCATGCTCTGCTATTGCGTGGTGAAGCGTATTATGGATGCATCATGGCGTGACGCGCTCAAACATGGTCTGATGTACGTAGTTGGTACACTGCCTCCGCTTTGCCTGTTGTGGTTTTATCAATGGGCAAGCTTCGGCCACCCATTCTTGCCTGGACAGCACTGGATGCCACCGGTCGAATGGATCGATTTAGGGTACCAAGGGTATGGATTGCCGCAGTTCGAGCTGTTTACCATGCTCGGATTCGACTATCGTTTCGGATTCTTCGTGTCCTGCCCCCTATTCTTGTTGGCGATCATATCGGTCTGGACCAACCGTTGGGGCTCGTTCCGACTGCCGTGGCTTGAACTAGCATTCATGTTGTCTCTGTTCGCTATTTTCTGGCTGTTTTTCAGTGGCAGCAATTACACACGGCTACAGTTTAACACAGGGATTCGGTACATGACACCGATGTTTCCATTCATGTTTGTTCCTGCCGCGATTGTGTTGATCCGGTTGCCGCGTCGGGCTGTTCTCATGATCGCTGTTTTTTCTGTGGCTCTGGCGTGGTGCATGGCAATGTATCGCGATGTCGAGCGCGGCCTGGGTGTGATAGATCCGGTTGTGCGAACTTTTATAGGTGGATTCCAACTACCGGCTCTGAACAGGATCTCGCGAATGGAAGCTTATTCGAGTTTGATCCCCGATGTCGTTTCTCCTCTGCCGTTGTTCGCCTTGGCAGCCGCTGTGATCACAATCATATGGCTCCCTCGCCACAGTGTTGCCACGCCGAGATCCCAAGCGACCGAAGGCCCGAGTTAGCTGCTCAAGTGGGACGGTTTTGGTGAAAGCGTTTGACGAAAGTGGCCGGTGAATCTGTGTTTTCAAGGGAAGTTTGGTATCATTAGGACAGTGAACATGGAAGAATGGAGTGAAATTGATGGTAAGTGGGAAATCCTGGTATGATCTATACTCCTGACATCAAGGCAAACTTAATCCAACTATCCATCAACTGTGGTCTAGCAGCCGCTGTTACAACTGCAATTGTCCTTATTCTGAAGTCGCGGGCAAGGTGGTGGGTATTGGCTGCGGTGTTCGTCGTGCTGACGGCCTTCACCTTTATGTATGATGGACACCGGGAGGCAGGCCATCACGGTTTCATGCATGCCAGCTATGTCTATACGATCATGGAACAGGGACTTCCTCCTGAAGATCCCCTATTCGCCGGGGAGCCGCTACGTTACCCATATCTGCTTAATGGGTTATTGGCGCAGTGTCTGCTCTGGATCGCCATCACTCCGGGCACCTGTTTTACGCTGATCAACCTACTGGCATTGGCCGCCACGATCTTCGTTATCTACCGGACGGCAGCGCTGATCCGTGCCGAGCGGACGTTCTGCATTCTGGCTGTCGTGCTGGCTCTGATTGGCGGACCATTCATTGATGGCCCCGTCGTGGGCGCATTAGAACTCATAGGAATACCACGCGAAGTAAGGCACCTACCCTATTCCAAGTTCCACCAAGCCAACTCGAACCAGATCGGCTATTTGTGCTTCGCCATAGCCCTTTATGCTTCCCTACGGCTCTTCCGCAGTCCGTCTCGGCGCCGGTCCGCGATGGCATTGCTCTGCGTCGCGACGGTCGGGGCCGCGTTGTTCTATATGTTCAGTTGGCTCATGGTGTGTATCTGCGTCGCAGCCTCTGGAGCGATGATGCTGGCTGGTTCCAATATGAACGCGCGCAAAGGCGGATTATATGCGCTCATCACCGTTGCCCTGTCATCAGCAGCGTGTATGCCCTACATCCTGTCCATCGTTTCCGGGCGGTCTTCCCAGGGCAGTTTGAGCCTGGCTGGCGTCGGCCCGATACTTCGATCGCTGGAGGTCGCGCTGCTGGCGCTTGCGCCGGCCTTGGCCCTTTCGGTTCTCTACCGGGACAGTTTGATCGCTGCATTCCGCAAGCAAATGCGCATGGCTACCGTCCTACTGACGTGGTTTGGCATTCCGTGCCTGTTATCGATCATCGTCCTCGCTCCGGTCAACGATCAATACAAATTCCTCAGTCACGCACTACTGCCCTTTGCCGTAATTACAGCCATTGCGATAGAAGCCTTTTACTGCTCGCGCAAGAAAGCGGCCATCGTGTTCATCTTCATGCTGTCTGTGGCATTAACCTGGCGCCATGCTACAATCGTCCGAACCGGCTGGCCCGCAATCGATCCGACCTGGGCAGACGGAGCGTTCTTGCGACAGGCAGACGCCGCGGAGGATGCACTTTACACCTGGATCGCGACGAACACTCCTGTGAATGCCGTGTTCCTGGACACACAGTTGACAATCCCTACGTTTGGTCGGCGCTCCTTGTATGTCGGGCTACCTTGGCGAAGGGAACGGTTGATGCAAAACGACCCACGTGTGTTTTCCATCATCGATGGTTGGGACGTCAACGGGCTCTTGCCGGTAGAAGTCGGCGGGCATGACCGCACAAAAGTAGAACAAAGGCGTGCGACCGCAGCGGCATTATTGTCAGAAAACAGCACATCTGTGGAACCACGTCCCCTAGCCCAAGTCTTGGAGGATGTACCGACTCGGCCCGTGTACATTGTTGCTCGCGATCCGTTGGTCCGTTATCGGCTGCAGCACGATCAACGCATGCATCTGGCGTACGAAGGGGACGACGCAAGCGTGTTCCTTATCGAAGAGACTCGTCCTGTTGCCGGGCGACAATAATGGGACGCCGAAACGTTACTGACATCATGCCCTGGCGATGGCATACGCGGCGGACTGTCTTAATGGCGCGGGACAACTAAACTATGAACGATGACGGGAAAGCCGAGTCGAGTTTAACAAGCGCGTTGTCGAAGATTAATCGATCTTTAGTCCCGCCACGAGCAGCGTACGGTATCTCGTATTTCAGATGGCGGAAGTGGTTGTATCCCGGTCATAGTTTGCTGAAATTATTGCTCATATCGAAAGACTATCCTTAGTAACAATAAAACAGCGGGCAGGATAATTGGAAAGATTGTTTGGAAAAGATATAATTTGGGCAGGAGGAATGGTAGACGCACGCTCAAATAGTGTGGAGAAAGACTCTGAAATCAAGATTTTGCCTGAGATCTACGGTGTTGGTGAAAACATTGGCGAAAGTGGCCGGAGAGCTTGCGTTTTCAAGGGAAGTTTGGTGTCATAGGACAGTGAACATGGAAGGATGGAGTCAATAAATTGATGGTAAATTGGAAATCCCGGATTATATTACTTTAATACATCTTACAGTACCGCTAAAGCTATGTTCTTTATTTGCCGATGCTTATGGTATAGAAGGACTATTGGTCAGCCTTGACCAGTTGGATGCGAATATTAACTGGATTCCCATTTGATTGGTGCGAGTGCGAATGCTAAGAAACAGTTTCCCCCGAAAAGTAGGATATGACAGTGAGATTGCATTCGCTTTTTGCGCTGCCGACGGGTACGGAATCCAAGCAGATTGACTTGACCACAGGCACATCTTTGATGTTGATAATTGACTGATGATTATTATTCTTTGCTATAGCGAAGTTCTTCCAAATTTGAGGAGTATCAATTACCATGAATCGATCCCTTTTTATTACCGGTTCAAGCGGATTCATCGCTGGTTACCTCCTTCGGAGCCTGCCATTGGATCAATACAAACATATCTACTGTTTAAGCCGTAACCAGAGTGATCTTACTACGGAACTTTCCCGACGGGAGAACTTCCATTTTGTGCAAGGAAGCTTGCTTGAACCTGCCACATATGAAAGCCAGCTTGCTGCTGCAGAGACAGTGATCCACCTGGCTGCAGTGACCGGAAAGGCCGGACGGCAGGAGTACTTTACCGTCAATACAGATGGCACGGCGAAACTCGTCGAGAAATGCAAAGAACTCGGCGTCACACATTTCTTGCACACAAGCACGATTGCCGTGAAGTACGCCAATGTCAAATATTACCACTATGCACAATCGAAACAACTTGCCGAAGAGATCGTACGCGACAGTGGCCTGGCATATACCATCATCCGTCCGACCATCGTGTTAGCCCAAGACGCGCCTATATGGCAATCGCTTCGGAAGATGGCGTCCAAGTCAGTGATCATGATTCCCGGTAACGGGCGGGCAAAGATTCAGCCCATCTATGTTGATGACCTCATAGAGTGTATTTTGTATATTTTGCGAGAGCAGTTATTCGACAATCAGGCTCTGGATCTTGGCGGGCCGGATGTGCTCTCGTTTGAATCTTTCCTGCGTCAGATCCACCGAGAAGCTGGGCAGAAGGAGCCTCGAGTAGTCCATCTTCCGCTGGGTCTGATGCGCGGGTGTCTTGGTTTCTTGGAAAAGTATCTGTGTTCCAGCTTGCCCGTCACAGCCGGTCAATTATCAGCATTTGGTAATGACGGATTGGCGGATGACAATGACATCACTAGTCGCCATCGTAACCAAATGAAACGTGTGGAAGACATAATCAGGTTGTTAATTGATGAATGAACGATCATCTGCTAAGAATGTGGCCCTGGACACCGAATGCAGTGCGTTTTGTGCTTACCTCGTAGGCCAAGAGGCCAGCGAATACATTCGCCAACGATATTGCGAAGCGCATCGCCGAACCGACCTAGTTCATCAGGACCATTCGGACTCATTCGACCGTTTTATCATCCGCTTCGGACAGCGGGGGATTTTGTGTACGCGGATGGCTGACGTTTACACGCGTTGGTTCTATCGGCAGTCGGCGCTTCGTTCTAAACTTCTTATACTTATGGCGATCCTCGAGTGTTCAAAATCGACTTACAGTCTGTTCGAGGCGAGCCAGTCCCGCAGCAAAGCACGATTCTGGCTCGAGTTTATGGTCCAGGGGATTCGTTGGATCCTGTGCTTAATAGCATCATTCGCCTTCTTCTCGGTCTCTTATCTCGTTGTCAAGTGCGCCAATAGATTTGGAAAAACTTAGAGGGCAGAACAATAATGGACAAGATCATAGTCGTTGGGTCGGGTGCGAGCGGCGTTCATTTCGCGCTGACCGTTTTGAAGAAAGGTTGTCCTGTCATCATGCTGGACGTCGGGCGTGAAAAGCCTCCTGCCCTCATGCCGAAAGCAGATTTGAACCAGCTCAAACAGCAATTGGACGATCCGGTCGGCTACTTGCTCGGCCCGAACTATGAATCGGTGACTTTTGGAGATTCACAATCCGATTTCTACTCCTTCCCACCGAGCAAGCGTTATGTGTTCATGCAGCCTACGAAAGTGAACCTCAAGAACAGCGGTTTCGAGCCTATGTTGTCTTTTGCCAGAGGAGGATTGGGTGAAGCGTGGACAGGGGGGGTGTATCCCTTTAATAATGAGGAACTCGTCGACTACCCATTTGGATACAAGGATATCGAACCCTACTACGAAGAGGTTGCCGAGCGAATCGGCGTTGGCGGAGAAAATGATGATCTGGCGCGGTTCATCCCTGTTCACAGGCGGATGATGCTGCCGTTGCGTTTGGACACGCATTCCCAAGAGTTGCTTAACGCCTACACACGCCATAAGAATACCCTGGTACAAAAATACAAGTGCTACCTGGGCCGATCGCGAGTAGCCGTGCTAACCGAGGACAGAAGTGACCGCTCAAAATGCGATTATACAGGACGATGTATTTGGGGCTGTCCCAGCGGCGCCTTCTACACTCCCTCGCTTACCCTGGCTGAATGCATGAAGTTTCCGAACTTCACCTACATCCCTCAGATGCAGGTCAGCCACTTTAAATGTAACAGTTCCGGCCGAGTGAGAAGCGTGACCGCACATCCGATCAAGGGCGGTGCACCCGAGGAGTTCCCAGTAGACAAGCTGGTCCTGGCGGCTGGTCCGATATGTACGGCCGAGATATTCCTGGAGTCAATATACAGGGACACCGGTGAGGTCGCAGAACTCCATGGCCTAATGGACAACAGACAAATCCTCGTTCCGTTCGTCAATCTCAAGATGTTCGGCAAGGCTTATGATCCTGAGACGTACCAATTCCATCTGTTGGCTATGGGATTGGAGGGGGATAGTCCAAAAGATTACGTGCACGGACAGATAACCTGTCTGACCACAGCCCTGGTACATCCGATAGTCCAGAAGATCCCGTTGGA